>Ga0163179_10001149_pt1 | contig 18848 bp, 4 predicted proteins | sample AtlANTMetagenome_FD_109643 | JGI IMG/M metagenome (GOLD analysis project Ga0163179, IMG submission 109643) | Marine eukaryotic phytoplankton communities from the Atlantic Ocean - Atlantic ANT 2 Metagenome | ecosystem: Environmental > Aquatic > Marine > Oceanic | place: North Atlantic Ocean... | reverse complement strand
TGTTAAGTTAGTTAGACTATATTCGTCTGCTAAAAGTGTTTTTTTACAAACTACATTTACTCTTTCAATAAATTGTTTTAATGCTTCTTGCCTGTTTATAAACATGCTTTGTCTAGGTCGATTTTGCACACCATATCTTTGACTAGTCGGAATAGTTGGGTCAGGCACAATATTATTTTGTTCATCAAATCCAACTAAACTATCAAACCATTTTCTTTCTATATCACTGTTTGGTACACTTGTGTCTAATCCTTTAGACATAATTTGATATTGATTATGAGAGTTTTGTCTTTGCTTCCTTACTGGAACTGTTGAATATTTTACATTCAATACTGTATCAGTATTAGTAACAAGATCATTACAATTAGTTAAAAGGAATTTATTTTTACTTAAAAAACTTACATATCTATATCTTTGATCAGCTGGATTACCGATTAGAGCTGCCAGATTTTTAATACTAATTGTTCTATTTTTCTTAAGAGGAATAGTAGATTTGTTTTCAACCCAAAAATAGTATAATGTACTAAATGTGTTGCTTGTAGTGTCGTAAAGTAACCTAGTAGTATATTTAGAATTTCCATGTAAACTAATACCACTGATTCCTTGTAGTAAGCCTTGTTCTGTGTCTGCTAAACTATCCCACGTTTCAGGTAAAACTGTACTTTCTACCCATTCATATACACTTATAATTGAACCGTCAAGCTGGGTATTCCATGTATTTTTTTGGAATGCAAGTGTGCCTTGATATGAATGAGCAAATCTAGCATCTCCTATATTCCACCAAACTTGTCCTACGTGTTCCTCTGACCAATGTCTGTTAGGATCAACATTATCATCTTTACGTTGACCGGTATTATAGAATGCAGGATCAAAACTTGTCTTGAAATCTATTTGTGCTTCTGCTATTCCGGCTATTTTACCTTGCACTGGATCAATAAAATCAAGATAAGTAATAATTCTTTCTTCTCTTTTATTGTATAAGAAAACCCCTTCAATTTTTTCAACATCAACTGGTTGTACACTTTGCCGTATTTTAGTCCACGCTTTTGTATTTGGCTGTTTTCTAAAATCAACCAGTCCGCCTCTATAAGTTTCACTGAATTGTTCAGGCATTCCAACATATATATGATTACCAGAGGTGTATATATGTTCTCCGAAAGTTGTCTGCGTTAAAGGATATGTAAATACTTCAGATTGCAAAACACTTTTTGGAGATGTATAAGTTGCGGCATTTCCTGTTGACGCATCATCAAGTAGTTCGTATAGATAAATTACACCTTTATCTATTTTAATATTATTAAAAGTAGTAAACTTTTTATCAAACGTAGTAGCTGTTTCTTTTAATGCTGAAGTTGTATCAAGTTCATATGAATTTGATTTATTTTTTTCATATGTGTCAAATTCTGTTGGAATAACTTGATCTCCGTTCAAGCTGGAAATAGCTAAGTTGTCAACTCCCCAATCTAAAGCATAACCAAACTTTTCAGATTCCTCATCTTGTGGCGGAAGTAAAGTTTGTGTTGGATTAAATATTCCCAATGTAGAGTTTACTGATGTTCCAAACGTACCAAATCTATTTGCATTATAGATATAAACAACACCTTGATTGATCTTGGTTGAATCAACAAGAGGAGCACTAACTGCAAATCTTGTTCCGTCTGGATGTAAACTAATTTTATCAGCAAAGCCATCTACTGTAGTTGGTTGCGTAATAAGTTGTTCAAACTGGAATTTATCGTCGGCTTCTCTATAAACAACTACTGCAATATCACGTGTACTATCAGTTTTAACTTGTTCACTAGTTGTAATTAAAACATCACCGTCTGCACTTATATCAAAGTCTTTGCTGAACTGTACTATGTTTTGTATAGGATCAAACGTATTTTCACCATAAAATACTTGCGATGTAGTGTTGGGCAAAATACCTAAATAATCAACCTTTGTACTCAAAGCTTCCCAACTAGTTGTTGACCAAGCTGTATTTTCAGAAAGATTAGTTTTTGCTTTATATAAACTACCTTGGTAATTTACAATAGTATCTTTTTCATACTTATAGGTGTTATCCCATACACCTCTATAATTTCTATCTTTACCTTGTCGCCAACTAATATTATTCCAATATACAGGATCAGGAATTATGCCAATTGTACTAGTAGTAGCTTTTAAGCATTCATAATAATCATCTTGGAATAAAACAATATCTCCAGGAGCATATGCTGTAAGTTGATACGATCCTCTAAACTGTGTTGAAGGTTTTGTGCCATGTCTATAAAATTCTATAGATCCCGGATCTTGTCTTGTGCCAAGACCTTCGCTTGATACAGCTAGTGTATAATAATTACCCTGTTGTACTATTTTAACTTTTTTCCCAAATTTTCTATTTGCTTTCCTGTGTTCAGAAACAAACACACGATATCTTTCATAATCACCGTCTGGAGTTCTTCTATATAAATGTACTGAGCCTTCTTGTGAAGGTCCAGCAACTCCGGATTTATCAGCTTCGATATTAAATATTTGTCTATAATCTTTATTCAAACTATAAGGTGGATTAGGTAAGCGTGATATTCCTTGTTCTGTATTTTCATTAAAGAACCAATATTCTTCGTCAACAATTTCAGGATTTGTTACAACATTGAATTGTGAAGTATGTTCAAATACAATTAATTTGCCTACAGTAGATGTACCTACTGCAATATCATTGTCTACGTCTGCTACACTACCCATAACACGATCAACATCACCGGAACCTCTTGCTCCTACATTGGCATTACGTTGTATAGAATATTTTCCTATATTAGTTAATTTTTCCCATGATCCACTAAGTGCTTTTACATAAATCCTTACGCTATTAAAGTTTCTGCGATAAAACATTACTTGAGCAGTACTGGTTGTAGTTGTGGTTAGAGCCAGACCACCTTGTCCATCATTTGGTACTTGTACATCAGCAATTATATCGCCAATCGTAGGCTCAAACACATTTCCATTAAAATCAAACTCGTCGAAGGTAAAGTCAATATATCCGTCCCATAGATCTACGATTGTTTGTTGCTTGTTGAATATATCGTATGTAAATCCAGCTGTAGTAACATCAACAGTCCTATTATCTAGATTATACAATCTAAATTCTGGTTGATCGCCTATTGATAAATTATCAGTATATTCTTTGGCACCTCTTACTAGCCATTTATTACTAAGTTGGTCTGCTTCTACACCACCTGGATCACCTCTATAAGACAAATGAGTAATGTAGCTAGCTCTGTTTCTATTTTTTAGATATGTGCCTATGCTCCCAACTGCTTTTTGTATATTAGAATATGTATTTAATGGTCTTGAAGATGTTGCTAGTCTCACATCAGCATAAACTAATCCTCTGCCTGTATCATAATATGCGCCAGCATTTGAATATTGGAAATTAAGAGTAATATACCAAAATCCGTCTACTGCGGTGCTTGTATTATAGGTTGATGTTTCTGTATAAAATCCAACAAAGTCGGTTTCTGAAATATAAAGTTCATCGCTTACACTAAAAATACCATTCGTATCCTTCAAATAGATTACTGCACTATCATCTTTGGTACCTACGTAACAAACTGTTGCACTACCGGTATCTGTAGTTACAATTTGTCCTACAGAAGGTAATGTAACAAATGTAGAAACAAATAATACATGATCTACTTTGTGTACAATAGTATGACTTCCTGTAATTACTTCAGCGGTAATACTTGGTATAGCACCATTAAAAGGAAGATAGTTTTGCAAAGTAGGATAAGCATAACTTCTAGTGTTCCAATACAAGTTTATAGTATCTCCTTCTGATGTACCTAAGTACATATCTTTAGGAGCTCTTACTAATAAATGATCAGTTGTGTTATTTGCTAATCCAGGATCTCCGGAAACTAAAAGTTGTAACGTAGTTGAGTCTGCATCTGCTTGTGCGGCAATATTAACATAAGTATCAAAAGTAGTAAATGCTTGAGATGCTATCTCAGGCAAAATTGCTCTATTTGCTTTCCATAAACTTTCTCTGTATTTTACAATATCTCCTTTATTATAAGAAGTAGAATTACTAAAATCTCCTAAATATCTAGTTTTTACGCTAGAAGCTTGTGGATGACCAATTGCTAAATATTCACCGTCTGGACTAACTGAAATGCTTTCGCCAAATCTACCTGAACTTGCTGACAGTAAATCATCATTAGATTCTAGTTGTATTATATCGTCTAATACCAGGTTATTTTTTTCGTTGTCACGTTTATAAAAATTAACTTTACCATTTCCGTCACCTGGTGAAGCAACAAATACATTGTTATTATTTTCTGAAACTGAAACGCTTTTACTAAATTCATGGGACGTACTATCAAAATCAGAAGGATTAAATAATGTTTGTGATTTAGAATATACTGAATTATTCTCAATAACTCCCCAATCACCGTCAATAGTATCAACCCAAACTTTTTGTTTAGGAAATACGTTATATCTAGATGCATTTAAATCTGCAAGACTACTTACTCTTACTTGTCTAAATTTTACTACTTGAAAGCTTTCGTCTGTAAAGTCTTCTATTGAATTACTTCTATTAGCTTTAATTGTAACTTTATCTAAGTTTACACTATCAACAGCATACAGACCGTCTAAAGCATACGTTTGGGCTCCTCTAACACCAATAATATCATCTTTGGTAATAACAGCTCCCTGTGTGTTAGTCCATTTATCTAAGGTTAGTGTAACTAGTGTTTTATTATCGTCAGATAATGTATCTGTTCTAATTGCGGCTGAAATTACATTTGTATTTGCTCTTACTAATTGATAGACATTCCAACTCCCTTTGCCTGTTTCAATTAGCCAAATATATGCACCATCATCTACTTCATTTACATCACCTAGAGATAATTCATCTACTGACCCTGCAGAAAATGCTACATCATTAATATCAACATATCCGCCTGTTTTTATATATTCATTATCACTACCAATTACTTTTGTAGGGAAAGGCTCATGTGTATAGCCCTCTGGTTTTTTGTATAATTCATGCGGTAAAATTCTATATGCTATATCAAAATTACTTTCCGGTAGTGCAGTTACTAATTCAAACGATTGCGTTGTTTCCGCCATTTTTTCTTCATTTAAATTGAATTCTACTTCTTCGGTTTTAGTAGTAGCACCAAATCTACCTGTCTGTATAGCCCATTCTTCATAAAAGTCTAAAGCAGACTGTGTTCCGTCACCTAATGATTCAAACAATTTAGTTAAAGCATTCATTGTGCCTTTGTCAGCAATAAATCCTCTATAAAATTTAAACTGGCTAACATCATCATTAATAATATTTGCAAGATACTGTCTCTTCTGATAGCCTATTAAATGTTGTGCTAAACGTTGCTGTTCTGCATCAAACCCTTCAGAGTCTAAATCATAAAAATCAGTAAACTGATTTGCTTTATAGTCTAGGTTAGCTTTTAATTCTGGCTCAGGTTTTTCATTAAGTTGATACCAAAAATTAGAATTAAAATCTTTAGATCCTGGTAAATTAGATTTAGCTGTATAATAAAATTGCTTATATTTTACTAGTGACCCTATTTTATAATCTTTCCATTGCATCCAGTCAGTAATCTCTGCATCATCATACATAAATCCTGGTAGATTCAATCCGCCGTTCCAGTCAGCAGTTCTGTATCCGCTTACTTTAACACGCTCCTGCCTATATCCAGAAGTTGGTTCATATATTATGTCACTAAATGCTGTTTTGTTTTCTAATAATACTACATGTTCTTTTTGTACAAGTGGTAAAGTTATATGATATATTCCGTCATCAGTATTTTTACTTTCTAACCCGAAAGAATTGCCGTCACGCAATAAACTATTAAATTCCGCACTTAATGGAGATCCATCAGACGTTAAAATACTATAGTCATAAAATGTATCATACAGATTATCTACTACAGTATTTGCTTTGTTAAAATCAATTTTATTAGCGCCTGGACTTAATGTAATGATTGTTCCCGAGGCCCAGCCTTGTGTAGCCCAGAACAAAAATTCTCTACATGAATTTGCCCAGTTTTCGACTTTTTCATTGAAAGAATCTACTTCGTTAAATGTAAATCCTATGTCTTTTTGTCTAGCATTATAACCTAATACAAAGTCTACAACTTCTTGGGCGTTATTGAGTCTAGTACCGTACTGTAATTTTTCTACTTCTGTTTCAAAGTCTCTTTTGAACTCAGCAGTTTTACCGCCTATGATAGGTAGTTCGGAAAGTAATGCTAAATTTGTAGTATCAAATTCGTCTCCAGCTGTAAAATCTTTTATTACTCTATAATAATCGCTCCCTTGTTCAAGGATTGTTCCTCTAGCATAAATTTGTCCTGCTGTGTAAGGTATACTTTCTTCAGATATACCTCCAACTGTAACTGTAATTTTTGAAGAACCTTCTATAGGCTTGTAGTACTCGAAGGTTGGATCTGTATTATTGTATCCTCTTATAATGTATCCTGTGCCTGCTTTTTCAATTGCAACACCACTATAAGTAGCCATTTCAATTGGACTACTTGTGTTGTTAAAAACAGTAAAACTTTCTTGCGGAATAAAAATACCGTCTCGATCAACTTGTTCTGTAGGTGACCTACTATCAAGTATCAAGTTAAATTTGTTAGTATCAGTGAACCCACCTACTTTAAAACCAATTTGATTTTTAAAGTCTGCTAAGTCATTTTTATATTCTGTATATACAGTTAAAATATCACTTGCTACTAGATTGTAAATGTAATTTACAAGTCCGCATGTTAGAACACGTTGCTCATCTTTATATGTATTAGGCAAATTCAATTTAGATAATACGATAGGTTGTTCAGTATTACTATGTACCCATTGATTTGCTAAATTTTTCTTTATCCTTGATACATCAAATCCTAAGCCCATTACTTTTGCAGGTTTGTTTAACAGATACGCTGTAATTACTGCAAAAGGAAATTCTGAACTTCTTCTCCAAGCATTTTCAACCGGTGCTACATCACCAAACTTAAAGCCATTAACTGCTTGCCTTGATAAAAAGCTTTCTGCATAACTACTATTCAATGGTGACTTCAATTTACCTTGACTATCTACAGGTATATTTCCTGTAAGTCCGGGTCTTGCATATTTTAAATCTACCCGTTCTTTACCTGGTTGTTTAATTCTTCCTTCTTCTAAATCTTTCCATAAAACTAGATTATCGCCAGAGTAAGGTGCTTTGCCGTAAACGTTATCCCACCAGATTGGTTTTTGTCTAAAACCTAGCATCTCCCATGGAAGCTGGTGTGGCCTATCTGTGCCATATGCATACAAATATGCGCCTCTCCAAAAACCTGGATGATTATTTCCTAAAGGTGTTTTAGCACTAGAATAGTTATAGGTGAATGTATTATTAATATCATAAAAATTATTTTCTGTATACTCATTATCAACTAATCTTAACCAAGACATAAAGTCACCTATGATAGATGCATCTATCTCGCTTTTTGTAAATTCTGCATTTGTCTTGTATTCTCCGCCTAAGAAGTCATCAATATCTAATAATGCAGATGAATAATCAACTTTAATATTATTAAATATTCTTCTTTCTAATTCTAAGAGTAATTCGTCTCGAAAGTCTTTATATGCTTTAATATAACTACCGTCATGTCCACGTATCATTGCTACGCCAACTGGATACTCTTCAAATGTTTGTGAATCTTGTACAGCATGATTTGAAGAATTTTCAGGCATGTAAAATACCTGTGGTGAACCTGCAAACACATGTTTGTGTGCTTTACCAGTATCAGCAGTTGAATCTGAATCAGCAGCTATTGCCGCTTCTTCACTTGTATATAAAGGATAAAACCAACCCACTTTTCCTTTGTGAGATTTAGAAGTTTGTTCATCAACTCCATAGACTTTAAATGGACCTGTTGAAGTAGTAGTGTTGCTGACATACGTATCGTCAATAGTAAGTTCTGGATAATATTTTGGATATAATCCTATCTTTGTAGGAGTGGGTGCAACAAAACTTCCGTCAGTTGATTCATATTCGTAAATTTCTATAAGATCATTTAAATTTTTACTAGCAGTTATTACTACATAACCTTCTTCATTAAATGTATAATCTCTTTCATAAGTTAATTGTATTCCGTTAATGTAAACATTAATACTTTTAGCACTTAGTGAAGTTAAATTAAAAGGACTAGTTATAGCATAGATATTTGTATTTGCGTCTAGCACAGTATAGTCTAGTTTGTTTGCTGATCCATATGAAAACATATCTGAAAAATAAAATGGTTGTGATTTTAATTTTTCTTTGTTCACTTCTTGTAATATTTTATCTACATGTTGTTTTATTGGTCCGTCATATCCTAATGATTCGGCTGTTTCGAAAAAGGTTCTTTTAAATCTAGAATATTCATTTTTTGAATATCTTAAAGCCTTTACTATATTAAAATTTTTGTTTGTAATATGGTACAATGGCAAATTAATAGGTCCACTGTGCTTGACAAATCTTTTTCCGTATTGATCTGTTTCTCCTGCATCACGTAAATTTCCTCTTCCAGGAAATACTCCCTGAAAACTAGATATATCTTCGATCATTGTATCTACATGATCAATTACTTCACCTAACGTAAACTCAGTTACATCATCGTTTAGTGGATTACGTTCTAAGTTGTGCGGAAACTCATAATATCCTTTTGTAGTTTTTGCTGCTAAACTATGTGTTTTAATTTTTATAACTTGATCTGTATTCAAATCATTGTAAAATCTTATGAAAGCAAAACCGTTTATTCTATCAATTTCGTAATCAGTCAATCTAATTTTTAAAGTATTATCTACATAAACATAAACAGTCAGATCATTTAAATCTCCAGCCTTTTTGTATACGTCAATTTCAAAATTATTCTTTTTGATAGAAGTAGCATTGTATTCTCTAATAACCATTTGTCTTGTGCTAGTCGGAACACTACTAAATCCGTTAACATAATTAAAATTTGTTAGAGAAGTATATTTTTTCAAATATCCAGTTTTAGTACTTTGCGTAAATAAATCTGTTTCTGTTTGATATGTAAATGTATCGTTGAGTAAATTAAAATTAAAAACAATGTCACCGGAATTTACAATTGACCTATATGTTAAAGGAAAACCTAATTCAGAATCATTTACTCCTGTGCCCTGCTTATATGAAAAAATCTTACATCCTGTAAAATTTGTTGAACCATAATAATCAGTATCGCTGAAACTATTTGTATTATTATCAAATACTTCGAATAAAGGTGGTTCGTTTCGTTTAGTTTTTTGCTGGGATTGTATCCACTTTGTTCCATTGTCATTATAATGAAAACTTTTACCAGCATATGTGCTTCCTTGTGTAACAAGCACTGTTTCCAAAGCTTTTGGCTCTGAATCGGTTTCTGCGATTAAACTAATTTGCCTAACCTTATTTACTGTAACAAATTTTACTTTATAAATTTTTCCACTTACTAAAATATCTGTATCTGCTGTAAATAAAAGACGCATACCTTCTGCTACATCTACGCCATCAATATTGTATCCGCTTGCACCTTCAATAGTACTAAACACATCTGTTGTAAAAACATCAACTAAATCAACATCATTTTTAGCTGCAGATCCAAAGTTATTAAGTTTTAATCCAGCTTCAAATTCGATAATAGGCCTTTTAGCCCTAGTTGATTCATCTAAACTTGTAGGAAGATTGTTGTATGTCTCACTAGCAAGTATAACATCTTTATGAAACCATCTGTTATATCTACTCCATGGGTTCCTATCAGGACTTGCTCTATTAATTACAATGTAATCTTTGTTTGTAGCATATGCCTTTGCATCAGAAAAAGGTAATGTATCAAATTCATCAGTATCATAAGGAACAAGTTTAGTGTCAGAATATTGTGCAGGAATAATAAGATCAGAATCTTTAATTAATTTTATCTTATCTCCAACACCTTCGACAAACCAACTGCCGTCATCATATTTTGTGGGTGTGACAGAACCTTGGAATTTAATTTTCATTCCGTTTGATAATTCAATACTATTGGCACTTTTATATGTTTTTTTGCCTAAAATTTCTTCTACAACATCAATAGCAGAATTTTCTTCAATATCGTAAATTCTTATAAGTCCAGCGGTGTCTATAGAGTTTTTACTTATATAATGTAATCTATCAGGTGCATTATCAGGCACTGTAAATTCTATAGTGCCTTTATCTACATACACTACTGAAATAACCTCACCGTCTTCACCATACTTTGTAATACCAGTAGGATATAGTGTGCTTACGTTTTCATCTGCATCAAATGTAACAGATCCGCTACTAGGTACAACTACATATTCTCCTTGGTCGTAATTATTACCATACAATGCTCCGTCAAATTGTCCATCACCTCTTATTCCTGCACTTCCTGCTGTAAGTACAGCAGATCCAGGAGTAAAAGTTTTAGATATAGAAAATGCAATTGGGTGTCCAGGAGTATCAATTTCAAATTTATATGTTTGTCCTCTGTATAATTTTATTGTAGGGTTGCGAGTTAGTCTATCATCAAATACATAAGCGATACTGTCGCCTTGATCTTCTACAGTAACTGAGTATGTGCTTGTTACTTCTCTACTTTGTCCTCTTACAGGAACAGAAATTGGTCCTGTAGGCATCCAATAATATTCCCTAAAATTAACAAACTTGTCCCAGTCAATATTAGGGTTCCAAGCGTAAGAATCTTGATTGTTTACTCTACTATGATTTTCATTTTTTGACCCAAAGGCACCTAATTGATTCATGTAATCGTTATAGTCTTTATAAAACTTTACATTATCTAAATTGTCCTTGATAACACCTGCAGGTTCTAATTGATAAGCTGTCCTATCTTCTGAAACATCACCTATATAAGCATCTTTAGGAGTGTATGCTTTTGCTGTTTTACGTCCTATAAAACCACTTACTTTTTCTGCAACGCCCGGTGCTACAAGTTGATCAATTGTGCCTTGTAAAAACTTCCTGTTAGCTTCTGTCCTAAAAAATTTAGGTAAAAAGTCAACACTTAGTCTAGTAACCTTTTTTCCTGGAATTGGAAGTGGGCTTTCAGTTTGTAAATCATCGTATGCCATTAATAGCCATAGCCTCCGCCGCTGGAACCACTAGAGCCGCTAGAACCACTAGAGCCGCTTGAACTTGAACTGCTTGAACTTGAACTGCTTGAACTTGAACTGCTTGAACTTGAACTGCTAGTGTTAGAACTATATGATGTTGCTAACCCTCCGCCGGTTGTTGTTGTTGACGATGTTGTTGATGCAGAGCTTGTAATTCCTGATGTTACATTAGTTGTTGATGCACTAGAAATTACAGTACCACTTGCTTGTATTTCTTTGGCTGTTATTTCTGTAATAGTATCTATATCATTAACAGTTGCTGCACTAATAAAAATTTCATCAGGTTCAGATTTAATTTCAAACAAACTACCAAATGATTGTGATCCTTGGTTAGGTACAATTAAGAACGATGATAATTTAGGACTTAGTTCTTGCATTACATATGCACTAAGTTCTTGAAAGTAAAAAGTCTCTCCAAAATCCCAATTTTCAATTGCAAAAAATCTGTTCATTGCTTCTACTATATCAGATTTAAGTTCATTGTCGTTTGTTACGACTCCTTTGTTTTTAACTATTTTAAATTTCACTTGTAAATCCGCTGGTGCTTTTGCGCCAAATAATATTTTGTATTTTGCTGGATAGTAAATTACTTCGTCACTTATACTTTTAATTCTTTCAATCGCCGCACCGTAATTTCTAAATAACTCATCATTACTCTGTGGCTTAGGCTGTACTTCAATTTCTCCTGAAATAAATTTTCTTATGTTTTCATCATATGCTTTTGTCAACAAATATGTATCAATAATATTGGTAGAACTCGGATCTATCCGATAACTTGAATCGGCAACATGTGTATAATGAAACTTGAGACCGGACCTTCCTGTAAATAACTTATAATCGGTATTTAAAGTTGTATTATTTAGAGATTTGTTAAGTGTTTTAAATACTTTTTCATCTTCTAAGTAAAATATTTGACCTTCTGTTCTAGAACTAAAAGGTGCTATTGCAGATTGATTTGTTACAATAGTAATTGTTTGGTCAGCGTTGGAGAAATATTTAAAATCTTCAACACCATCAGAGGTTGTATATTTCTTTTGAAATATAGTTTTTAGTGAAGTAGCTACAGATGCATTATCTGGGTCAACTATTTGATCAAATATTTCCGGATTATCAACGTTACTATCATCGTCTATGTCCATAAATTGTATTTCAATTTTCCTAGAATCAATATACCCATCTGGATCTCTGTAAGCATTTGAAACTGACCATGTAAAATCACTATTAAATGGCTTCACTCCTGTTTGTTGTGTGTTTATGTTTAAAACATCTATTTTATCTCTAACAATTTTTCCTGTTGCAGGGTTATAAACCTTATCAACACCGTCAAAATAAAATTTTATTTCGTCTGCACTTTCGAATACATATCTTAAGTTTCTATATGTAATTGTATAACGTTCACCGTCTGTTTTAAAGTATAAAAACCAACTTGAATCTAAATTCTGTCCAGTAGCATCACCAGTTTTGCCAGTTGAAAAATCTTGTAATGTATTAATGTTTTCGTTTGTGATAATTTTCCATTCTCTATCACTAAGATCATATCGTAGTCCGAAATCCTTAAATTGGAAAGTTTGATCAATCATTTGTCTTTTTACAGAATCTACTAACACTCTTGAAAAATTAGGTACAATTCTGTCTAGCACAGCATTAGTAGGAATATTATCTGCAAATACAATAGGTCCTTGTCCATTTATTTCACTAACTTCAGTGCCATCTCCGTCTACAGAAACTACCCTGGTCCATAGATAATCACTAGCTCCAAAACTTGCATTATTATTTGCTGCTGGATCCGAACTACCAAGTGCTATTTCTCTTGCTTCATTAAAATGTGCAGTGTTGATATCATCAGTCACAAATCTTACCATTGCACCTGGTTCAATATATCGCAAGCTGTTTGCAGTAAATGTGCCTGTCATGTAGGGTGCATTTGTAGCGTCTAATAATCTTCCAGATGCTCTATTTGTAGTAAGCGTACTTCTTTGCCATTTAGCATTTAAATCTGATACTATTGTTTTAGGAAATTGATCTAAATAAAAGTTCTTAGTATTAGAAGCATTTAGTATTCTTTCAACTGTGTTATTAATAACACCTTCAATGTCGCTTTGTGTTGCAAATGTAAATTGGCTTTTTTCTAAAAATATTTCTTTGTACAATACTCCGTCATCTGCAAAAAGACTAGTATTACTATATTTTCCTGAAGGATCTTTAAGATCAAAATATCTACTTATACCACTACTAATCCTGTTTGTGCTTTTCGTTTTTATAATTTCCTGACTTACTGAAAGTGGACCTATATTATAGTCTTCTCCAGTGATTAACCTATTTTGTGTATAATATGTTGCAGGAGCATTTGCTTTAATTTCTGCATTAGTCTCTGATGCACTTGCATTAGAAACTGTATACTGTAATTTCATTCCAAGTGCTAAAGTTTCAATAGTTCCTGCTTTACTTTGATAAGGAATTTCAATATTAACTGTACCGATTGCTCCTGGTGTAATTACACTTGAACTATTTGCACTTGTTCTGTAATAGACTCTAAAATTACCTGCAGGAAGATTACCAAAAATTCCATCTGAAAATATTAAGTTTACTCTATCGCCAACTCTTGTGTTAACTGCATATACATTTTTTAAGCCTAAGAACAGATTATTATATATAATATTGTTACCTTCTACTGCCTCAATTCTTGTCCAAAAATCTGTTTCAAATCCATTTGAATCAACTGCATATAGCCATAAATCTGTATCATTAATATTAGTAACATCTATTGCAACAGTTTGATTAGGTTGTGGTGAAGATATTGCAAACGGTGAACTATCTAATTTTCCTTGCTTAAAATGCATAAAAAATCCAGTATTAGAACTTCCTGCCCCTTGACCGTCGTCTCTAAATAAAAATGCTGGACTATTTCCTGGTATAGGAGGTTCTTCAACAATTTCTTCACCGTTAATTCCGCAACTCACTACTTCAAATCTTGTGCTTACACCTTCGACCCTTTTAGTAAAAGGAAATGCAGCAGAACTTGTGTTAGTTGCATTAAATCTGTATTGAGCAGATATTACATTTGCTATGTTAGCACTTTTTAAAGGATTGCCTATTTGATTAGTTACTGGCAAAGCAGCATTTAATATTTTAACAAAATGTTCGAAGTAATTTGTATTTGCTTGGTCATTCCATTTAATAGAGGCATTTGCAAGATTCTGGCCAGTGCTATCAATTATAGCTTCTGTGGTTTTTATTGTGGAAAGTTTTAAAAGTCCATTTGCTGGCTGATTCCTCTTAGGATTATACGAAAGCATACGTGCCAAACGTAATACGCTTTCTCTGCGTTCAGCAGTTTCTAAAAAGTTTTCTCTAGCATTTAAATCAATACGGAAACTTAGGTTTTGTCCTAAGAATGCAATCATATCAATTAGTGCTAGATATTCAGAGGACTCAATATAGTCGTTAAAATCTTCAGGATAATTTTGACGCAGATAGTTAACCATCGTGCGACGGAGATTGTCAAAATCGTAACTTTGAAAATCTGCGTTACGAAACGATTGATATATTCTTTTCCAGTCCTCAGATACTAATAATCTTGACTGCCTATCTGTTGACGACATGTCGGTTTCCTCTATTACTATGATATTTATCTGTTGCCATTAAGTGCGTATATAATTTAAAGTAGACCATTAGCTTGATCAAACTTAAAACGTAATTGTTCTGAAATGTTATAGGTAATAAATGTAACAGTACAATCTACTGTAATACCTTGTTCATAAGTATCAACAACAATTTCTTCTACACTCAATCTAGGATCATAGTTTACAATTTTTGTTACATCATCAATAATTGCTTCTTGGACATCAATAGTAAATGGCTCGTATAATAAATCCCATATAATTGTGCCAAAGTTAGGGTCACTTATTTTTTCACCTTGACGTATATGAAAATGATTGATAAGATCTTGCTTAATCAACTCAAAATCGTATAAAGAAAATCCCTCTTTGGCGTTTTCTACACTAGAAAATCCTCTATACACTCTTCCAGAAGAAGGAGTACTTTGCGTAGGGGATACAGCAACTCTTTTGTATAAATTCTTTTCTAATTCGCTCATACTATATTTACCCTATTATTGCGGGCCAACAGGAAGTGTGACTGATCCTGTATCGCCACCTTGTGTTGGTGTGCCGGCTTGTTTTAATTCTTGTTCTAAACTCTTTAATGCATCTAATTTTTCATTGTTGAATCTTTGTACTACACTCTTTCTAACTGCTACTGTGCTTCTACCAAAATATGCTGACCCATTATCTCTAGCTCTTTCATTGTATATTGCAACAATAAGTGCATCATCTGTAGGAGTATCTGTGCCACATGCTTTTACAGCATTTTTAAAAACTCTGTTGCAGCCGCCAGCACCATGCTGAATTGCTGTTGACCATAAAACATCTTGTAGTGTTTTAGATTTCACTCTTACATCAATTCCAGTACTTTTAGTAACTTTATCTGCCGCTGGCACAAAATACTGCACTACAGCATAAGAGTGTTGTGTTTCAGCATTTGCTTTATCTGACATTGCTAGCTGCCAAGTTTGTTTAAATGTATCTGTACCTCCGGCGGCGGCGGAATTTCCTCCCGCTTCTTGTAATTTTTCGTAAGTAGATTTATGCTTACGATTTAAATATTTCATGTAACCTTTAAATGCACCGACTTTACTTGCTATCTGATAAGTTCCGTAACTCCAACCACCTGTACTATCAAAGCCTATTGCTGTTGGATTTCCTCTAGACTCATATTTTTCGCTTAATTTTCCTAATTCGTCTGTAAATTGGAAACTACTACTATAGTCTGCTCTTGGTGGTTCTCCTTGGCCTGTTGATGTTCCTCCTGAAGTGGTTGTAAATCCACTATCAATACTTCCACCACTGTTAGTAACAAACGCACTTCGTGTCATACCTCCTTTATTTTTTAAGAAAGTATCAGGAGTTAGAACACGATCAGCAGTAGCCAATGCTCCGGGTGCTTCTCTATCAGTTTCTGGCTTTTTAAAACTAGAAGGTTCTAAATTTTCATGGTGTGGCCAAGGTTCATGCTGTGGAGCCCTTGGTACTATGCTATCATATACTACAGGAGTTGAACTTCCTGGAAACACATAAGGCATAATTATTGTTTCTAAAGGCACCACTGTCTTAGCTCGTTGTGCTTGTGCGGCTTTAGGGCCATTCATATGTACATAAGTAGCTGTTTCTCTATGCTCTTTACCTGAACTTATATGAGTATAACTTCCAGCTGTTAATCTGTTATCTTGTCCAGAACTAATATTTAAAAATTTGCTTGTAGTAATAAACTGATTTCCTGCAACACCGGTGTGCATGTCGTTTGCTACAGTAATTCTTGCATCTTTTCCTGCTAATAAATTATAATTATTTTGTGCTTCAATTTGTACCCTACCACTTTCTAATCCTTTTGTATCAGTTTCGTTACCTTTACTATACCTAGCTGAAGCTTTTAAGTTAATATTTCTGCCCGCTTCAAAATTAATATCTCTTTCTGCTGTAACATTTAAATCATTATCTGTCATTATACTAACACTGTCTTGTGCATGTATATCAATTTTTCCATCGCTTGTCATTTCTATCCAAGTAGTACCTCTTGAATTTCCTATATAAATCAAGTCTTCAGAATTATGCATTAATATTTGATGGCCTGTCCTTGTACGTAGTCGAACTAATTCGTTATGAGGAATAGTAGTTCTACCACCATCTTCGCCGTCTACCTTGTTAATATAAATTGGCGGGCCATCTTCTGGATGTGTTTTTCTAAGCAGTCCTGGATCGCCGTCATCCATTACAAAGCTTGATCCGCCTAATCTGTTAAAATGTGAATCAAGTTTATCTTCTGCTGAACCAATTGTAACTTTAGGTGATCCGTCTCTTTTGTCTTTTGGACCTGGTGTGCTTATTCCAAATACCATACTAGGTATCTCACGCCTTGCACTAGTTGTAGTTGTACCCCTAGCTTCGTCGTAAATAAGTCCTTGTGTTTCTAAAGTTTCAGTAAAATCTTTATTGTAAGGTTTATTAAAAAGTGTTGGGTCTAATAATTCTCCTGTTTCATAAGCTTTGTTATATTCACCGACTGGTAGCTTTGAGCCTTTTATATTTTCTGGGGTCAACGCAGTTGTGTTTACTGTGCTAGCCCTACCATCAGGAACCATAAAGTTCATATAATCATCAGGAATACATCCTATCCAATAACCAAAATTAGGGTTACCTTCAGCAAATATAACAAGTACTCTAGTTCCAATATCGGGAGGTACTGCCCACATGCCATAACTTTTTTGTGTATTTTGATAACCATCATTAGGAGTAAGTCCTACTGCTGGCGTAACTCCATAAAATGGGCTGAGATATCTTACTTGTACTAGTTCTCCTCCTGCTTCAGGAGTACCACCAGAACCTGTATATCGGATTAGTTCTACTTCTAATCCGCCCATATACCTAGTATCTAAGTGATTGACAACAACAGCTTCATAAGGACCAATGTCACGTTTAGCTTTTGCCTTATCTGTAGTTCTAGTATAATTTCCGCTTGCCATTTACATATCCTGTTCTAGTAATTATTCCTACCTAGGCCCGGAAGGAGTTACAATAGGCTCAAGCTGTTCTTTGTTTTCTTCAGTATTTCCTTGTGTAGTAGGATCACCTGCTCCTCCGGCTACTCCACCAGCAACACCTACTCTAATCTTTTTGCCTGTTTCGAAATCGTAACGATCATCATATAAATCTATAATTTGATAAGCATACACACCTTCGTCTACAGGAATAGTGTTACCTTCTGTGTTAACAACAGAAGGAGATACAAAGTCTGTATCAGCTGTTCTTACAGAAGCTGATGTAGGAGACAAAGCTTCTCTTTGTTTTGCCGCTGTGATTAGATCTTCTTCAGTAAAAGATGTGCCAGCAATAGCATTTAATGCCTTTGTTCTATTTTCTGTTGCTTTATCAATATATTTTTGATTTATTCCTAGCTCGGTATCTGATAATCCTCCTGGAGCTTTTACTTGCCTAGAATTTACTAGGTAAATTTTATAAGCATCAATAGCACCTTCGGGTACAGTATCTTCAAGTTTTTCTGTTGCAAAAACTTGGTCTTTTGTTAAAACTCCTGAAGGTACAATAGTTTGATATAGTACAGGATCTCCTGCAAGAGAAAATGATTCCGGATTAAAATTAGGATCAGAACCTATAGACGGTGCTTCGTATACTTGGCCTGATTCGTCTAATTGGTCTTCTTCGCTTAATATTTTTCCTGGCATTATGCTATTCCTATTCCTTTTGCCCGTTCTAAATTACGCTGTGCTATTGTTCTTAATTGTGCAGTTTGTTCTGGTGTGATAGAAGCTGGCGTAATATCTAATGCTGTAACTTGAATTGGTTTTGCAGCATTTTTAAATTCTTCAGTCTTGTCTGCTATTGCAGGAATAACTCCTGTATCTAAATTTGTATTTAAAGTTTCATCTAATTTAGCGGCTAGTACTCCTAATCTTCCTTCAGTTGATGCAAAGTCTACACTTATTGCTCCAAATGAAGGCACAGCTTGTACAAGTGCATTGTTAATTGCTCCAGTTAAATCGTTTGCGAATGAAAATCCTTGTGATGTATCAACTTTACTAGCTACAAAATCCGCTGGAGAATTACCAAATATTTTTGCCG
>Ga0163179_10001148_pt1 | contig 18861 bp, 19 predicted proteins | sample AtlANTMetagenome_FD_109643 | JGI IMG/M metagenome (GOLD analysis project Ga0163179, IMG submission 109643) | Marine eukaryotic phytoplankton communities from the Atlantic Ocean - Atlantic ANT 2 Metagenome | ecosystem: Environmental > Aquatic > Marine > Oceanic | place: North Atlantic Ocean... | reverse complement strand
TACGGAAGTGATGCTTGACGCAAAACTTTCTGACCCTACCATAGAGTTGGTAGGTGAACTTGAATTAGATAGTCAAGGAAACTATACTAACGTAAGGTTAAAACGAACTATTGATAACTCAAGAGTTAAACTTGAAAACATTCCTCCTGAAAACTTTCTTATCAGCAGAGAAGCAACCTCATTAGAAGACGCTGCTTTTATAGGTATTCAAATTGAAATGACTCGATCAGAGATTAGACAAGAGTGGTCTGATTGGGCAGACACCATTGACGATTGGGATGAGCTATACGCTGATAGTTCTTTAAACGATAAAATTTATAGACCGGAAGAGTCTGCCAGAAAAGAAATTACAGGCCAATCTTATTGGTCAGGTGATTACGAAACCAACTTAGAAGCTAACCAACCAGTCAGTGTTATTGAGTGTTGGATTAAAGTAGATCGTGATGGTGATGGTATTGCAGAGCTTAAGCATATTATTACTGCAGGTCAACACATACTATTTGAAGAAGACGTAAAGGAAATACCTTTATGTTCTATTTGCCCTTTTGAAATACCATACGAATTCTATGGGCTATCTGTTGCGGATATGACGCGAAGTTCAACTCTTGCCTCTACGGCTATATTGAGAGGATTTGTAGAAAACACTTACCTCACTAACTATAGCCCGAAGCTCGCGGATCCTAACGTGGTCGATTTTAGCGCGTTACAAAATATGAAACCAAAGGATCTTATACCGACTAACGGAAACCCTACGGCTGCAGTATCTTCGCTCCCCCCAGAGCAGATCTCCACTGGTACTGTACCGATCCTGGAGTACCTACAGCGCCATAAAGAACAAGCAACAGGTATGTCTAAAGCCGCACAAGGTCTCCAGGATGAACTTTTTGTCTCAGGAAACTCTGAGATTAAACTTGGCGCAGTGATGAGTGCTTCTCAAAAACGTGTACAACACATTTGTAGACGTTTTGCTGAAACAGGTTTTAAACGATTGTGTGAAGGTGTCTACAACACTATGATAAACAATATGGATAAGCTTTCTGTGCAAGATCCTAAGTATGGTGTGTTAGATGTAGATATTAAAAAATTACCTAAGTCAATGACACTGGAGGTTGACGTAGACCTTGGTGAAAATTCTAATGCTAATAAAAGAGATAAGTTACAACTTTTAGCTAAAGATTTAATTCCTTTACTAACTCAATCTGGTGCAAGCAGTTTATTAAGACCTGATGCCTATGCTGTTATTGCAAATCAACTTTTAACTTCTCTTGATCTCGAGCCAAGTGATTACCTTAAAGACCATACAACTCCAGAGTTTATGCAGAGTACTCAGCAAGCTTTAGAAAAGAAGAAACAAGAAGCAGAAGAAGCAAAGAAAGTAGCTAAGGCTAAAGTTCAAAGCGAAGTAGACCAAGCGGCGGCAAATGTACGTTATACTGATGTACAGTCAAATAACGCTTATCAAGATAATGCAAGGCAGCTAGCTATTGCTATAGATACTCACATGCAAAAGTGGGCAGACCTTAGTTTAAAAGCACAAAAAGAAGGAGCGCAACCTCCTGAGAAAATGCCTTTTGGAGATTTAATGGCTTTGTCTAAACAAGTATTAGACGAGTTAGAAGTTAACAAAAAAGAAGAAAATCCTATAAATACGGTAGGTCAAACTCTTGACCCTAAAAACCCTAGTTTAATACAACAACAAATGAATCCTGCTGTTAGTCCTCCTAGGGCTCCAGCAGATAGCGGAGTATAAGTAAATGGATAAGTACAGAGATAATGCCGAGAAGAGGCTAACTGGAAAAATACATCCTGATAGACAAGCGCAGATAGCTTTAGCTAGTGCTAAGTTTTCTAAGCAACATCGAGAGGAATTTTTTACAGAGGCTTACGGTGAAATACTTGTAGATTTATTTTTAAAATGGTTAAATACAGAACCACATGAAAATAAATCTCGAGATCACTTATACCACTGTGCAATGGCACTTGGTTCTGTGAAAGAAAAGATGTTACAAATAGAAACATACGGTACTAACTTACAAGCTATAAAGGAGAAAACAGATGGCGCTAATTAAAGATGGCAATCATGAAGCCATACTAAGTAATATAGATAGCATCCTTAGTGTTCAGCTCAATGACGAAGGAGCGGGTTCACAAGGTGCACACCGATTAAGGTCTATGTCTAGAGATATAGCTTCCTTAATTGCAATAAGAGAATTTGTGGAAGGCGATAAGCCTACTATAAAATTACCCTCTATGAAGAAGGAGGGTAAGTAATGGCTGAACAACAAACCTCTACCCAAACGGATGATGTAAGTGTTCCTAGCGGTAACGAAGACGCACAACTCAATGACATTCTCAGGAATTCACCTCTGGCTCAACAAGCCGGAATTGTACCCCGTCCTGAAGAATCTCTACCTGAGGCTGAAGCGGACCCAGCAGAAACAGAAGAGGCACCTCAAGACCTGGCCTCTGAAGGGGAAGCTGCAACAAATGGAGACGATGAAGTTGTTGAAGAAGATACATCTGAAGAAACTACTGAAGAAACTAAAAGCGGAGATGACGAGTCTACCGAAGCTGAAAGTTATACTTTAGAAGATTTAGAAGATGTAATGGTAACCCACAAGATAAACGGAGAGGAAGTTACTCAAAAGTTATCTGAATGGATTGCTTCTTCAGCTACCAAACAATCTTTGTCAAAACAAGGTCGAGAAATAGGCGAGCTCAAAAAAGCATTAGAAGAAGAAAAAGTAAATAAGTTGGCTGAGCTTGATCAAATTGGAGGTGCGTTAGCACAAAGTTTTTATGCAGAAGAAATTAAAGCTCAACAAGCTTATAATGAAACTACACAAAAACTATTACAAGCTCAACAATCTGATGATACCTATGAGATAGGTGAACTTAGTAAAGAACAAAGTAAATATCAAAAAACTTATTGGGATGCACGTAGTAAACGTGAAACTGCTCTTAAAGGAATCCAAGAACAGCAGCAACAATTTCAACAACAAAGATTTCAACAGGAAGTTCAAAACTTTAATAAAAGTATAAGTAACTTAATACCTAGTTGGAGTGAAAACGTTGCTAAAGATATCAGGGAATTTGCCTTAGAAGAAGGTTTACCAGAGCAACTAATTAATAGTATTACTAATCCTCAAATAGTTAAGTTTGTTCATGACTATAAGAACCTTAAAAAAGGTATTAGCAAAGGTGCTGCTAAACGTAAAATAGCTAAAACTCTTAAAACCCCAGTGAAAAAGTCTGTACCAGCTGAAAAGAAGCGGATAGACCAAGAAGCTATGGTTAAAGCAAGAGCTTTTAAAGAAAATGCTTCCAAAGCAGATCAAGATGCTTTTATGAAACAATATGCCTTAAAATCTTTAAACTCAAATTAAGTCATTAGGAGGTAAATAATGGCAACTGGACAATATGCAACTCAAGGAGCATCAGATAATCGATTTGATTCTGGTACTTCTTCTGCGGCTGTTTCAGAAAATGAGGACCTAGCTAACTTCATTAGCATGATTACTCGCTCTGAAACTCCGTTTATGGCTTCCATAGGGAAGACCAAAGCTACTGGTATCTATCACGAGTGGCAAACAGACGAACTAAATGATCCAACAGATTCATCGATGGTACAAGGTGCTGACTTTGATAACGTTGGGCCAGATGGTGCGACTAACCAAAACGATGGTGGTAACACTATTTCTAAGAGAAGTAGAACACGATTAGGTAACTATACACAGATTAACGGTAAAACAGTGTCTGTGTCAGGTACTAAGCGTGCTATCGACCAAACAGGTGTAGCAGACGAATATGCTTACCAGCTTAAAAAGCGTGGTACAGAAATGCGTCGTGACATTGAAAGAGATCTTATTCACTCTGTAAATGTTTCCACACCTGGTACTTCATCCGATAAAGGTAAAATGGGTGGTGTTTACTCATGGATTAACGGTGTTGATCACGTAGTATTTCCAGGAAGCTCTACCTTTTTTTCACCAAACTCAGGCGTAGCTGGGCAGCACTCACACAGTAAACTTGCTGAAACAGGTGAGCATTGTATAGGTGTTAACGGCGGTACAGCTACTAAGCAAGCCTTAACTCTTAGCCTTGTAGATGAAGCTATGCAAAACATCTATGAAGCTGGTGGTTCTGCTGGTCGTGCAATGATGTCACCAAAGAACAGAAGAGTATTTTCTGGTCTGGCACAAGGTGCTAACAGCAACGTACGCAGAAATATTGACGAATCAGGTGCACTAAGAGCATCTGTAGACGTTTATATGTCTGACTTTGGTGATCTTCAAATAGAACCAAACTACATAATGGGTTTAACTAACTCAGTATCTATGACAAACTATGACAGTACATCTAGTCCACAGGCTTCTGTATCTAGTATTGATCTTGCTAATTTCATGATACTAATTTACGACCCACAGTGGTGGAAGATAGCAACACTAAGGCCAATGAAAGAAGTAGACGTAGGACAAAAAGGTGACTCAACAGTCGGTATGGTTGTTGAAGAGCAAACAGTACAGTGCTCTAATCCTAAAGGTTCTTCAGCTATTTATGGTCTAAACGGATCTTAATATAATCTGTTAACTAACCCCGGGGTAACTCCCGGGGTACTTTTTTGGAGAATAATATGTTATTGAAATTAAGAAATCCAACTGCTGGTACTGTTGACGGTATTGTAGCAGGTGGTGCTGAGTATATAGCTTTTACTTCAGTTAAGGTAAATGCAAGTAACGTTATTACTCATATTAAGAGAGATAATGGCGGAGCTTACGCTGCACTTGCTTCTGGTCTTATAGCAGAAATGGGCGAAATACCTAGTCGTAAAGGTGATTCTTTTAATGTAACCGTGAGTAGTTAACATGCCTAAGTTTAAACATACTGAGTGGACAGGTGGCCTAGAAGGGCAAGTAGAGTATAACCCAACAGGTGGCAGACAAGGTTGGCAAGTTAAACAAGATATTAAACCTTTTATCGAAAATGCTAAAAGATCAAGAGAAGAAGGTTTTAATCGTAAAAGCCACTATCGTAAGTTTGCTTCAATACCAGACGTGGTAGCAATAGAAATTGCGACTAAGTATGGTGTTAACATACATGACCCAGCAACTTCCAGCGATAAAGACCTTATGCAAAAATTTAAAAAGATAATAATAGAGGACTATTCATACTTACTTGTTAGTTCCTAGAAAGAGGTACTATGGCAACTTATTCAGAAATGATTACTCGAGTAAGAAATTATCTAGATAGAGACAGTACAATTATTACTGATGTTCAAATAGTTAATTTTCTTAACTATGCTGGAGATCGTGCTTATAGAAATTTGAGAGTTCCTGCACACGAAATACAGTTAGATTTTACCGTTTCGTCAGGCGATATCATTTCTGATGCTTCGAGCAGTCATGGAACTGAAATTAAAGTGCCAGTACCAAATGATTTAATAGAATTAATTTACATACAAAAGAAAGGTACAGGAATTGTTTGGAACCAGAAAGTAGATGGTAGAACTTTTCATGATAGATTTGCAGATAAAAAAGATAGTAACTACTATACAAGAGTAGGTAGTAACTTTCTTTTACACGGAAACATAGGCATTGACGATGTTTTAGAATTCAGTTATTACAGGAGAGAATCTGCTGTAGATGCAAAGTACGCAATTACTACAGGGAATTACTTAGTACAGGCTATTAAAGGTATTACAACTATGACTGCTATAGCTTCTGCTTCTTCAACCAGTGGTATCTTATACTTTGCTATTAGCAATACCTCTGGTAACAGAGATATCGTTAATGGTATTTCAGGCACCAGACCAACAGATATAAGTTCAACCAGTACAGGAAGCACAACTAATGCTTTTCATATGGAACCTAGTTATCAAGCTAATTGGTTACGAGATGAGAATGAAAGAATTATTTTATATGGCGCGTTAGCAGAGTCTTTTCTTTATTTAAACGAGTTTGAGACTTCTCAAGCATATGAATTAAAATATAATCAAGAAATAGAAGCTTTAAACTCAGAAGAGAAGAAGAGAGTTAGCACCGGAGGAAACACTTCTATTAGTTTTTCAGGTAGAGGATTAATTTAATGGGATGGATAGTACAAACAACTGAAGACGATACTAAGGGTAGTGTTTTTTCTTCTTCTCAGGATATAAATTTTACAGCTGCAGTTGCAGCAGACGTTTCTTTAAAAGCTTTTCAAGATGTTTACCTAGGTACTTACACAAGTAACCCATCACAAACAGTTCATGGGACTAGTATTGCTGGTGGAATGCTTTACTTTAATCAGACTGATAGTAGATTAAAATACTATGATGGTTCTAACTGGGTAAATAGTACTCCCACATCCGCAGAACAAACTAATATTAATACTGTGGCTGCAGACGCTACTGACATCGGGACTGTTGCTACTAATATTTCAAGTGTTAACTCACTGGCAGCTAAATCAACTCAAATTGGTTTATTAGGAACTAGTGATGCTATCGCTGACATGAACACGCTGGGTACTTCAGCTATTGTAACAGATATGGATCTTCTTGCTACAACTGCAAACGTGGCTAGTATGGGTATTTTAGGTACAGCGACTAACGTTACAAACATGGGGGCGCTTACTGCCACTGGTGTTATTACTAACATAACTAACCTTAATGCTACTGGTGTTATAGCTAATATTGCAACAGTTGCAGGAGATACTACTGCTATTAATACTGTAGCAAATAAATCTAGTTTGTTAACTTCAGACTTTGTTTCAGATTTAAATACTTTGGCAACAACTGCTATAATAGATGATATAAATATACTGGCAACTTCTGCTAACGTAGACGCAATGTCTCAACTTGGAACTACTACTGTCGTTAGCCACATGGCCGCTTTAAATGCCAGCGGTGTTCTACCTGCTATTAACACTGTTAACTCAAATATGAGTGCAATAACTGCAGTAGGTACGTCATCAAATATAACTAATATGAATAACCTCAATGCTTCTGGGGTAATTGCGAACATAGCTACTGTAGCTGCAGATGTTACTGATATTGGAGTAGTAGCAGGTAAAACTGCTGAGATAAGTAGACTAGGTACCTCAGACGCAGTAGCAGATATGAACACGTTAGCTACCTCTGATATTGTAGACGATATGAATCTATTAGCTACTTCTGCTAATGTAACTAATATGGGTCTGTTAGGTACATCAGCTAATGTTACTAACATGGCTAATTTAAACGCAAGTGGTGTAGTTAATAACATAGCTACCGTGGCTGGAAGTACTACTAATATAAATATTGTAGCAAATGATACAACTGAAATAAATGCGTTAGCTGCTAAAACTACTGAACTAGGGTTATTAGGTACAAGTGACGCTATTGCTGATATGAACACCTTAGCTCATGCAGATGTCATTTCAGACATGAATGCTTTGGCTACCTCAGACATTATTTCTGATCTTAATACACTCGCAACGACAGACATCGTTGACGATATGAACACTCTGGCAACTACAGCGAATGTCAATAACATGGCAACACTTGGAGCTTCTGGAGTTGTGGCTAATATAGCTACTGTAGCAGGAGCTAGTTCTAGCGTTACTACAGTCGCTACTAATATAAGTAATGTTAATTCAGTAGCCACAAATCTTTCCGGAGTTAATGCTTTTGCTGACAGATACAGAATAGCTTCTTCCGCTCCTTCTTCTAGTTTAGATGCAGGTGATTTATACTTTGATACTTCTTCTAATAAGTTAAATGTTTACGATGGAGCAAATTGGCAGTCTACTGCTGAGGCTGCTCAAAGAGCATTAACTACCCATACAGTTAGTTCTGCAGGAACACAAACAATTAGTGTGTCTTACTCAGTAGGTCTTGTAGATATATATCTTAACGGTCTTCACCTTGCACCTGGTGACTTTACTGCTTCTAATGGTTCGTCTGTTGTTATTACAGGTTGTTCAGTTGGTGATGTAATAGATATTGTAGCTTTGTCCGCTTTTAACGCAGCAAACTATGGTACTATAAGTTCAAAAAATGTAGGTATTTCTGCAGGTAATGTACCTGAGTTTGCGTCAGGCGTGGCAGACAATGATTTCTTAAAAATTGATGGTACAACCGTTGAAGGTCGTAGTGCGGCAGAAGTCAGAGTAGAGATTGTTGACGAACATATTAATACTTCTGGTGCAAGTTCAAATCAATTTTTAAAATGGAATGGAAGTGATTACGTTTGGGATACTGTAGACACTTCAACTCTAATGCCTAAATCTGGCGGTACCTTTACAGGCGCTATAGATATGGGTAGTAATAACATTACCACTACTGGTAAAATGTTATACTCTAACATCTACTCTCAAACTTCAGATTTACCTTCAGCTAGTACTTATCATGGTATGTTTGCTCACGTACATGGAACTGGTAAAGGTTACTTTGCTCATGCAGGTGCATGGGTGCCACTAGCTAATGAAGCTTCTCCTGCTTTAACAGGAACGCCAACTGCGCCCACAGCAAGTGCTGGAACAAGTAATACTCAAATAGCAACTACTGCTTATGCGGATACTGCTGTTTCAAACTTAGTTGATTCTTCACCAGCTGCTTTAAACACATTAAATGAACTTGCAGCAGCTTTGGGTGACGATGCTAACTTTAGTACTACTGTTACAAATTCTATTGGAACAAAACTTAATGCTTCAGCCGTGTCTACTTTTGGTGGAACATTAATCGATGATGCAGACGCCGCTACTGCTAGAGCAACATTAGGAATATCTACCTATGGTTCTACGCTTATTGATGATGCAGATGCCGCTGCCGCCAGAACTACTCTTGGCCTTGGGACTGCTGCAACCGCAACTGCCGATAACAATACTTTTGTTTTAAACCCTACTAGTTTACATGTTCCAAACACAAAAACCATAGTCCTTTTTAACGATGGTGGATCAGTTAATGTGCCCTTTGGTATTAGTACGGCAGGTTCTTTGCCAGGTTTATCCATAGGTATGTCTACTACTTCTATGGAAACTTTTATAAACTTTAAGTCTGACCACACTTCAACTAATACTGATAAAGGTAACATCCATTACAATACAAACGATTATTTTACTGTAGAAAGTAATAGTTACTTATCGCTTCAATCAAATGTATCTTCCACTTTAAGATCGTTAATCCTTTCAAATACTGAATTTAGACCTTTTTTATCTGATAACAATCAAATTAGTTTAGGTAGTTCTGGTGGTAAATTCCATGACTTACATTTAGGTGGTGTTGCAAATATTGCAACTTCTGTTTCTTCACCAATTTATTACACTGGAGTTGGCTCTCAAGCTATTATGCCAGATGGTAATGACCTAAAGCTTGTATCGCAATCAAATGAACTTCATGCTTATTTTTATAATAATGGAGCAGCAAAACTCTATCACGATAATTCAGTATTTTTAGAGTCAGCAAATTCTTCTGTTACTATCAATAAGCCAGATGATTTAGATGATGCTTATATATACTTTGGTCAGAATAGTAGAGCAAGATTACACAGTGTAGATGGTTCGTTTCTTTCAATTACTAACTCTGGATCAAGTGGAAATGATACTTTTATTAATGCTCATGTAGATAGCTACACCTACCTTTATTTCAATGGATCTGCATCTGCTAGAACCATGAGTGGGGGTCTTCAAGTTTTTTCTACCAGTAATAATGATGATGGTTATTTATACATAGGAGATAATGGAACTACTTACATTCAGAATGACGAAAGTGCTGGTTTTGGTATTTTGAATAGTAACGATTGGGTACTGTGGAATGATAACAATGGAGCAACTTTTCTTTATAACGATAGCTCTTGGAAAGTTAAGACCTCGACTACTGGAATCACGCTTAGTGGTACATTAGCCACAGGTGGTAGTGACTCTGCCTATGGATCATCTGGTCAAGTGCTAAAATCTCAGGGAAGTTCCTCTCCAGTTTGGGCAGACCCTAGCACCCTATCTGGTGTAGGCGGTCAATGGGAACCTGTTGCTTCACTTACTGCATCTTTTGGCAGTGGTTCAAGTTCTCAAGTATTTAGTGTTAATGCAGGTACATTATACAAATTTGTTTTTAGGTTATACGCCAAAACATCTGGTGCTTATCTACGAGCTGCGATTATGTACAATGGTCAGAATACTTACATGAAAAACCCTAGTGGCGGTAACTTTGGTGTTATGTCAAGACAAGCTCATCGAATTTACTACAGTCATAGTTTTTCAGGATATTACACAAACGAGTCTACTGGTGCGTTACTACACTATTACGAAGATATGCCAGAAGAAGATGGTGGGCAAGGTTACTACCAAGGCGAATGTTGGTTTAATAAACCTAATGATTCAAATTTGACTTCAGGTAATTGTTTTAAATCTCGAATTTGGGGAGATTTACATGGTGGGTCATATTCAAATCAATATTATTTTGATGCTACTTTTGATGACGGTTTTAATGCAAACGCTTCTGGTACAGGTTCATTACAATATTTTAAATTTTTTAGCAGTAATGGTAGTCACATGGGTGGGTTTATCAAACAATTTAAACTAACAGGAACATAAAATGGCAAAAGATTATGATGATGATTATCCAAGGCAAACTGATGAAGAGATAGCCAGAGATATTATAAATCGAAAAAAGATAGACAGAGAAAGAAGAGATTTATTGCTTAGTGAAAGCGATTGGGTTGTAACAAAAGCTATGGAAGAAGGTACTGAGATTCCTACTAATTGGAAGACTTACCGACAGGCTTTGCGTGACCTCCCAGCTCATTCTAGTTTTCCAAATTTACAAGATAACGACTACCCAACTAAACCGTCATAAGGAGAAAAATAATGACAGAGAATACACAACCTACAGAAATAACATTTCAAGATAAGCAATACAAAATAGCTGACTTATCTGACAAAGCCAAAGCTTGTTGGAATCATTTGGTTGATCTTGCAAAGAAAGAACACAACCTACGTTTTCAAATGGATCAAATAGAAGCTGCAAAAGAAACTATTACAAAGCATATGGAAGAAGAGGTAAGCAAGAATGGCTAAAGTTTGGAAAGTAAAAAATATCGAATACAAAACAACAGGAACAAATGGAGCTAATGAAATAGACATAGTTCATTTCACAGTGACTGATACTGTAGATGGAGTAACCAAGACTAGGACAGACTTCCAACACATTGACCCTGCTTCAGATAGTAGCTCGTTTACTAAAATGGAAGACGTTTCTGAAGAACAGCTAATCACTTGGATTAAAGCTACAATGGGAACTGATAAAGTCGCTTATCACGAAAAGAAAGTTGACGATGCTATTGCAGCAGAGAAAACACCACCCAGAGGTGAAAAAGCATTTAGCTAGAGAGGCATTTAAAAATGACAAAAGCAAAAGACAGAGCTAACAGAAGTGGATCTGATCCAATAATTGTGGGCAACACCAGATTAGAAACAGACAGTAATAATGACCTGGTTGTTAAAGATACATCAGATAACGCCAAAAAAGTTATTGCTGCAGAAGTTCATGTAGGTACTGGCTCTGATAAAGTCATTTTAAAAAGAAGTTCTACAGACGGCAAGCTTCAGCTTCAAACTACAGACGGTTCTTCTACCTCAAACTCTGAAGTATCTGGAGAAAGTGGTGGCTCTGGTGGAGTAACTGTTCAAGAGGAAGGTTCTACTTTATCTACTACTGCAACAGCCTTAAACTTTGTGGGCAGTACAGTTACAGCTTCAGGTACTGGTGCAACAAAAACTATTACAATTTCCGCAGGAAGTGGTGGTACAACTACTGTCTATGCTAACATTGCGGCAATGGTAGCTACTTCTGCAAGTGCAGGGGATCAAGCTTTAGTTACAGCAAACTCAGGTCTTTATATTTTTAATGGGTCTGGGTGGTATAAAATTGCTACTGTGAACACTTCTCCTACATTGGTTAGCCCAGCTTCAGGAACAGATGTTACGTTGAGTTCAGAAGGTACTGCTACAACTATAGAGCTTGTAGGTACAGACGCAGATGAAGGTACTACTTTACAGTATTCATACGCTGTAAGTTCTGGAAGTCTTACAAACGGAGGTGGCACAACAGCAACCATAACAAGTAGCGCTACATCTGGTGGAACTTACTCTGCTTTAGCCCCTAGTACAAATACAACTAATAGATTTATTAAGATAACACCTAGTTCAAATTCAGACTATGCAGGTAATTTTTCACTTATTTTTTCAATATCTGATGGCACAAATGCCGCAACAACTTTACAAAATTTTGGGTTAGCATTTGAAGTTTCAGGATCACTTTTCTTTGATGGGAGTGGCGATTACATACAAATACCAGATCACGATGATTTATCTTTGGGAACTGGTGATTTTACATTGGAAGCGTGGATATGGCAACAAAATTCTGCTGCTTCTGATTCCCACCACATTATTAATAAATGGAGTAGTACTGGAACAGGTAAAGAATACATATTAAGAATAGCTGAAAGTAGTGGCAACAAACTACAACTTCTTTATACAAACGATGGTAGTAACAATATAATTGTAACAGGCAATACACCAATAAATAATCATACTTGGACGCATGTGGCTGCAATGGGTGTAAGCGATACTATAAAATTGTTTGTTAATGGCGTTCAGCAAACCTCTACTGGAACGCAAGGTACTATTCACAATGGAACAGAACCACTAGCTATTGGCGCACAAACGAATGCTGGTAGCCCCAGTCAATACTTTGATGGTTATATTTCAAATGCAAGAATTGTAAAAGGATCTGCTGTTTATACACCAACTACTGTGAGTGGAGGTTCCTCAGCAGTTGCATCAACTGGGCTAGTAGAAACTCCCGCTTCTCTACCAAGTTGGGGAACTACTTGGACATTAGAAACATGGATATACATCACCACTAATGCTTCCTATAGTATATTTTTCGAGGGAGCAAATGGTTTTGGATATATCGCTAGAAGGTCAAGTGGTGGTACATTAGACTTATATTCTATAGGTGGGTATTTAGATACTCCTGGCAGTGGAACAATTAATTTAAATCAATGGCATCACATTGCTATATCTGTTAATTCTGGTTCTTTAAAAGCTTTTATAGATGGCAATGTAGTTTCTAGTGGTACTGCTAATACGGCACCTTTTTCTAGTGGATCTGGACAACTTCATATGATGTCACAAGGTGATACTGTTTGGCAAACACAAGGAAATATCTCCGACACACGACTTGTGATTGGCACATCAGTTTATAGCGGTAATTTTACTCCACCTTCTGGTCCACTAACTAAAACTGGTGGAACTTATCCTTCTACTACAAATGTTAATACATCAATAAATCCTGCTCATACATATTTGTTAACAAACAGAACAACTTCTGGAACAACAATAGCAGATGACAGTGATCAAAATTATACTATGGTAACAGGCGGCAATCTTACTGGTAGTACAACAAAACCCTATTCAGGTTATTTTACTATTCCAACCTCTCCTTTATCCCCTATAACTAACACAAAGCTTTTAGTAGCTAAAGACAATACACCTGTTAATGTAACAAATGGTTCGTACTTATTTAATGGAACCAGTGAAAATTTATTAGTAGAACATTCTGATATGGCTCTTAGAACTGAAGATTGGACTATAGATTTTTGGTTTAAATTATTAGCGAATACTGGAAGCAATCAATGGTTGTTATTTTTTGGCCCCAGTAATGGTACTGATAATACCGAATCTATTCATGTATATTTTCCTTCTAATAGACAGTTAACTTTTTGGGATTTCTCTGGTGGAGGTTTTTATGGGCTTCTTGGAGTGCCTACAAATAATGTATGGTATCATGTAAGATATGTGCGTCATGGGCTTAATCACTACCAGTTTCTTAATGGTAATTGCTATGAAGCACACGCTTCTGGTAACTCTAGTGCTAGTGGTAATATTATTACAACAGGTCAGTCCTTTGTTGCAGGGAATAATTACGATCAAAACCCTGCATCAAATGCCGCCTTACGTATTGGAGGGGGTTATTCTGGTGGATATGGTTTAGGAAATGGATTACTATTAAGTAATCTTAGAGTTGTTAAAGGTACAGCGTTAAATACATCAGCGGCAGGGTTCTCTATACCAACAGCACCTTTAACCGCCGTAAGTAATACTAAACTATTAACGGCTCAAAATGGCACTGGTAATCCTACAGTCGATAATAGTGGTACTAGCAAAACTATTAGTATTGCTCAAGGAACTCCAACAACAGATACAAGAAATGTTCAATTAGCAACTACCGATCAAAGTTCTTCAAGTCGTTCAATTACTGAAAATGGAGATGTAGCATTTAATTATGCAACACCTTTTGACAGTGCAGGTGGTGGGTCGATTTATTTTTCAGGTACTAGTAATAACGTGGTAAAAGCACAAAGTGCTGATTTTACTTTAGGTGCAGGAGATTTTACTATTGAAGGGTGGGTTTATTATTTAGGAGGTGGCTCTAATAATAATGGGTTTTGGCAAGTTGGCGGAAATCATTCTCTTGGATTTGGAGCTAATTATACTACCTCTGTGAGTCTTGGTTTGGCTAGTGCAACTACATTAAAACTTTATGGAGCAGGTGGTGAATATAGTTTTGGGGTCGCAAATGCAGCGGTTGCTAATACTTGGGTACACTATGCTATGACAAAAACTTCAAACACAATTAAGGTTTATAAAGATGGTACTCAAATATATACAAGAAGCGATAATACAACCTACAGTACTGGTGATTATTTAGGACTAGGTGCTATGTACGGCCCTGATCAAACACCTAATTTTTATCTTAGCAATTTTAGAGTAATCAAAGGTACGGCTGTGTACAGTGGTAATTTTACTGCACCTACAGGCAATCTGACGCCAACTGGTGGTACGTATTCTAGCACAACTAATGTTAATACGTCTATTCCTAGTGGTCAGTGTTCAGTTCTTACAGCAGTTAAAAGTAATTCATTTGCTGATATCTCTGGAAATAATCATACGCTAACTGGAGTAGGCGATCCAATCCCTACTAAGTTTATGCCATATTAATAGATAAAGGAAAAACAATGGATGATAATTCTTTAGAGGGTAAAGTCAGTAAACTTGAGTGGACAGTAGAAAAACAATCAGATGATATACATAGATTAACTGATACTACTTCTCACTTAAAAAAGACTCTCTACGGAATAGAAAAATCTTTAATACAAATAAGATGGTTTGCGATGGGTGGTATTGCGCTGTATATTGCCGAACAATTTGGTCTTACTAAGATCTTACAGTTATTAAGTTAGGAGGCAATACTATAGACCCAATTACTGTAGCCGTTGCGGCATTCGGCGCCGTTAAAACCGGTATCAAAATGGGCAAAGACCTCCAGAGTATGGGTAAAGATCTGGGGAGGCTTTGGGACAGCATTGATACTGTTAAAAACTCTCATCAGCAAGCGTCTAAAGGTAAAGGTGGTGTAGCCTCTCAAGCGTTAGAAACTTACCTTGCAACAGTTAAAGCAAGGGACCTTGAAGATGAACTTCGAAGAGTTATCTTAGAAACCAGAGGTGCTTCTGGTTGGAGAGAACTTCAACAAATAAGACAACAAGTTATGGAAAATGATCGTAAAGGTCGTGCAGAAGCTCTTGCCAGAAAACATAAGATACAGTATAACTTATCTGTATTCTTTGGTTTAATACTAATAATTGCTGGTTGTTCAGCCATAGTCTATATGATAGTATTTTTGAAAAATGCACAATGAGAGAGATGTTATTTTATTGTTTATAGTCTTACTGGCTTACTACTTTGTTGGTGAACCTGGTTGGCTCTTTATTAAATAGGAGGTTATATGATAACACCTGAAAGATTAGATGACTGGAGGATAGTTCCTCGAGCACTTATACTATCTTACATGATAGTATTTTATCAAACTTGTAACTGGTTTATGAAACTACCAGATCCTAACAACGCTCAAGCAGGTTTTGTATCTGTCGTTGTTGGTGCCGGTGCGGCATGGTTTGGTCTCTACGTTAACAAAGGTAGAGCTTCAGTACAAGTACAATCAAAAATGGAAACACGGGAGACTATATAATGTGGTCAAGAGTTATGGCATTCTTTGCTGATAAAGGCGAAGGAACAAAGTGGGACTTAGATTATGGTAAGCTTATAATTATAGGTCTTTGTATTTATATTGCTATACAAGTTAGCTAGTGATAACCGTATTTACAATTATATGGTTTATTGCTTTAATTTATATGATAGGTGTATTAGTATGGTTACTACAAAATGATTAGTGCAATCACAACGTTACTAGGTTCAGTAGGGGGTCTTGCGACTTCCTACTTAGACGGCAAAACAGCAGTACAAAAAGCTGAAGCTCAAATTAGAATGAAGGAAGCAACAGGAGATATCGATTGGGATCTTGCTGCAATTAGGGCAACTCAAGGATCGTGGAAAGATGAGTGGATATTATTATTGTTTTCTATTCCTCTTATCCTAGCTTTTACTGGTGAGTGGGGACGAACTATTGTGGCAGAAGGTTTTGTTGCTTTAGAAGCTATGCCTCAGTGGTATCAACTATCACTGGGTGGAATTGTTAGTGCTTCTATAGGTATGAAAGGAATTGGAAAATTTTACGGGAAGAAGAAACTCAAATAAAACTTATTAGGTATCAAGTACATACTTTGGGCCCTAATAAATTTCATATAGACAGGTTTAAATATCACAATCAATACACTCGTTACAGGAGAGATAGAGAAAATGAGTTATTCTTTAGGAAAAAACAGTTTAACAAAGCTGGCAACAGTAGATAAAAGGTTATGGACTGTTTGTCAAGACGCTATTAAAATATCACGCATTGACTTTGGTGTTATTTGCGGCATAAGAACAATAGAAGAACAAGAAGCATTATTAGCTAAAGGTGCTACACAAACAATGAAGAGTAAACACCTTGATGGTCTTGCTGTAGATCTTATGGCTTATATTAATGGTAGAGCCTCTTGGGAGTTAAACGTTTACGACGATATAGCGGATGCTATGAAAGAAGCTTCACGTAAAAATGAAATACCTGTTCGTTGGGGTGCTGCTTGGCACATAGACGACATAGGTAAGTGGACTGAGTCGATGGAGGATGCAATGAATTCTTATATAGACCTCAGAAGGAGTCAAGGTAGAAGACCATTTATTGATGGACCTCACTTTGAGTTAACGTAATGGGGTTGTGGTTACCTATAATATTACTATGCTCTGCACCTTATGCAGAAAGTTGTGTGGTAATAACAGGTAACGAACTATTAAAAACAAAGGAACAGTGTTTTGCTAATTCCGTAGACAAGGCAAAAATAGCTATGAAAAGCCCTAAAGTATTCCAAGCTAAACCAATGTGTCAAGTTATTCCCACAATAATTATAGAAGAAAAAATAGATACCTGACAGTAAAGATCCCTTTTAAGAAGGCCGGGGTGCTTCCTCTCCCTCTTAAAAAACCTTTAAAAATCAGGAGATTAGAATAATGAAAGCCTATGAAGATATTATTCATCTAAGCCGTTACTCCCGTTGGTTAGACGATGAGAATCGTAGAGAAACTTGGGATGAAACAGTGCAGAGATTAATTGACTTTTGGAAGGGTCGTGTAGACCTACCCGAGAATACCTACGAAGAATTACAAACCGCTATTCTTAACAAAGAAGTAATGCCTTCAATGCGCTCTATGTGGTGTGCTGGACCTGCTTTAGAACAGAATAACATGGCTGGTTATAATTGTAGTTATATCGCTGTAGACAATACGCGAGCTTTCGATGAGACAATGTACATACTTATGTCAGGTACTGGCGTAGGGTTCAGTGTAGAGAAAGAACACGTAAGTAAGCTACCTATTATTAATGATCACTTTGAACCATCTGAAAGAGTTATTGAAGTAGAAGACTCTAAAGAAGGTTGGTCTAAGGCTTTAAGAAAGCACATAGCAGATTTATACTTAGGTAAGTTACACATATTTGATTTTAGTAAAGTAAGACCTGCTGGCGCTCGTTTAAAAACAATGGGTGGCAGAGCATCAGGACCTGAGCCTCTTAACCAACTAATAAACTTTGTTACTAAAGTATTTAAAAATGCTGCTGGTAGAAAGCTATCTCCTCTGGAATGTCACTCTATTATGTGTAAGATAGGTGAGGTAGTAGTTGTTGGTGGTGTGAGACGTTCTGCTATGATATCCCTCAGTGATCTTGGTGATTACGAGATGAGAGATGCTAAGGCAGGTAACTGGTGGGAGACTAACTCTCACTTTGCTCTCGCTAATAACTCTGCTGTATACGATGCTAAACCTAGTATTGGAGTATTCCTTGAAGAGTGGACTTCTTTAATTAAGTCTGGTTCCGGTGAGAGAGGTTTCTTTTCTCGTCTTGCTGCTGATAAAAAAGTAGAAGAGTCTGGCAGAAGAAAAACAGGACATGCTTGGGGTACTAACCCTTGTTCTGAAATTATTCTCAGACCAAACCAGGTATGTAACCTTAGTGAAGTTATTTGTAAAGAAGAAGATACTATCAGTGATCTCAGACGTAAAGTACACTTAGCTACTATACTTGGTACATTACAATCTACTCTCACAGATTTTAAATACATAAGAAGTATTTGGAAACATAACACAGAAGAAGAAAGATTACTTGGAGTATCTCTCACAGGTATTCAAGATTGTAAAATGTTACAGAAGGTAGACGGAGAAGACTTAAGGTTTCTCAGAGACACTTGTATAAGCACTAATGAACAATTTGCTAAACTTCTGGATATACCTGTATCAGCTGCTATTACTTGTGTTAAACCAAGTGGTACTGTATCACAACTATGTAACAGTGCTTCAGGTATTCACGGTAGGTTTTCTCCTTATTATATAAGAACAGTAAGGCAAGAC
>Ga0163179_10001147_pt1 | contig 18864 bp, 17 predicted proteins | sample AtlANTMetagenome_FD_109643 | JGI IMG/M metagenome (GOLD analysis project Ga0163179, IMG submission 109643) | Marine eukaryotic phytoplankton communities from the Atlantic Ocean - Atlantic ANT 2 Metagenome | ecosystem: Environmental > Aquatic > Marine > Oceanic | place: North Atlantic Ocean... | reverse complement strand
AGGTGTCCTTACTATCTCCATTTGGGGTGCTGGAACACACGTAACGTTAGCCCCTGGCACATGTGGAGGCGTGCCCTGCGCGACGGCAAATGAGACCACTTCAGGGGCAAAGCCAGCTGCAAGGTGTTGTGCAATTTATAATTTGGATATTATATTGTGCGCAAAGCTGCAAGTATCTTTCCATTCTCGCGCTTGAGTGCTCCGGACCCTGCCCTTCATATCCGTGAGGCAAATAGAGTATCAAGCCACTTTGTATATTCCATTTTTCTTCTGCTGAAGAGATGTACTGATCTAATATAATTTGAGCACCATTACTAAAATCACCAAATTGAGCTTCCCAAATAACTAATTGATTTGGATTAACCAATGAATATCCATAATCAAAACCTAATACTGCATATTCTGATAAGAATGAATTAAAAATCTTCAAACTCCCCGAACAATCTTGTATAGAGTCCAAAATATTAATTTGTGTTTCACTATTAATTGTTTTTACTATTGCGTGACGATGAGAAAAGGTTCCTCTTTCTACATCTTGCCCTGAAATTCTAACATCAAAACCTTCTTTTAATAAAGATCCATAAGCAAGTAACTCTGCCATGCCCCAATCAATTTTATTTTTTGAAGCAAGCATATTAAATCTTTCTTCAAAAAGCCTTATCGTTTTTCTATGAAAATTATGGCTACTTGGCAAGGAAAATATCTCTTTTCCAATTTGTATTAGTTTGTTTTTTTCGATTTTAGTATTTACAGAAACAAGAAAATCAGTTGATTTTGCTTTTGGAAATGATTTCCATTGATTTTTAAAAATGGATTCGATTTTGGTTTTTTTATTTTTTTTAGCAATTAATAATTTTTCCTCCAAGAAATTTTTAAAATCCTGTTGGATTTTTTTTGAAAAATTTTCATTTAATATATTGTTTGTAATTAATTTCTGATTATAAATTTGAAAAGGATTAGGATGTTTTTCTATAATACTATAAAGCTTAGGTTGTGTAAACCTGGGCTCATCACCTTCATTATGTCCATATTTTCTATAGCACAATAAATCAATAAAAACATCTTTATGAAAAACTTGCCTATATTTAATTGCAAACTTTATAGCATGCATTAATGCCTCTACATCATCTCCATTGACATGAAGAACAGGCGAAAGTGTTATTTTCGCCACATCTGTGCAATATGTACTTGATCTACCATCCAAATAATTCGTTGTAAACCCAACTTGATTATTAATCACTATATGCAAAGTTCCTCCCGTTTTATATCCCTTTAATTGAGACATTTGTGAAAATTCATACACCACGCCTTGACCAGAAATTGCTGCATCACCATGAATTAAAACAGGCAAAACCTTATTAGTTTCACCATTATAATTCTTATCCATTTTTATTTTACAAATGCCAGAAACAACAGCATTAACAGCTTCTAAATGCGAAGGATTAGGCACTAATGTTAAGTTAGCTTTTTTATTATTATGTTGAATCTCTGAATTATATCCCATATGATATTTCACATCACCATCAAACTCATCATCTATATATTCGACTCCTTCAAATTCTTTAAAAATATCTTCAAACGGCTTCCCAAAAATATTAGCTAGTATATTTAACCTTCCCCTATGAGCCATCCCAAAAACAAAATCCTCAACACCTAAATTCATGCCTTCTTTAATTCCATAATGCAAACTAGGAATTAAAGATTCCGCACCTTCTAATGAAAATCTTTTTTGACCAACATATTTTCGGGCCAAAAAATTTTCAAATGATACGGCGTTATTTAATTCTTTTAATATTCTTTTTTTACTTTCATCGTCAAAAATCGCATGATTATTATTCTCATGAATAAAATCTTTTATCCAAGCTATTTCAGCTTGATCCCTAATGTACATATATTCCACACCTATTGATTGGCAATAAACTAAATTTAAATGATTAATAATATCAGATAATTTTGAGGGGCCTAAACCAACCTCACGACCTGCTTCAAAAACAACATCCAAGTCATTTTTTTCTAAACCAAAATTTTCTATTTCTAACTTTGGATTATACTCTCTTCTTTCTCTTACTGGATTTGTTTTTGTAAACAAATGACCTCTTTTTCTATAATTATTAATTAAATTAATTACTTGAAATTCTTTTGAAATTGCTTGTGAAACAACAGGTTCTTCACCATTATAATTTTCAAAACCGAATTGGTAACCCTGAAAAAAACTTCTCCAAGAAGCTTCTACAGAATCAGGGTCTTTTAAAAACGACTCATAAATTTCGTCAAAAAAAGCACTATGAGCAGAGTTAAAAAAAGAAAATTTATCCATATTGAAAATTTAAATAAAAATACATTTTTTAATTATTTCTTTTGGAAAGTTGATTAATATATTTTTTGAAATTTTCTTTATTATTTCTTGAAATAGATAAATCATTAATTAATCCGTGAATTACGCTATTTATGTCGTTTATTTTTAATAAAGTTTTATTTTTAATATCGTGTCTTTTAAATAAAGCTTCAACATATTTGATTTTTTTAATAGGTTCTGTTTTTTTGTTATTGTATTTAGAAATAAATTCTTTTTTGTTTGTTTTACTTATGCAATCTAAAAGCTCACAAAAAAGAAAAGTTTTTTTGTTTTCTAGAACATCTTGACCTATTTTTTTTCCAATTTTTTTAGTTCCAAAAAAATCTAAATAATCATCTTGAATCTGAAATAATAATCCAATTTGTAAACCAATTTGTTCCATTTTTTTTTGATTACTAAAATCACCTCCCGCTAAATGACATCCCATTTTAAAACAAAAAATAAATAAAGCTGCTGTTTTTAACTCTATCATTCTGAAATACTCCTTTTTATCTATAACAATCTTTTTTTCCATTTCTAAATCAAGTTGTTGTCCTTCACAAATCTTCAATGCTGAATCAGTAAACTCCTTTATTATTTCTTTTTTATTTTTAAAAGAGATCGAGTTTAACAACTGAAAACATATAATCAATAAAGCGTCACCTGATAAAATTGCTGTATTTGAGTTCCATTTTTTTTGAACAGATAGCTTACCTCTTCTTTTTTCTGCATTATCCATTACATCATCATGTATCAAGGAAAAGTTGTGTAAGCTTTCTAAAGCCAAAGCAACTTGATTGATTTGTTTACCATTTCCTCCAAAAATTTTATAAGAATATAATAGAAAAAATGGCCGAATGCTTTTTCCACCTAAATTAAAGGTGTAGGCAATTGGTTGATATAAATTATTAGATGGTAATTTTTGATGTAAGAATTGATCTAATCCAATAAAATAATTGGATAATATTTTTTTAGTTTTCATCAATAAGAGATATTAAATACTTTCCATATCCACTATTTAATGATTTTTTTCCTAATTCTCTTAAAGAGTCAGAGTTTATATATCCCATTTTGTAAGCTGATTCTTCTATACAGCCAACTTTTAGACCTTGTCTTTTTTCCAAAACCTGAACAAATTGAGATGCTTGCATTAGTGATGAAAATGTCCCCGTGTCTAACCATGCTGTTCCTTTGTCCATTTTTATCACTCTTAAAGCATTATCTTGTAAATACTTTTCTAATAAATCTGTTATTTCCAACTCCCCTCTTGAACTTGGTTTTAAATCTCGGACATAAGAAACTACATTTGAATCAAATATATAAAAACCCGGTATTGCAAAATTTGATTTGGGGTGCTCAGGCTTTTCTTCTATTGAAATAATTTGATTTTTTTTATCGAATTCCACAACTCCATATCTACCGGGATTTGCAACATGATAAGCAAAAATCTGAGCGCCTGCCAAATCTTTATTATAATTAAACAGAATATTGGGAGAATAAAATATATTGTCTCCTAAAATTAGTGTTACATTTGAATCCCCAATAAATTCATTTCCTATTAAAAACGCCTCTGCAATACCATTTGGCTTAGATTGTGTTTTATAATAAAACCTACAGCCTAAATCTTTACCATCTTTTAATAAATTTTGAAATAAATTGATATCTCTTTCTGTTGAAATAATTAATATCTCCCTTATCCCCATAGAAATTAAAGTTGATAATGGATAATATATCATTGGCTTATCATAAACTGGTATTAACTGTTTACTAATAGAAAGTGTAAGTGGATATAATCTAGTTCCTGCACCACCTGCTAAAACAATTCCTTTCATATAATTAGATATTTATACTTTCATTAACTCTTCTTCTTTAAAAGAAGATACTTTATTAGCTTTTTCAATAAATTGATTCGTAAAATCTTGAATATTATTTTCTGCATCCTTTAATAAATCCTCTGAAATATCGCCTGATTTATGAACTTTTTTCAATTCATCATTCCCTTCTTTCCTTGAATTTCTTATAGAAACCCTACAGTTTTCTGTTTCTGATTTGACTTGCTTTACTAATTGAATTCGTCTTTCTTCTGTTAAAGCGGGGATGTTAATAATAATCATTTCACCATTATCTTGAGCATTTAATCCAATATTAGATGTATTAATCGCATTTTTAATATCATTAATTACATCTTTTTCCCAAGGTTGTATAGTTATAGTTCGGGGGTCAGGTGTTGCGATATTTCCCACTTGGCTAATAATTGTTTTTGTTCCATAATAATCAACCATTATACCATCTAACATTGAAGGGTTTGACCTTCCTGCTCTTATTTTTGACAACTCCAACTCTAAATGAGTTATAGATTTTGTCATTTTTTCTTTTATTAAATCAAAAATAAAGTTAATTTCTTCCGTCATTTTATTTACATATAAAATTAAGATGGCTTAATCAATGTGCCGATTCTTTCACCTTTAGCTAATTTAGTTAAATTCTCTAATTCATTAATATCAAAAACAATGATTGGTAATTTATTCTCTTTACATAAAGTAAAAGCTGTCATATCCATAACTGACAAGTTCTTTTTATAAACTTCATCAATTGATATTGTATCTATTTTTGTAGCTGACTTATCAAATTCCGGATCGCTTGTATATACACCATCTACCCTTGTTCCTTTTGCAATAATATCTGCATTAATTTCAATCGCCCTCAAAGTAGCGGCAGTATCTGTAGTAAAGTATGGATTTCCTGTTCCTGCAACAAAAATAACAACTCTACCTTTTTCTAAATGCCTTATAGCTCTTCGTCTTATATAGGGCTCTACTATTTTATTGATTTCAATAGCGGAAAGAACTCTAGTGGGTATGCCTTTTTTCTCTAAAGAGGCCTGCAAAGCTAATCCATTTATAACAGTAGCTAACATTCCCATATAATCACCCTGTGTACTATCTAAACCTTGTTCTTTAGCATCTATTCCCCGAAAAATATTACCACCACCTATAACTATAGCTAATTCAATATTAGCTTTCAATAAAGTTTCTATTCCTTGAACATAATGTGAAATTTTTAAAGCTGAAATACCAAAAGTCTTATCTCCTGATAAAGATTCTCCACTTAATTTTAATAAGACTCTCTTATAAGACATGTGCGAGTAAGTATTAACTTAACTGCTTAATCCAAACCTTTTAAATCCTAAAACATTTAAATCAGCATTTAATTCTTTTAAATACTGTTCAATTGATTTTTTCCCATCTTTAATAAATGCTTGTTTAAGCAATGTGTTTTCTTTAAAAAATTTTCCTAATCTACCTAAAGCAATCTTTTCTATCATTTGCTCCGGCTTCCCTTCTTTTCTAGCAGATTCTTTTGCAATATCCAACTCTCTATCTAAAATATCTTTAGAGATATCTTTCTCTGATAAACCCATTGGATTCATTGCTGCAACTTGCATACACAAATCTTTACCGACTTGTAAATAATCTTCATTTGATATATTTAAACTCACAAGGGATGCTAAACGATTACCGTGGTGAATATATGAAGCTACATATTCAGCCTCTATAAAATCATAAAAACCTAATTCTATCTTTTCTCCAATAATTCCTGTTTTTTCCAATAATTTATCTGAAATAGAAGTTCCTTCTAATTGTAAACTTTCTAAAGTTTCTTTAGAATTTATTTTATTTGATAAAGCAAGATTTAAAACGGTTTTAGCAAATAAAACAAAATCTTCGTTTTTTGCAACAAAATCTGTTTCACAATTAACAGAAATAATTGCTCCAAATTTTTTATCCTCAGAAACCCCAGCTAAAACGACTCCTTCAGAAGCAGATCGGTCAGATCTTTTAGACGCAACTTTTTGACCTTTTTTTCTAAGAACATCAATTGCTAATTCAAAATCTCCATTAGCCTCAACCAGAGCATTTTTACAATCCATCATTCCTGCTCCAGTTTGTTTTCTAAGTTTATTTACTTCAGAAGCTGTAATCTTTGTCATTTTAAATTTTATTTTTTTGATTCTGATGAACTTGTAACTTCATCTTTTTTTGAATCACTGTTATCATTATTTTTCTTTTCTTTTTTTGCGGCCTGATTTTTTAGTTCTTTTTCTCTTTCGAGTAAAGCCTCTTCAACGGCTTCAAAGACATATGACAATATCACATCTATACTTTTTGAAGCATCATCATTAGATGGTATTGGAAAATCTACTAAATCTGGATTTGAATTAGTATCCACCATGGCAAATGTTTTTATGTTCAATTTTGAAGCTTCTTGAATTGCTATTTTTTCTCTCAAAATATCAACTACAAAAACAGCGGCCGGCAACCTATTCATCTCTGAAATACTGCCTAGATATTTTTCTAATTTTGCTCTATCTCTCTGCATTTGCAATCTTTCTCTTTTAGAAAGTGTCTCTATTGTCCCATCTTCTTTCATTCGATCTATTATATCCAGCTTTTTTACTGTTTTTCTAATAGTTACAAAATTTGTTAACATTCCGCCATACCAACGCTCTGTAATATATGGCATGTTTACTTTTTGAATATGTTTCTCTAAAACAAATTTTGATTGTTTTTTTGTAGCAACAAAAAGTATTTTCCTACCACTTTTCACAATTTTCTTTAAAGCTAAAAGAGCTTGGTCCAATTTTACTTTGGTTTTATTTAAATCTATGATATGCATTCCATTCCTTTCCATAAATATATAAGGACTCATATTCGGATGCCTTTTACTTGTTAAGTGTCCAAAATGAACACCAGCTTCTAATAATTGATTTAATTCTACTTTTTTCATATATATTATCTTTTAGAAAACTGGAATTTTTTTCTAGCTTTTTTCTGACCTGGCTTTTTTCTTTCAACCATCCTTGAATCTCTCGTTAAAAGACTTTCTGCTTTTAATTTTTCTTTATTTTCTGGATTTTTTTCTACTAAGGCTCTAGCTATAGCTAACCTAATTGCCTCGGCCTGACCAGTTAAACCTCCGCCAAACACATTAACCATAATATCATAATTTCCCTTTTCATCCACTACAGACTGAGCTTGTTCAATTTTATACCTCAGAAGGTTTGTTGGAAAATAATCTTTAAAATCTTTTTTATTAATAGTTATTTTACCTTTTCCTTTTGACAAATAAACTCTTGCTACTGAAGTCTTTCTTCTTCCAACTTTATGTATAACATCCATAATTTAAAAATTTTTTAAATCAATTAATTTTGGTTTTTGAGCATCTTTATTATGTTCGTTTCCTGAAAAAACATATAAATTCTTAATTATCTTTCTTCCTAATTTATTTTTAGGAAGCATACCTTTTACAGCATTTGTAATAATTCTTGTTGAATCTTTTTCCAATAACTGCTTAGGCGTTTCTACATATTGGCCACCCGGAAAACCTGTATGCTTAAAATATTTCTTATTATCCCATTTAGATCCTGTAAGTTGTATTTTTTCTGCATTTATAATAATAACATTATCTCCACAATCAACATGTGGGGTAAAGTTTGTTTTGTATTTTCCTCTTATAATCTTCGCAACTTTTGAAGCCAAACGTCCTAAAATTTGATTATTAGCATCCACCAACAACCATGATTTTGAAACAGTAGCCTTATTTGCAGAAATAGTCTTTAAATCCATTACTAAAATTTATGATCAATAATATCACCTAATTATTAGGGTTTGCAAATGTAAAAATTTTTAGACTATAAACAATAATTTTTGAAAAAAATGTAATTAGAGTAATTTATATAAAAATTTAGAAGTAATTTAAATAATTAAATTACACCTAAATCTTTCCCTACTTTTTTAAAAGCTTCTAAGGCAAAATCAATATCACTAATTTTATGACTTGCTGAAAGCTGAACCCTTATTCTGGCTAAATCTTTAGGAACAACAGGGTAAAAAAATCCTACGACATAAATTCCTATTTTTAACAACTCAGAAGCAAACAACTGAGATTTTTTTGCCTCAAAAAGCATAATTGGAACTATTGGATGTGTGCCGTCTTTTATTTCAAATCCCAACTGTTTTATTTTGTTTCTAAAATATTGTGTGTTTTTATCAAGTTGTGTTTTTAAATAATTATCTTTTTCTATTATTTCAAAGGCTTTAATCCCCGCGCCAACAATAGAAGGTGCAAGAGAATTTGAAAATAAATATGGTCTAGATTTCTGTCTTAACATATCTATAATTTCTTTTCTTCCAGAAGTGAACCCGCCCATAGCTCCACCCATAGCTTTGCCAAGTGTCCCTGTTATAATATCAACCCTTCCTAAAACATCACAATACTCTGCTGTCCCCTTACCAGTTTTTCCAACAAAACCTGTGGCATGACAATCATCTACCATTACTAAAGCATTATATTTCTCAGCTAAATCACAAATTTGATCCAATTTAGCAATATACCCGTCCATAGAAAAAACCCCATCTGTTACAATAATTTTAAACCTAGAGTTTTTAGCCATTTTTAATTGATCTTCCAAATCAGACATGTCAGAATTCTTATATCTGTATCTTTTAGCTTTACAAAGCCTCACCCCATCAATGATTGAGGCATGATTTAATTCATCTGAAATAATAGCATCTTCGGTAGTTAATAATGGTTCAAAGACACCTCCATTTGCATCAAAAGCTGCTGCATACAATATTGTATCTTCTGTTTTTAGAAAAGAAGATATTTTGTTTTCTAAATTTTTGTGTAAATCCTGTGTTCCACAAATAAATCTAACTGATGACATCCCAAAACCATAGTTTCTAAGAGCCTGAATAGCAGCATCAATTATTTCTGGATGAGAAGATAATCCTAAATAATTGTTTGAACAAAAATTTAACACTTGTTGATTTTTAACGATTATATTTCCTGATTGAGGAGATGTGATTATTCTCTCTTGCTTATAAAGGCCCTCGTCTTTAATTTTTTTTAAAGATTCTAACAAATGTATTTGAAAATCTCCAAACATTAAACTACTCCTTGATCAATCATTGAATCTGCTATTTTATAAAAAGCAGCAATATTTGCACCTTTAACATAATCAATAGAATCCCCATTCTTACCATATTTAACACATGCATCATGAATTTGAGACATAATTAATTTTAACTTTTCATCCACTTCTTTTGATGACCAATACATTCTTAAAGCATTTTGAGACATTTCAAGAGCTGATGTTGCAACGCCACCTGCGTTAGAAGCTTTTCCAGGAGCATATAAGATTTTTGCGTTTTGAAAAGCAGTTATAGCATCTGGACTACATGGCATATTTGCCCCTTCACTAACACACATACACCCATTTTCAAGTAATTCCTTTGCATCATTTTTATCTAATTCATTTTGAGTCGCACACGGAAGAGCTATATCACAAGAGGTGCCCCATGGCTTACCTTCAAAAAACTGACAATTAAATTTATCGGCATACTCTTTTATTCTTCCCTTTTTCTCATTTTTTAGATAAAACACAAACTGTAACTTTTCTTTTGTTATACCATCTTTATCATATATGAAGCCTGATGAATCTGATAATGTAACCACTTTTGCCCCTAACTCAATTGCTTTTTCACAAGAATATTGTGCAACATTTCCTGATCCAGAAATTACAACAGTTTTATCTTTAAAGGTTTCTTTTTTTGTTTTCAACATGTGTTGAGCAAAATAGACATTGCCATAACCTGTTGCCTCGGGTCTTAAATTTGACCCACCCCAATTGAATGCCTTACCTGTTATCGCCCCAGTAAATTCATTTTTTAATCTTTTATATTGACCAAAAAGATAGCCTATTTCTTTTGACCCAACACCAATATCACCAGCAGGAACATCGGTATTAGGGCCAATATACTTAGATAACTCATTCATGAACGATTGACAAAAACTCATGATTTCTCGATCAGATTTTCCTTTTGGATTAAAATCAGAACCACCTTTTCCACCGCCTATTGGAAGACCCGTTAACGCATTTTTAAAAATTTGTTCAAAAGCTAAAAACTTAAGTATCGACAAATTAACTGACGGATGAAATCTTAACCCACCTTTATATGGCCCTATTGCTGAATTAAACTGAACCCTAAAGCCTCTGTTAACTTGTATTCTGTTATTATCATCAATCCAGGGAACTTTAAATATAATTGTTCTTTCTGGCTCTGTTAATCTTTGTACAATATTTGATTCTAAATACTTCGTGTCATTTTCTAATAAAGGAACTATATTTTCTATAACTTCCTCTACAGCCTGTAAGAATTCTGCTTCATTAGGATTTTTCTTTCTCACTTGATTTAATAACTCATTCGCTAATTTTGACATAATCAATAATTTTAATTGAAGTTAAACAAAAGTAAGTACTTTTTTATTAATATCATCACATGTTAAAAAACTATTATATATTTGTTATGACTACCATATTATCGAACAAAATGAAAAGTTATTTATCATTCTTCTTAGTTGTTTTCACTATTTCCATTTCTTTATCACAAAATTCATCAATTAGTGGAGTAGTTATGGATAAAGAGACTGGGGAAACTATTCCTATGGCAAATATTTTATTAAAACAGCAAATTGAAACCATAATTAATGGAATTTCTAATAAAGTTCTAATACAAGGATCTGTTTCCAATATTAATGGAGATTTTATAATAGACAATATAAATCCCGGAGAATACATACTAGAGTGTTCTTTCATTGGATATAAAACATACAAAAAGACTATAAAATTAAAAAGTACTGAAAATAAATATGTAACTATTTCTATTACCGAAGAGTCAAACTTGTTAGGAGATGTTGTGATTTCTGCTGGTAAATTTGAACAAAATGTAGAGGAAGTAACTGTTTCCATGGATGTTATTAAACCAAAATTAATAAAAAGTAAAAACCCAGTTAATATGGAAGTGATGATGAATCAATCACCAGGTGTAAATATCGTAGATGGACAAGCAAACATCAGAGGGGGAAGTGGATGGAGTTATAATACTGGATCAAGGGTGCTTGTGATGATTGATGATATGCCTTTTTTAAGCGGAGATAGAGGAACAGTAGAATGGGATATGATACCTATGGAGAATATTTCACAAATAGAAGTTATAAAAGGCGCATCTTCGGCTTTATTTGGTTCTTCTGCATTAAACGGAGTAATAAATATTAGAACGGAGTATCCTAAAAATAAACCCAAAACAGAAGTTTCTATTTTTCAAGGGTTTTATGATAAGCCTAAAAGAGAAAGTTTACACTGGTGGGGGAACGAGCCTCAGTATTTTAGTGGAGTTTCTTTCAGTCATGCAGAATATAAAAATAATACCGGTATTGTTTTTGGGGGAAATATTTTTAATGATTTTGGCTATCAAAAGGGAGTAGAAAATCGAAGAGGCCGATTTAATTTTAGCACAAAAAAAGATTGGAAAAAAATCAAAGGCCTTTCTCACGGCGTAAATGGAAATTTTATGTATAGTCATAATGATGATGCAATTATGTATACTAATGATTCTTTAGGGTATATACCTTTAGATGAAGATCCTGCAAAATATACACAAATGATGATGAATATAGACCCATACCTATCATATGTCAATCCTTTGAATAACACGAAACATGATTTAAAAATAAGATTATTTAGAGATGATTATAATCCAAATGGAGGAGATGCTGCTTATTCAAATGTATTTTATAGTGATTACCAATTTCAAAAAACCTGGGAAGACATTAACTCTACATTTTTACCATTTACATTAAACCATTTAGTGTCTACGTCAGGAATAACTAGAAATAAAATATTTGCTCATGATGATGATGTTTATGGAGGAAAACATCATGTTTCAAACTATAGCCTTTACTCACAACTTGATGGAAAAATTCATGAGCGATTGAATTTATCATTAGGTGGAAGATATGAATATTTTAATTTTGATGGTGACATTACATCCGTTCCTTTACTCCGAACTGGATTAAATTATAAATTAGTGAACGGCACATTTTTGAGGGCTTCTTATGGATCTGGATTTAGATTCCCATCAATTGTAGAAAGATATGTGACTGTTAAAAGTGGCCCTGTTGTTGTTTATCCTAATCCTGAATTAGAACCTGAGGGTGGGTGGAGTGCTGAAATTGGGATAAAACAGGCATTAAAAATAGACAACTGGAAAGGTTTTTTCGATGTTGCTGCTTTTGTAATGCAATATGATAATATGATTGAATTTACATTCGGAAGATGGGATCCTATGAATACAAATCAAGACTCATTATTTGGTTTAGGATTTAAATGCGTAAATATTGGTGAAGCTCGTGTAAGTGGGGTGGAAACATCAATTGGCGGAAATGGAAAAATAGGAGCTGTTGACTTATCAATTTTAGGAAGTTATACATATATCAATCCAATTATTCTAAATCCTAATGATGTATACTATTCTTATTATACTGATGGAAATAATGATGGGATAATTACTGAAGATCCTGAAATAGACGATTTAATAGAAATTACATATACTAATGCTAGTTCTAACACAGGAGAAAATGGTAATCTATTAAAGTATAGGCATCAACACACATTCAAATTTGACATTCAAGCTGACACCAAATTTTTATCCTCAGGGTTAAGTGTAAGAACAAATAGCTTCATGGAAAATGTTGACGGCATATTTGAAGATGATATTTTTAATAATCCTCAAAGCGCCTTAATTAATTTTGGAATTAAAGACTCAAGAGAAAATTTAAAAAATGGAGATGTGATTTTAGATTGGAGGGCTTCAATAAAATTGAATGAAAATATTACTATTTCTACAATTATTGATAATTTATTAAACAGGGAATATCAAATCCGACCAGCGTATATTGGGCCTCCTAGAACTTTCACTGTAAAACTGGATGTAAAAATTTAAATTATTTATGGAGAATCTCTTCATAATCATTCCAGCAAGATTAAATTCTACTAGACTTTCAAATAAAGTTTTGGAGAAGATTAATGGAAAATCTTTAGTTCAACATGTATGGGAAAGAATGAAACATTTTCCAAATGTATTAATAGCAACGGATACTGAAAAAGTTGTTAAAGAGGTAAGGAAATTTAAAGGAAATGTGTTTTTAACAAAAGAAAATCATATAAATGGAACAGAAAGGTGTAATGAGGTTGCAGAAAAATTAAATCTAAAGGAAGATGATATTGTTATAAATGTGCAATGTGATGAATTAAACATTCAAAATGATTGGATAAAAAATATTTATACTGAATTATCAAAATCCAAAAAAGAAATAATTGCTACTATTACAACTAATCTTGGAATTCAAAAAAAGAAATTTTGGAAAGATTATAACAATGACCCTTCAAATGTTCAAGTTTTGTTGGATGTAAATAATTTTGCTAAAAATTTTAGAAGATCTAATTCTAATGTTTATGAAAGCTTGACTTATTACAACTATCGTGAAAAAAACAATTTAAAAGTTGATCATCATATCGGAATTTATGGATATATGGTAAACACTTTAAATAAAGTATCTAAATTGAAAATTACAAATAGAGAGAAATTAGAAAAATTAGAACAACTTAGGTGGTTAGAAAATAATTTTCAAATAAAATGTATTAGAGGAGAAGATTCTCATTTTGGATTCTCTATTAATACAAAAGAAGATTTAGAAAGACTAAGAAAACAAAATATTTTGTAAATTTAGTCTTTCGTTTATTTTAAATGACCCTAAATATATCAAAACATATTAACCAACTTTTGTACACCCATGAGTGCGTAATAGTTAGTGGGTTAGGTGCTTTTATTATATATAATAAAGAAGCTATTATAGACCAAAGAAAAAATTATTTTACTCCAAACACAAAGTCTATTTCCTTTAATTCAGAAATCAAGAAAAATGACGGATTATTGGCAAATTATATTTCGGAAACTGAAAATATAAGCTACGAAGAAGCTTGTTTGATCATAGCAAAATTCACTAAAAAAATTCTTTCTAAAATAAATAACGGCGAATCTTTTTATTTTGAATCAATTGGAAATTTAAAAACTAATCCTTCAGGTGAAATAATTTTCCAATCAGATGAAAAAATTAATTTCGATCCTACTTTTTTTGGCTTAGATTCATTTTATTTCCCGAAAATTAATCATCAAAAACAAATTATACAACCACAATATATAAGTGGATTTGCTATATTATTAATATTTGTTTCGATTGGTGTTTTTTTAACTAAAAACATTTCTATTAATTCTGGACATTCCAATACCGCTTCTTTAAATCCCAAAATGAAAGTAATTCAAACTAATACTCCAAATGAAATTTCTGGGTTATATAAAATTTCTGTTTCTCAAATAGATTATGACTTATATAAAATTTTAGGAACAAATTATCATTTATCTACTAAAAGGTGCTTTAAAATGGGAGATGATATCGAAGCCCAGTTAAAAATATATAACGAAGGAAAATCTCGAAATCGCGAATTATGTTTTTTAAATGAGTTAGGAGCAGAATTCACAGATTGTTATCAAATCAAAAATGTATATAATCAAATTCCCACATCATCAAATAAACTTTTAGTAGTAGATAAAAAAGGGAAAATGAGAAATGCTGTTTTAGTTTTTGAAGAAACTATAATTGATTATAATATACTAACTAATAAAAACAAACCTGAGACACTTAATAATGAAACAGAAAAAAATGATATTGCTTCTAGGTTTTTAGAAGCCGTCAAAACACTTTCAGAAAACTCTAAAGCTATTAGCGAAGAATCTATTAATAATACAAAACCCGATTCTAAAACAAAAGAAAAAGAGAAAGTGGATCTCCAAAAAAAAATAGAAACTCCTAAAAAAACACAAAAAGAAGTAACGCCAACAAAAACTAAAGAGCTAGAAGAAATACAAACCCCAATAAAAAATATCTTTGTAATTGTTGGTTGCTTTAGCTCAGAAAAAAATGCTAAAAATCTAGTATCTCAACTTAAGAAAAAAGGGTTTAAAGATGCGTGTATAGCTGGAAGAAGTTCAAATAGAAAACTATTTCGTGTTTCATGCTCTAAATTTGAAACAACAAAAGAAGCAAATAAAAAATTAAAACACTTAAAAAAAGAATTTGAGGGGGCATGGCTTTTGAATAAAAACTAACTCTTTTTATAGCTTATTTTTTTTATTGCAATTAATATCTCCTCAATACTAATATTGTTAATACAACCCTTATCACTATAACGACACCTGTCGCCTAATTTTGAACATGGATAAATACTTGTTTTCGTAATTATTTGAATGTTTTTTGAATGTGGTTTATATGGAAACATACCCAAACTTGGTTTTGTACACCCCCAAAAAGAAATTATTTTCTTTTTTAATGCAGAGGCAATATGCATTAATCCTGTATCATTTGTTAATACTATTGATGATTTTTTTAGCACATAAGCAGACTCCTCCAAAGACAATAGTCCGCATAAATTATATAAATTCGATTTACTTGAATTTTTACAAATTTCATCCGCAGTTTCTTTTTCCATTTCACCTCCTAAAAAAAATATTGGCACTGAGACTTTAGCACATACTTTTTGAATATGATCTTTTGATAGTTTTTTATTTTTATAACTACCGCCTAGCACCCATGCAAAAAAAGATTTTTCAAAAGGCAGTTTTATTAAAAAAGAATCAGGATTAATATTTGAAGAAATAAAATAATCTAAGCCCTCATTGTCATTTGTAATCTTACATTTTCTTAACGCATAAAAATATCTACTAACTATATGTTCGTTATGTAATAAGTCTTTTCTAAAATTAATTAATACCCACTTTTTTATGTTCTTTTTATTGTATGAGAGATATTTAGTTTTTATTGTTTTCAACAACATGCTTAGAAAAAAAGATTTGAAATTTTTTTGCAAATCAATAATTAAATCATACTCTTCCGAATTAAACTCATTGAATACTTGATCTACAGAAAATACTTTTTCAACATTTGGGTTTTTTTTTATTATATCTACATATTTTGTTTTTGTTAAATAATGAACCGTAGCATTAGTTTGTTTTTTTAAACATCTTAAAACGGGAGAGGTTAATATAATATCTCCTATTGAACTTAACCTAATAATTAAAACTTTTTGAAAAGACACAATACAAATTTATAAAAACAAAAAAGGATTCTTATTTTTATAATAATGTTTCTTATTGACTCGCATATTCATTTATACTTAGACGACTTTAAGCTAGAGCAAGAAAGCCTGATTGAAAAAGCCATAAAAAAAAATATAAAGAAGTTTTTATTACCAAATATTGACCTCAATACAATTGAAGACCTCATATTACTCTGCAAAAAGCATCCTAAATATTGTTATCCCATGATTGGTTTGCACCCGTGCAGTGTAAAAAAAAATTACTCAAAAGTTCTTAATAAATTAATGAAAAAAATGAATTCTACAGATTTTATTGCTATTGGAGAAGTTGGAATAGACCTTTACTGGGATAGAACTTTTATTGAAGAACAAAAAAATGCATTTAGAATACAAATTGCTTGGGCAAAAAAAAAGAAATTGCCCCTTGTAGTTCATTGTAGAAATTCTTTTGATGAAGTTTATGAAATTTTAAAAGAAGAGTCTAATGATGACCTACGTGGTGTTTTACATTGTTTTGGAGGTAATTTAGAGCAAGCACAAAAAATTATAGACTTGAACTTTTTCTTAGGAATTGGTGGTGTTTTAACATTTAAAAACTCAGGGTTGGATTCTGTAATTAAAAAAATTCCTATAGAAAAAATAATCTTAGAAACTGATGCGCCTTATTTAGCTCCTGCTCCTTATAGAGGAAAACGAAATGAACCAGAAAACTTAATTTTGATTGCAAATAAATTATGTGAAATTAAAAACACATCTATGTTGAATCTCACTAATCAATTATATAAAAACACAAACTCTTTATTTTTTAATTAAAATTTTTTATTTTTCGAGATAATTAATTCTATTTATTAATCTATGTCTAATCGATCTGCAATACTTATTATTTTTACTGGTGGAACTATTGGAATGATAAAAAAAGTAAATAATTATGTCCCTATCAATTTTAATGAATTAATTAAGTACTTCCCCGAATTAGATAAATTAAATTATTATCTAGAAATAATCGGATTTAACCCACCTATAGATTCAGCTGAAATGAATCCAAAAATTTGGATAAAAATTGTAGAAATAATAGAGAAGAATTACACGAAATTTGATGGCTTTGTTATTTTACATGGAACTGACACCATGGCTTATACCGCTTCGGCTATAAGTTTTATGTTACAAAATTTAAATAAGCCTATAGTTTTTACTGGATCACAACTGCCAATTGGAGTGCATAGAACAGATGCAAAAGAAAATTTAATTACATCAATTGAAATAGCCGGAAGTCGATCTTTTGGGAAAGCAATTGTTCCCGAAGTTTGCGTTTATTTTGAAAATCAACTAATGAGAGGGAATCGAACTCACAAATCTAGCTCAAATGAATTTAATGCATTTAAGTCTAATAATTACCCTATTCTTGCCCAAGCTGGCATAGATATAAATTATCATCAAAATGTAATTAGTAATGGGGCTTTAAAAACTTTGAAAATTCATAAAAAAATCAAAGACTCGGTAGCTGTTTTAAAACTATTCCCTGGAATAGCGAAAGAAACCGTTTATAGTTTATTAAGAAATGACTTTTTTGATGCCGTTATTTTACAAACTTATGGTTGTGGAAACACATTACAAGAAAAATGGTTTATAGAAGAATTGAAAAATTTTAGTAATAAAGGGAAAATTTTAATAAATACTAGTCAATGTGAAACTGGAAATATTGTCCAAGGTAGATACAAAACAAGTCAAATTTTCATTGACCTAGATGTAATCAACTCTTATGATATGACTATAGAAAGTGTAATTACTAAAACTATGTTATTACTAGGTGAGTCATCTGACAAAAAAATATTTAAGAGTAAATTCCAACAATCTTTTTGTGGTGAATTAACTAAAATGTAGAAATAAAAGAAAATAACTAATATTTTTTGTAATTTCGATTCTCTATATTGCCTTATTTGGAAAAATAAGGAGAGGTGGCCGAGTGGCTTAAGGCGCATGCTTGGAAAGCATGTATATGTTTTTGCATATCAAGGGTTCGAATCCCTTTCTCTCCGCCAGTTATGGTAATTTGATAAAATTGGTAATTTATAATTTTGATAAAAACGTTAAACATGAAAAAATTAATTTTTTTAGGCTGTATTTTAATATCATTTAATATAATACAAGCTCAACCACAATGTGAAAAAATGTTAAATGATGTGAAAAACACATTATCTAATGAAAGACCTCAAGATTTTGACTCAGCAAGTGAAATATTCCAAACTTTTAGTAAAAACTGGCAATTGCTTTGTGATAAAAATGATGAGGAATTCATTGTTTTATTTAATGAAATAACAGCATTCCTTGCTCATCTTAGAGAAGAAAAAGCTTCAAATGAGTTTAATTTTTCTTTTAATCAAAAAGAAGCAGAAGAAGTTTCAACTGAGAACACTGTTCCTACAGAAGACACTAATGAAGAAGATATAACAGCAGAATCTGGTTTTGCTAATAAATT
>Ga0163179_10001141_pt1 | contig 18905 bp, 9 predicted proteins | sample AtlANTMetagenome_FD_109643 | JGI IMG/M metagenome (GOLD analysis project Ga0163179, IMG submission 109643) | Marine eukaryotic phytoplankton communities from the Atlantic Ocean - Atlantic ANT 2 Metagenome | ecosystem: Environmental > Aquatic > Marine > Oceanic | place: North Atlantic Ocean... | reverse complement strand
CAGCTTTGAAGCTGTAGCTGAAGTCATCCCTGCAAGCGTTGTTAGCTCAGAATCAAGTGGTTGCTTGTTATTGATCTGACTCTGAATATCAGAAGTGACATTCGTTGTGTAATTAATCTCTGTTGCAGTTGCAGAAATCGCATCAACTAAAGTTTTATTCGCATCAGTGAACGCATTGGTATTGCTATTGCTTTCATAAGACGACTTGATTTCACTAGCAGATTGATCGGCGGTTGAATTGCTCTCGATTCCAAAGAGCTTTGTTTTCTCTGCATCTGTGTAAGCGTTGGTATCTGACTCAGATTCGTATAAAGATTTTATTTCCGAACCTGTTTGATCGTCTTTGGAATTTGTTTCGACATTCTCAAGTTTGGTGTAATGAGCAGAAGACATGCTTCCTGCATTAGACCCAGAAGAAGCCTGTAACTTCGATCCTGATATTGCAGCACTAGCATTAACATCTCCATCAACAATTGTTCCATCTAAGATCTGGGCAGAAGCTATGCTGCCAGTACGTTCAAGAAACGCTTTTGTTACTGCATCTTGTGCGCTAGTTGGATCACCTACTCCTGTTAATTTATTAGCCCCCATCTGGAGATTCCCAGACATTGCAGTAGCACCATCAGACCTGAAATAATTTGCAGTCAGAGTTGCTACGTTAGTAGTCGCTGTATTACTTGCAGTCTCAGAAGCAATGGACTTCGCTGAACTTAAATCCTGTTTGTCCTGAACTTCCTGGACAACGTATAAGTTCTGAAGGTCAGCATTGTTTAATGCTTCAGCAGTTAAGTTCGATCCATCTTGCCAAGTAGAAATTTGAGAACTATCAGGCGTTTGCCTCTCAATCATTAACTTGGTTCCATTCGGCAAGTTATATGGCTGTCCTGTTGTTGTACCTGAATTAAGTGTTGAACCTATTAATTGAATACTTTTATCAGCAGTCCAGTTATAATCAGTTCCTGAAACAAGCGTAGAAGCTTGAGTGTTGGCAAGTATATCTCGCGTATAAAAGAGCTTTACATGGTCTTTAAGAATGTAGTTAAAAGTGAAGGTGTAAGTATGGGTGCTACCGTTACCTGTCTTTTCTTCAAATGAAAATGCCATTACATCTCTGGAGAACTACAAGGCCGTAGCTCCTATTCTGCCTTGAATCGTGATTTTCTGCTAGTTAAATATTGATTGTGTCTCTCTTGCTTCATCTAACGCATCGCGAATACTCGTTTCTCCTTTGTTTCTTTGATAAGTAGTTTTCCATCTTTTAGCGTCTTCTTCGTATTGAGGCCATTTGAAATCTTTAGCAGTCTTGATCTTGCTAATCGCTTTATCCTCGTAGAACTCTGTGATTTGTTGAAGCATCCAAGGGCCTAATAATGCTTTTATTTGTTTGGGAGTTCTATCAGTTATTCGTGTGTTAGTTGTGCGCTTAGGATCTGCCTCAAGATCAGCCCATTCCTCACTCTGTAATACCCAGTTCAATGCTTCTCTTAAAGTTCTGCCACTAACTGCAGCATCAACAAACCTTGTTACATCAACCTCTCCTGCCACAGTTTCTTCTATAAATCCACGAGTTCCCATTTCACCTCTAAAATCTGTTCCTTTTATTCCCTTATAAATAAGAGTACCGTTTGAATTAGCGTCAGGATCACTTGAATAACCTCTATATTCATCAGCCTTGATATGACCAAGTTGATAGTTCAACTCTTTTGTTAGACCAGTGGTAATAGGTATTCCATCAATCTTTTGATCCATGATTGATGCTGTTGGTTGATACATCCCTAAACGATCAAGAGTTTGTTCAACAAGATGTCTATCCCCTTCCCAAATTCCAGGAACACCAATAGGCCATTGACCTTTAAGTATTCCTTCGGGACGACGTAAAGCACGACCTAAATAGGTGTATTCCTTAACTGGGTTGCCCATCCAATGAGCAATACCTGGAGCTGAATCGTATGCAAAACTCTTTAACCCATTGTAAGCACCCTTAAGTGGATCATCATCGGGTAAAGCAATTAAATCATCGACTGTCCTTGATGGTGCAGGGTTCCATTGATCTTCTCTGCTCGTGCCAAAGAAAGCATCCGTAGTTCTCATCGTTCCAGAAGGCACAAAATAAGCACCACTACCAATAAATCTCCCAAGCCTTATCCATTTTCTTTTGTCATTACTACTCAAAGCGTCAAGAAGCATTTGAAATTGCTTGAATCCAGGAACTCTCATCACCTGACCAGTTCCAACAGCAAGCAAACCTTCCATTAACTCTTGTTGATCAAGCTGACTTATATCACTGTTTGTGAGAACTTCCCAAACATCTTTCTGCATAAATAATGTATTGAGAATAGGAACTCCACCCAAATTCAAAGGAATATTAAAAATACTATTTGGCACTTTCCCTTCTGCATCTAATCTATCAAGCCATTGTCTTCTTGCTTCTGTTCCGAGTGGTGGACCATTGCCAACAATAAGTCCTGCTGAATCTAATGTATGAAACATTGCTGACATTCCAGCCCAAGTTAATGCTGCTGATTGAGCATCAACCATCATCTTTGTTGTTAATGTTCCTTTAGATCCGTGATAGACAACATCAAATAATTTCTTTGTCATAAAAATTGGATTACCCAAAGCTATGTCGTACACAGTCTGAGCAGAAGCACTTCTCCAGAAAGGAACTAATTGATCTCCATAATCATTTGCCCTAAGTGTTTCAGTCATCTTCTCAAGTGTTCTAGTTCCAGGAAGATCTAATTTCTTTTGCATCCTCATCGCCTTCGACTTCATGAATGACTTCATCTGTTCTGGTGTTGACAAGACAGGAGCACCTACTCTGTCCATCGCAATTGCTGCTGAAATATCGTCATCAGTTGCATCCTTAAGTCCTACTCCAAATTCTTTACGATAATCTTTTATATTTTGCTTAGTTGGTGTTGCTTGATAAAGCTGATTACCAAGTTCTTTCTCTGCAATATCGGCCCAATCTTTTACATCTAAACGAGGATTTTCTTTCGCTGCTTTTAACATCATGTCATTCATTCGATCTGTCATAAATGCTCTTAACCCTGCACGTTGATCTACTGCTGCCATCAACTGCAAAGCAGAGAACATTGGAAGTTTTACTCCTGTTTGCTTCTCTATTAAATTATTCATTGTCAACTTCAATCCGATGTGAATCTTATCTCTAGCCTGGATAAGCCACTTTCCTTTCGTATCCCAAGACATCTTGTCATTAATGACTTCTTGAGCAACTTTGTATTGATCTTCGATACTTAATAAGCCTTTTTTATTATTAATATTGTCAATAGCTCCTGCGAATGGAGTATCAGCTTCAAAGAATCCATGTTCAATTGATTCTCTAAATGTCTGCCTGATTTGATCATCTACTCTGACATGTGCTTCCATTGCCATTCGAGCACCATCAAGTTGAGCTTGGAAATAATTACGATGAAATTGAGTTGCATAAGGTTTAAATAAATCCAACTGCGTTTCATTTGCACCAGGAATCCTTCTCTGAGTAAAGGCAGGAAGTTCCATTAATTCCCATCCTTGCCCTGCTGCTGTCTTATATCCTTCTGCCAAGAAAACCATCTTTTGTGCAATATAGTTATTCTTTAATTGAGAACTAAGAGCAAAAAGAATAGAGTCTTTATAACCAGCCCTGGCCATTCTTCTCCATATATTTTCCCAACCTTCTTCAAGAGGCATTGTTGGATCAATACCATCAAGTTTTAATGTCAATTGAATTGCCTTTAAATCATCAATTCCTGCTGTCCCTTTATCTATCGCTTGGATAACCCTTGTGATCATTGATCCTTCGGTTACTAAATCACCAACCTTAGAAGTAGGCCCAAACAATTCATCAGCTTGCTCCGCAATTTCTTCAGCCATTCCGCGACCATTTGATCTGTAAACACTATTGAATTTCGTAGGATCTTCTTTAGCGAGGATCTGCCAACCTTGACCTAATTGACCCCATCTTCTCTTGGCAATTCTTAAAGCACGATGAGCAAAGATCGCCTGACTCCATTGATCTATTAATGCCCTTTTTACGTTTGTACTAGGAGCTTTTCCAGTTCGTTCAATAAGGTTTGTTATTTCTAATAATTTCTTCCTGAAAACTGCATTTGTAAGATCAGAATTAACTTGAAGTTTGACTTGATTATTTAATATCCCCAGGAAAGGTTTTACATTCTCTATCGTTTCATCTAATACCTTTACACTTGGAACCTTTTTAACTCCAGCTCCTTCTAGTGATTCTTTTAATTGCTTTAAAAAGAAGTCTTTACCTTTCTTTTCAGTAATAAAATTAAAATCTGGTTCATTATAAAAAGACAAATCACCAGTCATTTTCTGTAAATTTGTCAATCTTTCTTGAGCACTCTTCTTACCCATATTTCTTACTAACTGTTCTGCATTTTCAAAGAAACCTTCTTCTCCAAATGATTTCTTTCTTTGTCCTGCAGCACGTTCAGCCCATGCTTCAACACCGTCAGGATCTTGTGAAACTCGATACCACCATTGACCGTAATCAATCTCTATTTGTCTTCCATCAGAACCAGTTGTCTTAAAGACCTGATTCTTTCTTGGTTCTTCACCAAGACTTAAAACATCATTTTGTAATCGCAAAACTTCATCTTTTCTTTTCTGAAGCTTTTGAATTTCCTGGAAAGTTTCGTCGCAATTAGTCATCGTTAGCAGCCTCCTGAAATAGCTTTGGATTTAAGAGATTCGATGTTTCCATCAATTCCAGCGAGCAATTCTTTATACCTTTCTGCATAAAGAACATTGTCTTTTTGCCATCTAGCTAAAACTGCCAATCGTTTTTCATCGGTTTTTAATGTTGGATCTGCAGCCCATAAAGCATCAATATTCTTTCTTTGTAAAGCCATACCTTCATCTATTTTGTTGATAATTCCCATCTGCTGCGTCATTGCTTTATTTGCTTCATTTAGATCCTTAATTGGAGTCTTAGGATCTGCATACATAGCATCAGTTATTTTAATCAATTCATCTAATTTCTTCTTTTGTTTAAATCGCTTTCTAGTTAAATTAGCCATTAAATTCTCCTCTGGAACAATTTTATCTAATCTGTCTCCAACACTCATTACAGAATTAAATTTACGTTCTCTAGCAATATCTCCCTGATACATTTTTTCAAACATATCTTCAACAGTTTGGAAGCCTAATCCTTTTTTCGCATTCTTTATTCGATCAACCATATCAATCACCTTTTCAAATCCAATTGCAATCTGTTTAACAACTTTAAAAGTATTACCTTCTGACCATGTTTTTCCATCTAAACGAGGTATTTTTAAATCCATCCAATTAGCAAGTTCAGCATGAATAAGATCACCTTTAACACTAATACCAGAACTTCTCAACATCGAATAATGCTGAAAACCTATTGCCATTCGTTCTAAAGTAGAAACCTTCCAAGGCAGTGCATCACTACGATGTTTTAAAGCTAAATCAGTTATCCTTCTCTGAGAAAAGGCAGTATTAAATAACTTCATTTCTTCTAATGTAAGCAATCCATATTGAATACGATGAAGTGATTCGTGATAAGTCGTTGACATTATATCCTGAACACTTCTAGTCATTAATTCATTAACAACGATAATATCTTTCATTACTTCATAATGACCATTGACAGGTGAAGTCATTACACCATCACCTCCCCATTCCTTTGGAATTATTTCTGTTCTAGCATCTAACTTGACATGTAGACCTGCATCTTTTCCAGCAACTCTATCAACTATATCTTTAAGAAAAAGTCTTCTTGCATTTGGATCATTCTCAAGATTTTCTCTTCCGAATTTAGTCTTTTCATATTGATATTTAGCAACAGATTTTTCATCTCCCATGCTGAAATCAGGAGTAGAACCTAACTCTTCTATTTCTGCTCTTGCTTCATCTCTTCTGTTCATTAAATCCATATAATCCATCTCCTCTTTTTGACCTGCTCCAACACCTCTAGTTGCCCTTTCTTCCATTAGATTTTCAAGTTCAACCATTTGATCGTTTATTCCATTTAGTTCGTTCTGGAGCCTCTCTACCTGTAACTTATCGGCTTCTGTTTCTTCCCATTCATCTAACAAACCATTTGCTTTCTGTTCTTCTAAAGATGAATCATAATAACCAGTTCTTTCTCTCTCTCTTTCGATAATATTTTCTCTCCTTAAATCATCAGCAGCAGAATATTCTTGAGATAGACGAACTTCTTCTCCAATAATTTCTGCACGAGAAGCATTTGGATCTAAAGGATCAACAGAAGGATCTTTAGGTAAAGGTGCAGGATTAGTAGCAGAAGGTCTAACTTCACCTTGCTTAATTGCCTTCTTAACTAATTTGATCTTTGCTTCTTGTCTTCTAGCAACTGAATCAATACCACCCTCTGCTTTTGTAGGACTAATAGTTATTCCGTCTTTCCTTAAAGCAGATAAACCATCAAGAATATCTTGGCGAGTGAATTGATTGTAATTACGTCCTGTTATTTCTCTGATCTTGTCGAATAAACCATTGTCAGCTTTTTTACTAGCTAATGATTTTAATTTTGGATAAGGAACACCTTCCCATTGTTCAACAAAAGAAACAACTGAATCAGGAGCTTCTGTTGTTGGTTTAGTAATAAAATCTTGAGTAACATTTGATTTAATTCTTTCCCCTTGTTCCTTTAAAAGTTCTTGATAAAAATTGTGCTTAAAAACTTCGTTTTTTGCTTTACCAATTTTTAACTGCTCACCCTCAGTAACTATATCTCTAGCCTCAAATGATATTCGCTCCATTTCAATATTTTCTGCATCAGTTAATTGTCTATTTCCATCCTGACCAGCACCAAAGCCCAGATTCAAATCTTTCTGTATCTGATTATATCTTTCATCTCTAGGCTTAAAATCATCTAGTTTCTTTTGTCTATTCTTTAATTTCTGTTCTGTTAATTCAAACTTTTTATTACGTCCAATTTCGAAATTTAATCGTGAATCCGTCATTCTTTTTATTTCGTCTATACCCCAAAGTTCTTCTGAATTAGAAAGTATATTTTCTTCAGGAAACTCTGTTTCCATTGTTATGTCTCTTCTTGCTTCAGCTAACGCATCAATTTTCTGAACCTCTGCATCCTGATCGGCCAATTCTTTTTCTAAAGCATCAGAAACAGATCCATCTGAATCAGCAGCTCTTTCAAGACTTGGTGTATCTAATCTTTCAGCAGCTCTAACGTATGTATCAACTTCAGGCTTATCAATACCAGCTAATTTATCTGCAGCCTCATCAAATGATTTAGGAGCAGGTGATTCCTCTTTTGGTTTAGTAGGTGATACTTCTTCAGTTACATCCTCTGTCTTTGTTGGAGCTTCTTCAATTCCAACCTTTATATCTTCAGTTGCTTCATCTGTAAAAGACCAAGATCCATCTTCTCTCTTAACTTGAAGGTTTACATCTTCTGTCCAAGTACGAGCATTATCGACTTCTTGAATAACTCGTTTCTGTGATTTATGCCTTGCAATATTAGGAAGATCTTTTAACCCTCTAACCACAAAACCACCCAAACCAAGAAGGGCTGCAGAAAATGCTGAGTTTGTAGTTCCAGCCTTTAAGAAACCAGTAAATTCGTCATCGTCTGGATTAATTGCTAAAGGTGATCCTGGAGCTAAATCAGCAAGACTTCCTCCACCTCCACCTACTACATTTGATTCAACAGCAGAACCTAAAAATTCTTCAATACCAATTGCTGTTCCACCTCGAACAGCCCATTTAACTTTTGGAGCCAAGTTCGCCGTTGCACCTAAAAAAGCTTTACTACCAACTATCGGTGCTGAAACTGCAGAACCAAGAACAACACCAGTTGCAGTAACAGGAAGATCTTCAAGTAAAAATTTCTGTTTAGATGTTAATTCGTAAGAAGGTTTCGCTCCCATCCACTTCTTGACATCATCTCTTATTCGATCTATAGGAATAATGTCATTAGGATCATTTTTGTAATCCCAACCAACAGCCAGCCTAGTTAAAGCATTCAAACCAAGCTTTATTGCATTTGCAGGGGCATCAACAAGAACTGCAGCATCTATCTGTTTTCGAGAAGGGGTATTTGTAGTGAGTTCACCAGTATTCTTATTTCTATATTGAGGCTGTACTCCTCCATAAGTTCCAACACCAATACCGAATCCCACTCCAGTCTCGACCCTCTCATAATCCTTATCAAAATCTTCAATCGTATCTTTTTGTTCTTTTACCCAATCCTTGACTGAGCTATTAATAAAATCCCAATGATCTTTAAGACCTTTCTTTTCAGGCGTTTCAATAGCAATCGCTGGTTCTTCGTATCCTTTAGGAGTTGATTCGATTGAAGAAAGTGGCCTTAATGGTGTCATTTGTTTATTGCGGAGTTGTACTGCCCTGTAGACATTAAACTTTTAAAAAAAGCTCTGGGTAAAACTTGAAGTAATGATCAAGAGATCTTCCAGCTCCTTTATCGCGAGAGAAAGAATCCTTTAAAAACTTGATCTCCCAATTAGTTAAATACCTGTCTCCTGAAAGACTCATGCCACTAATAAGTGTGTTTTCCATTGGATCAATCCAATTGTTGATTTGAGCAAGTCTTGGATTCTGTTCTCTTAATTTGAATGTAGAAACAAGATTGTTTTCCCATCCAGAGCTAGAAACCAGTTGCTCTTTTAATTTATTCAATTCTACGGGGGTGAAGTCTTTTTGGATCTGATAATTCGGATATTGTTCTAATTGCTTCTCAATGAAATTCCAGAGATTAGGAGCACCTGAATCAAATCTGGCTTTTTTAATTGAATCAGAGACATCCTCTCCATTAACCATAGACTCAACTAATTCACGTAAAGACTGAAGACTAAGTATTGCTTTTGATTCGTATTGTCTTAGCTCAACTGCACGATTAGGAATTGAATCAAGCTGTTTTAAGTTATAAACAGTTGGTCTTATTGTATTTTTCCCCTCCTCAGAAGACTTAACACCATTATCTTCAATGCCTCGATCACGACTAGGAATAAGAGAAGGAAGTGCCCCAGGAAGATATTCCTCTGCAGCCCCAGGAAACATGTCCAAATAACTTTCAGGATCTCCTTTAAAAATCTCATCTATTGTTTTCTTTGCTAATTCAGCCGCTTGAGTTTGAGTAAGACGACCACCTATTTCAGCTTCTTTCTCTCTTATTGCTGTGGTAACTGCAGATCTATATTTTGTTAATTGACGCTGTTCAGAAGTTTCTTGATCAAGAGCGTATGCCTTGCTCCTGCTTCCATAGTATTTAAGTATTCTTGTATTTATCTCTGAATCTATAATTCCTTTCTGACCATATAAAACAGAATCATATTGAGATAAATCAGCAACTTCTTTTTCCCTTTGCTTTATCAAAGTAACCATATCTCCAAGGAACTTCTCACCCCCTTTCCCCATCCCTTTCGCTATTCGTGTCGCTTCTTTTCTGAAAGCAGCAGCATTAAAATCAGATCCATACGAAGTCGAAATTTTTGTTCTTAAATCAAGTTGAGCACCTGGAGTTAATTTAAAAGTAGGAAGGCCAGAACCTTCATTTACAGAATCAAACGCATCTGGTACTGCTTGATCTATTGCATATAAATCTTGAGTAGGAAGAGATTGATCTAATGGAATACCTCGACGTTGTTTCTCCTCTAAAATAAAATCTGCTTTTGCCTGATCAGCAACATCTTTTAAATTTGCACCTTCAGGAACATTCTCAAGTTTTTCATACAAAATAGCCTCAAATCTGCTACCAGTATTTTCAGCAGCAGCTTGATTAGCTTCAAAAGCAGCTTGACTAATTTTTATTTGAATCTCTGCACTTTCTTGTTGATACCACTGACCTAATGTATAAAACTTCTTCTGTCCTGTGACAGGATCTACCATCACTTTCCCTTTACTATCTTTCATTACATTCCTGCTAGGTATTGAATTAAGCAGTTTCTTCATTCCTCTGTCATCTGTAGTAGCAGCAATGGTTGCCAATATTTCATAAGCATCACCAATTCGATTACTAGCTTCTCCAGGGAAAGCACTATTCGCAACATTGTTCTCAATTGTTTTAGATAAAGCACCTAAAGAAAGCTGTCTCCATTGGACAGGTGTCATATCCTTTCTAAAATATTCTTGTCCATTTATTACAACATTTCCAGCAAGAATCTTAGCCATTTGATTCTGTAATTGAGATGCTAATTGGCGAGGCTTTTGCTCATCAAAATACTTAATAGAATCCTGTTGTATCTTTGTTGCAAGCTTCTCACTTGTTTCCTCAATCTCTGGTAAAACATACTTTTGAAAGCCTGGAGTTTGTAAATCTATTCCATGCTTATTTGATAAATAATCAACGTATTTAGCTCTTACTGATTGAAGTCCAACTAGACCATAAGTCCCATCATTAGGATCAATTTGTTCTGCGCTATTTCTAAGGAAAGCAGGCATTCCTAGTGCAACTTCCTCTCCTGCAATCTTGCTCTTTCCTCGTTGCCAACCCATTTGTGTATAAGGATCAAGCAGTCTCATTAAGAATCCTGCTTCTGGATCTTTAGCCGCTACACGTCTAGTAGATCGAGCACGTTCTATCTCTGCAACTTCTGTTGATTCGTCAATTTTGGATAACGCCAATACAGCCTGTGCTTCTGCTTCACGAGCTTGCCTCTCCCCTTCATTCATTGCCCAACTTGCATATTTCAATCCAACTGTCTCTGCTGTTTGCATTGCCTGTTTCGTAAACGGAGCCAATGCGTCAGCTAACTGTTTCGCTTGATTGAAACCCTGAACATAAGTAGTCCCACCTGTTTGAACAGTACTAACTCCTGTAGGAGAAGGAACTTGAGAAAACTGAGTTGGACGGGCAACCTGAATGTCTTTTGGCTGAACAAATACATCAACAGATTTAGCTGCTGGATTGATTTGGCCTTCAGGTAATTGTTGTATTTTTTTGGCCATTTAACTTACTTTTTTTAGGTTAGAACCAAAGTTAAGAGCAGTGTTGACACCACCAAGAACAGAAGTTGCTGTATCAAGCAACGCTGTATTAGCAGGACCTGCACCTCGCATAGATGGTGGTGGGGCCTGGACCAAAGTAGGCAACGGTGCGAATGGAGCGATGGGGTCCATAAAGGTTTGACGTTGATAGAACTGCTGACTGTTGTATTGATTTAGATATTTAGTGATATTCCCCATCTGATCTCGTCTGTATTGACGATCTCTCAAGTTGCTATTAATAGCCGAAATAGTCGCATACTCACCTTTCTGAAAAGCAAAATTACGTTCAAATCTTTCTAAATCCTTTCCTCCATTTAGTGATACACGAGCAGTTGAACTTGAAGCCAAAGCTCTACGATTTTGTTGCATTAAAGCCATGCTTTCTTGCATCGCTCTTTCTCTTAATTGTTGTGCAATTACATCTGCATTTACAACATAAGAAGCACCTGCTGAAACTCTTGCTTGATTAACTCTTTCAGCTTCAACTAATTCTTTCGAGAACTCATAATTTCTATTTGACTGTACTTGAGCTAATTGATTGTTGTACTGAACAGTATCAGCCCAATATTTATAATCAGCGTTGAGATCTTGTATCTCAGCATTCCTTGAAGCTTGTTGAGCATTGAACTCAGACGTTGCATCCTGAAAAGCAACCTGATTTGCATAATCTTGTCGTTGGGCTTTCTTCTTTTGAGCACCACCAAGAAGACTTAATCCAATCTGAGCACCACCTAAAGCAAGACCAAGAGGGCCGCCCATCGCAGCCATCCAAGGAGACATCCCTCCAGTAACAGCCGCAGTAGTGGCCCCAGCTCCGAGGCCACCAGTTAAAAATGCAGTCGGAGGTAAAGGAGCAACCATTATGGATGCCTCCAAAACGGACAGAACAGTGCTTCCTTAACTCCGTAAGGTTCTGGTTCTCCAATCGTGAATCCCAAATGTTTCAACCATCTAAGAGTTTTCTTGTTCTTAGAATAAGCGTAATTTCCAATAGTTTCACCCACTTCGGCCACGCAGAGATCCACCCATTGTCTACCTAATCTGCATAATTGCAAAGAGTGACTTTTCGTAGCAGTACATTCTTCTGTTGCAAGAAACCAAATTGAGTTATGCCACATTCCAGTAATTCCAACAGGATTACCTCGATCACCTTCTAAAACTTGAAACATAGAACTGTGACAATAGCTGTCCATACAAGCATTTAGACCGGACATTCCATGACTTAATTGGACTTCAACTTCATCACTATCTCTTAAGTTCATTCCAATATCAAGAACCATATCAGCAGTAACTTCTTCTTGTTTAAGAAACCTCATCTTAATGACCTCGCTCTACCTGTAACTAGCGCAACCCACTCACAAGTTGAAAACTTACAGGGGTGAGGAGTAGCGTTATGTATTTCGACCATACATCTTTCACCTCGACTCATGATTGGAAAATTAAATACACCCTCATAAAATCTTTCATTATCTGTATCCCATCCATTTGGTAAAGCAGTTCCTAATGTTGAGTTCCTAGATCCAAGAATTGTTCCATCAAATTTGTACTTACCCATATCTCGACCTTCAGGGAACACATGAATTTCAAAATAATGAGTTTCGTGATAGCGCAATTTCGCATTACGAACCTGTGTTCTTTCTACGTTCGCTGCTGCTTTTCCTCCTCCTATCTCTTTATAAAGTTTGAAACGGGTAAATCTATATCGGAAGTTATATGACTCACCAAACCAAACTGGAGAACCAGACCAATTACCATCACCAACAATGGTGTTACCACTGATCGCAAATCCGAGAAGGACACCTCCATTTGCACTTGTGTCGAAACCTGACCACGCTTCTGTTCTCGATGTAATCGTATAAGGCAATGTCCATGTTGTTTTCTTTGTGTTCGCGTCATAACTACCTGCTGAAACTCTCACCCCTGCAGGAGTTGCAGTAGTAGTTGAGACACGACGATCTAAAAGAAAAGGATATGGAGATCCTGCAACAGGCTCACTAAGACGATCCATGACAGGAATCTTTTCTAAATGAACTTTCGTTCCATACCTGACGAGACAAAAGAGCGTTTCCCTAATACATAAGACTTGAAGAATTTCATCGGCTCCTCCAAGTTCCCAATGACTCCAGCTTGACTGAGCGCGTTCAGCTCCTTCTCCTGTATTGCGAAGGAAATATTTATAGACATAAATACGATTCTTATGGTCTGTTTTAGAGCTAATACCAAACATGGCATTACTCGTATCGTTCACCGTTAGTTTGAATAAACCACTAGGAACATAAGCAGATACATACCCAGTTAAATCTGCAGCATCAGCAGTTAAAGCAGTACCAGCACCTCTAACACTGAACTCACGGAACTGAGTCCAATCACCGTTATTTTGAGCAAAGATAATTCCTCCACCAGCTTGTTGGGGCCTTACTGCTGTATCAACTTCAAACTGCGTCAACACAGTGATCTGAGCTGTAGCTGGAGTTAAAACTGTTTCTGCTGCGTTAAACCTAAATTGATATTGAGAACTAAATAAAATCAACTCATCCTGGTATGGCACTGCATATCTAAGAACTGAAACCTTGTTGTTAGAAGCAACAACGTCAATCGGATCACTATCAAGAATTGTGGTAACTGTCTCAGGCCAGAAATTAAAGAACTCTCTTACACGACTAAGAATCACATTCTCATCAGCCAAGAAACCAAGACGGTTCTTATAAATGAAAATATCGTTAATAGCATTGCCGATAAAGCTGGGATTTGGAGCAGTTACATAATCACCGGTTGATCTCTCTCCCCAGGTTGGAATCGTTATCTGATTAGGAGAACTGCCTTGCGTACTTCCATCAGCAGGGCCAAACCAAAAATTACCATTAGGCAGCCTCACCAGAATATGAGGCATTGTGTCTTTATCTATTTCATATTCAACGCCTGGACTAACCGTTTCAACCCACAAGCCTTCACCAAATGTTCCACTCTTCGGTACAAACTCAACGTAGTAACCGTCAAAATTGTTACCAGGATCACCTTCAATCTCGATCTGATAACCAGTCGGAGCAATAGTTGGAAGTTCAGTAAATGTCTGAACTTTTGAAAGGATTGCAGTTATATCACTATTGGCTCTTGCATCAGTCGCAGCCAATGTGATCGCACTAGAAGATTGAAGCCAAAGAACTGAACCAGCTCTAGTAATCGTTACTCCACTTAAGCCACCTGAAGCCAATGCTGTTTTTAAATTCTCAGCAATATCTTCTGAACTGATTCTATTCTCGGTAACAGTAGAGCCACTACTAACAACAGGAGCAACAGCCGTTTGAACACTAGCTGCAACACCATTAACCGTTAATTTGTAGGTATTTCCGTATGAAGCTGCTCTCACCCAGACTATTGCTTCGTGGGCTGTAGGACGGGCTGTTGCTGGAGCCGTCGCTGTCTTCATTGCAGGTATCTTTTTCGTATTAGATACGAACGTATAATCTGCAATTGTTACAGCTCTAATGTCCTGCTTTGCATCAGAAATGGTACTTAGATAGTTATAAGCATTCGTTGCCGGAGTAACTGTTTTTGCTGTTCCTTCTAAGTCATAAACCTTGATTGATGAACTCGTAATAACTGCTAAATATTCTTCTACGTTATCCCTCAAAATACTGTGAATAAAGCAATCCCCAAAAGAAGAAGTTGATATTTCAGCCAATAATTCACTTGCATCTCTTTTTCTTAGTCCTTCCATAATGGAAGACATTCCATTAACTTGTATCTCTGCCTGAGATGGATCTCTTTGTGCGTCAGGTTGTTGACTAATTCCCTGTGAAAGATTGGGAATCGGATAGGAAACTAAAGCCATTAGAGTCGAATACCAGCACTAAGGCGACGAGTCATTAGCCCACTGGCAGGCTCATAAGTTCTAAATGGCAACCTGCCACGACCACCTGTTAAAAGATTTGGTTGTTCCTGCCTTTGCTCCATTCTTTCTAAAGCCATCTGTGCATCTTTCTCATCTTGAGCAGTGAACTTATATGCAGCCTCATCACCTAAAACACGAGCAACAAATACACGAGCAGATCTAATTGTTACCCACCTGTTATAAGCCTCTGGAGTTTCTTCCCATGACAACAACCAAATCACATCAGCATCTATCTTCTCAACAACCGTTTCCATTACATAAGAACGGTTTGTCGTGTCATAAAGCCTTTGTCCACGCAAGATGTAGCGATTCGCGTAGAGATAAGGATCTAATGAAAACTCAACTACATTTGTCGGTATCTCAATCTCTCCTGAAGAGTTCTTTGAGAACGGATAGCAATGTTCTGTGTTCCAACTCCAGCCTTTAACTTGACCCTCTTTATGAAATTCAAGAAGAGTTCTTTCTGCTATTCGAGCATCTTGTATTTGCGTTAAATCAAGAGTGTTGACTGGCTGTTCACCAATACATTCCAACAAGACATTTACGCCGTCTAAGAGCGTTGTTCTCCCTGGAGTTACCTTTTCATTTGCTAGTCCCATAAGTTTGCTACAGCCTCGTAGCCTTCAGTGTATTAGATATAAAAAAAAGAGGCCAGTTTTAGCTGACCTCTTAGCAGAGAATTTACAAGTTAAGGAATAACAATCTTCGCTGCAGCTTCTGCACGAAGAACTCCCATCCCCAGGGCTTGTCTCGCCACAAGTAAATCCGATTGGTGAACAACCCTAAATTCTTCACCTGTCATTTGAAGACTTGGAGAAAGAAGAGTAACAACACCAACTGCCTCTTTATTGAACACCAAAGCTTTACACTTGGAAAGGTTCTGAGCGTAATCAGCAGAGTGATCACCAGCTACAAGTGTGTAGTTAGCTTGAGTGACATGATTTGATGCAAATACTGGTATTCCTGCGACACGTAATGTACGTCCATCAGCAATAGTTCCAGCTCCACCAAAGTCAGCATTAATAGCTCTACTTGATTGAGTTAGTAGATAATAATCTGCTGGAGTAAATACAGCATACATATCATCAATACTCACATCTTTCTCTTCAAAACCAACTCTTAAATCAAAGAGTGCGTTAACAAGAGCATCACCTTTTGCCTGACGAGTAGCACCTGATGCTGTGTAATCAGTACCAAGTGTAACTCCTTGTCCAGTTCTACCTGAGTTAGTAGATTTGTTTAAAGGCTCAGTGGAGTTACTTGCGGCTGCAAAGATCATTCTTGCAACACGCTTATCGTATTCTACTGCAAGGGCTCTACCAAGTTCTTTTGTATAGATTTGTCTAACGTCAAAATATGACATTAGTTCATCAACTTGGTATATGGCGGCATCAGCTACCATCAACGCATCGAGTGAAATTACACGCTCATTTAGATCACTTGGATCATTAATAGTGCCTGTAAGTTCAGTGCCTGGTTGATGATAAGCAGCCGTCATTTTACCCGTGATTGGGAAAGCAACGCTCTTCCCTCCACGAATATTTCTTTCACGAGTTTTCCCTTTGAAAACCGTGTTAGTCATGAACGCGTCAAGGATCTCAGCCGATCCCAACTTCAACATCAAGGCTCTGTCGGTATCCAGACCAGAAGCACCAGCACCCCAAGTGGCTGCAGCACCCTTAATCTGACCCGAACGGCTTAAAGTAACAGCCATTGGTTAATACATAAGATTTACGATTAGACCGCTTTATCCATCACTAACCCAGGTTGTCCTCCTTGAAGGGCCTGCTGCTTAGGGGCGTTCTGACTAAATATTAGCGTGGAAAGAGATTATCAGGACTATTTCTCAACAATTGCTCGAATTTTTCTCTATATGCACTATCAGTGTCGTACAACCTTTGTCCTCTGGAATTGGTTTTATTCATTGCATCAAGAACTTGTTGCTGACTTTTGAATGTTGACTCGGCTGGTGCATCACCACCCCCGAAGAGTTTTGGCTCTACAACTGAATCAGGAGAATTACGTTCTGCCCTCAATGCTCGAATAGCCCATCTCACTGCTTCTTTGTTACCGGAATCAACGACGCTATCAAATTCTTTGATCACATCTTCCGATAAATTCCCCTTAGCCCACCCTGCAAGCTGCTCAAACTGCTCTTTACCTCCAGCTTCATTCATTAACTCAGCTTCATCTGCTTCGCTAATCTCAGAGGCTCCCCCGTCGGCTGCTTGCTGTGCTTGTACTTTCTGCATAAACATCGCAACCATTGGTTTGGTTACTCCAAGGGATTCAGCTAAAGCGTCATAATGCTCACTTATATCCTCTCCTTGATCTCCTTTCCACATCAATTCAGTCATATCAATTCCTTTCTCCTTTAACTTCGCGACTCCTTCTTCTCCATAAAGTTGATTCGCTAATTCAGGAGTGTATTCCTCTCGTGTCTCTGGAGCCTTAAGCTCATTTGTTTGCTCAGGCTCTGATTCCGATTTTGTTTCTTGGCTTTCTTCAGGTTTATTCTTCATCTTCTCAAGCTCTTGATAAGCCTTGATCAGATCTTCCTTAGAAGCATTCCTGAACTTCTCAGGAACATTTGCCTCTTGTTGTGCAGCTTCCTGTTCCTTGATGTAGTCCTCGACAATATTTTCTTGTCCAGGCGCGGCCATTCCATCCTGACCTTCAGGGATCGTGATCTGCGGAGAAGTATCAGGAAGTTGTGATTCTGGTTGTGATGTTGGGGTCGTGGTCATCGTTACTGTTCGGTAGGTTGTTCTTCAGCCATTTGCATCTCTTGAGTTGTTTGAGCTGCATTGGCTAGGTTTTGTGGGTCAGCCATTTTGGAACGCAACAAGGCTTCTTGCTGCGCCTGTTCCTGTGCTGCCTGTTGTGCTTCTTGAGCTGCTTGCTGTTCTGCTTGCAGCTCTTGCTCAGTCTTAACCAGCCCTAAAGTGTCAATCCCCATTGAATAGGCAAGACGGGTGATTAATTCGGATGGCTTCAAATAAGTAGCCAATCCTTCTGGGCCAATTGTTTGCCCCAGGGTCGTAGTAAACCGCACTAGCTGTTCTAAGTCGTTACCACGACCAACGGCTGCAAGGCCCACTGTCATTACAACTTTTACTAATTCCTTCGGAAGCTTTGGAACCTTCCCTTCCCGTTGAAGAATATCCAGTTTTCTAGCGACATAAGGAACTTGAAATTCAGTCGTAAGGATTGAATAAATACTGCCTAAAGAGTTCTCTACTTGCAGTGCCTGTAACCGAACTTCTTCGGCTGTAACTCTTTCCGCGTCACGTTGATCTGCGAGCATAAAAGCCTGTGATAGCCTGGCTTCTATCTGTTGCTTGCCTTGCATCGCCACGGATAAATCCTGGCTCTTCTGAACTTGTAATGCCAGAACATCATTCGGATCTCCTGTAACAAATGCTCCATTGGGTGCTTTTGCAAGATCATTAGCCTTCGTAACCCCTGAAGGCTTGACTAAAAACAACACTTTCGAGGAGGCAAGCGCACCTTCCGCGATTGCTTGACATAACGCTTCAACTGTTTGAAGGTCAGCAATAGCAGCAGATTCCACATATCCAACCCCGTAAGGTTGTCCAGCCACATGGGTCATCCTCAAAGGCAACCAAGGACTAACATCTTTTGGTGCTCTACCTTCAGTTCCAGGAATAATTTTGCCTTTTACCTCCTGATGCCAAGTAACTTGATCACCTTTCCATTGGATATAGGTATATAACTTACAAGTCTTCTCTTCTTCTTTGCGATCCAAAGTTCCTTCATAAGGATCAAGTATTCCCTTTAACTCAGTTTCTTCCTCTTCCTGCAACATTGCTAAAACCTTTTCAGGCAATGAGTAATAAGGAAGCTCTTCACATGTAATACATTCCAATGGATTACCCATTGAATCTCTAAACATCACATAACGATTGAGATGAAAAACTCTTAATCCTTCAGGAGAAACATATAAAAGAGCATTACCAGCAATGACCAAATGTAATAACGCCTCATGGAAAACCACGCGATCATTACT
>Ga0163179_10001140_pt1 | contig 18905 bp, 11 predicted proteins | sample AtlANTMetagenome_FD_109643 | JGI IMG/M metagenome (GOLD analysis project Ga0163179, IMG submission 109643) | Marine eukaryotic phytoplankton communities from the Atlantic Ocean - Atlantic ANT 2 Metagenome | ecosystem: Environmental > Aquatic > Marine > Oceanic | place: North Atlantic Ocean... | reverse complement strand
GATGAAGTAAGTATGTTATCAAAAAAATTATTTGAAATTTTGAATTTGATAGGTAAATTGGCAAGAAAAAATGTCAAACCATTTGGGGGAATACAGTTAATTTTTAGTGGTGATTTTTATCAATTGCCCCCTATAGGAAACGATGAATATAGTCGTGCATTTTGTTTTGAATCATTAGAATGGTCAAATACTTTTAAGAATCAAATCGAACTAAAGACAATATTTAGGCAAAAAGATAACAATTATATAAAGATATTGAATCAAGTAAGAAAAGGTAAAATATCCAGAAATTCATTTAATGTTTTGATGTCTTGTGTGGAAAAGAACGTAGATGATTTAAAAATAAAACCTACAAAATTATATCCTTTAAAGAAAACGGTTGAAACATTAAACAAATCTGAACTGGATGCATTACCAGGTAATGTGCGTAAATATAGAATGAAAATTGATATAGTAAATAAGAAAAGGTATTATGATAAGAAGGATTTAAAAGTTAAGAAAGAAATAAATTCATTGATAAATCAGATACCGTGTTTAGAAAGTATAGAACTAAAGGTGGGTGCACAAGTGATGAGTGTTGCAAATATTGATCTTGAAGCATATTTACCTATATGTAATGGAAGTTGTGGGATAGTTGTAGGGTTTGAAGATTTAACGGGATTACCAATAGTCCATTTTAATAATGGACTGGAAACGGTAATGAAGCCATTTAGTTGGGAATCTTCAGAAGATAGTGAGCTAAATATTTCAATAACACAAATACCTTTAATATTGGCTTGGTCAATAACAATACACAAGAGTCAAGGTGCAACATTAGATATGGCAGAAATAGATATAGGTTCTGGTATATTTGAGGAAGGACAAACATATGTTGCATTAAGTCGAGTTAAGAGTATTGAAGGTTTATATATAAAGACTATGGATCCTTGGGGAATAAAGGCAAATTCGAAGGTAAGTGAATATTATTCGCGTTTTTGATTAATAGGATTATAGATTAGTTTTTTTTGTTTTGTTTTATGTCCACCTTCCATATAGTCTGTAGGTGAATTTGGTGGAGGGGGTTGTTCGTTATGTTCAGATGTTTGAGGTGATTCTGGTATGTCAGGGTTATTTTCAGTAATGTCCATTGCATCAATATTTGATTGTTGATTTAAATCAATATTTGTTACAATTTCAATGCTTTTTACAAATTGTTCTTTGAATTTATCATAAAAATCATCTGGATAATGATGTATTGGAATCCATGGGAGATCAATTTGATTGAAACAGGTATGTGATACTGGTAAGTGAAGATTTTCGTAATTATCTGACTCCATTTGTAGTGTATACTTCAGTTCGCTAGGGAGTGCAATACTGCCAGTTGCAAATAGGACAAGCTCTTTAACATTAGGGTGTTCATTATCATTTATAGATAATTCATCAAAAAATCGATTCATATAGGTTTTTATTCTATTAATAGAGTCTAAGTTAATATTTGGATTATTGGATTCAGTATAACGCATTAATGTCTTTACATATTCTTTGCCTTCTTGACTATTCAAGTGTATAATTGAAAAGCATGGTAATATATTGCTCATAAATTCCCAACTTTCAAGTATTGGAGGTAATCTTATATTTTTTTTATGAGTAATAATTCCAATAAATTCTTTTAAATTAGATTCAAATTCCTCAACACTATAATTTGTATCAGATGAATAGAAATTATTTTTAATAAGGGTCACAACATTAGAAGTAATATTTGCCATTTCATTTGGATATTTAAAAGTAAAATTTAGTTCATTTGGTGGGAAAGTATCATCGAAAGAATCTTTATCACTTTCTTCATATTCTTTACATCCATATTCTTGAATAAATCGACATAATAACTTAATATTAATATCTGAATTATGAGAGCAATGTGGTATTGATATCAATCCACAACCGGAAATAATTTCGATATATTGAATACCTTGGGTATTGAAAACTTTATTAAGAATAGAATTATCAATTTTGAAAGCTTGTTTAACTTGATTTTTATCTGCAAGTTTTAAAATTATAGCTAATTTTTTCCAATTAGGAAGGTAATGAAATAATCTGCCATTTGTTGGTTCTATTTCGAAGGGATTATTGTCTAAAATACTTTTAAATTCAGAATTTAGTTTTGTAAAATATAGTTTAGCAATGCCTCCGTAATCAAGAACATCTTCTGCTGTTTGAGCATCACTTTCTGATAAAGTAAATTCGTATATATCAAAGAATTCTGTTGGAATACCATATATATCATATGTAGCTAATCCATCAACATTCGCGATATAAAAATCGTATTGTTCAGCAAATATTCGTGTATAAGGTAAGTTTAAATTTTCGAAAGTAGAATTCGTCTCTAGAATAAGATTAAATGTAGTATTATCAAGTCTTGATTCGTTAGAAGTTTTGATTTGTTGGTGTTTTAATGCTTCTCTAATATATATATTCTTAATTGCTTGTGTAGTTTTACATAAAGCAGAGTCCGTTATATGTTCATTCGGAACAATAACTCTATTTTCATAAACAATGGGATTAAAGAAAGTATAACTTAAAGCTGAACCTAATTGTGGAAGGGAAATATTATTTTTAATATCTTTCATTAACACTATATTCTTTTCATGTGTAGCTCTTAAAAAGAAAAGTAATTGTAAGTCCATTTTGTTTACAAAAGGTGGTAGTAGATACCATTCAAAGTATTCTCTGGTATGCAGTTTATTCCATTTAATTTGAATATCAAACAATTTACGTTCTACACGTTCTATTAATTCATAGTTAATGGAACCATCATCTTCTTCATATATTTCTACTTTAAGAAATCCTGGTATTGTATAACCTATATTTGAGGGGCGTTTCCAGATATTATATTGAGTATCTATGGGAACTAATTCATTATCTCGACATAAAGTTTCAATTTCTTGTCTTGATTCTACTGATTTCCAATCGTATTTGACGCCAGTCACCTTGATATGATTATATGTTCTCAAAGCCGAATTATCAATTCTGAATTTTTGAGTATTTAAAAAATCTCTTAGATTGTCTGGACGAAACCCCCTATCTATATATTTAACGCTTCTATAAATACTTTTCATACATGAATTATAGTTTTCTTTTGGATTATAAACGATTGTAAGCCTTTTGTCCAATATATCATTTTTCACATCATTGGATACAAATCTAATAAATGGAATATCGTCATCGGTTGTAACAGTAATATATGTTTGAAGCATTCTATAATCATAAACATTTAGTACAGAATTTTCAAATTGTTGATATCTTGAAACTTTGTCCTCATAATAATAGAATATTAGTTGAATATCTAAAACATCAACTAATTTTTCAGAAATAAAGCTCTGAACCATACATGTATCCGGGTATATTGTATTAGCAGAATTACCATTACATAATCCGGGTTTTGTATCAAATATAGTTTTATTTGGGATTTTATGAAGATATTTTTTAATAACACAAAAATATGTGTAGAAAGCGTTAATAATGGTGAATATATTTTTTCCATCCATTGTCATATTTTCAGTAGATTCTTTTGGTATAACAAAGTATATATCTATATCTTCTGGTTCCCATGTTGGATAGTTTGATAATGTTGTAGTTCTTTCTAAATTAAGTGTATCCATTGTAACAGCTAGTGAAAAAGAGCCTGATATGACACCATTCCATAGTTTACAAAATTTAAATATATCCTTTAAAAAGGATTGGCGTATAAAATTTTGTTCGTATATTTTATCAAGATTTGCGGGTATTTCAAGATTATCTTGTAATGTTGCTGGTGTTGATCTGCCGTCATCTGTATTACGTGGACTTTTTGCACGTGAAGAGTCCATATCTTCATCAGAACGTTCTCTTTTATTAATAGTCTGAAATGTATATTGTGGATTCGGCTCGTTTTGCTCCATTAATAGTTATAATGTAAATTATTTAATAGTCTTCTTCCATGTATTGTTCTAAATTTGTTTGAAATATATTAGGTATTTCTTGTTGGTTAGTTTCTCCAAATGTGAATGGTATATCATTTGTATTTGAAGGTGTTGTATCATAATTTCTACCTTCTATTTGAAAACTAATTGGAGGTCTTATAGTGTTATTTAGAATACTATTTCTCCTATATTCTGTGGATTGTTCAAAAGATATATCCATAATATCAGGTAGTTGAGCAGTTATTTCTGTATTATTTATAGTGTGGTTGTGAGAAAGATTCAAAATTTCATTATATGCATACAACAATCTTGCTCTCGATATATCTGTTTCATATTCAGAATTTGTCTTATTTTTATCAACTTTACTTATAATATGAGGATAGTGTCCCCATAACTTAAACAGGGATTGTTTTTCTTTAGAAGATATGCTTAATCCAAACCCATCTCTTAAATGATTATTAATTATAATTTGCTTGAAAAATTTGCGCAATACATTGATTTTAATTGAATCTAATGAGTTATATTTGAAGTAATTATAACGAATAATAGAGTTCACAATGTTATACCTGAAAATTCTATCACATTCTTTTCTGAATTCCTTTTCGGATAAGTTTGAAACATCATTGTATATAGCTTTTTCCGAAAGATAACTATTGTGTCTTCTTAATAAAAGTTTGTCATTAAAATCTAATTTAGCATATTCAATAAATAGCCATGGTGTTTTATGTAATTTATAGGAAGATATGAACAAATTGTATAGTTGAGTTTTGTTAATAATCTGGTTTGACCAAGGATTTTTTATAGGCAATATGCGAGGCATTTGATATTCACTATATTCCAAATTTGAAATAAACATTTTGTATATATCTCCTGAACCAAACCGATAAATTCCTCTATTATCAACAATAGTTGGATAATTTTTAGTATTATCAAATGGTTCTAATAAAAGGTCTGTATCATTGATATAATGTAAATTTTTTCGTTTAAATATCCAATATCTTATAAATTGATGGATTATGAACCTATTTCTTGTAGCTTTGTGAAAATAGTGTGTAATTAAATCTTTGTTGTCAAATCCAATGAATCTATTGAGAGTAACGTGTTCTAGAAAAGTGGAGTATATGTTATCAGAAATAGAAAGAAAATCAATAATGATTTGAATAAGATAATCTTGAGCACAGATAATATTATAGTCAATCCATTTAGAAATACATATACTGGTCATATTATATGATTTTGTATAATAGTTATATAAAGAAATGACGAATATAATAAATTATAACAATGGCTGATACTAACGTTGAGACATTTGCTTTTTCTGCGGATATTAATCAATTGCTATCATTGATTATTAATACTTTTTATTCTAATAAAGAGATTTTTTTAAGAGAATTAATATCTAATGCATCTGACGCATTAGATAAGATTCGTTATCAATCTTTAACAGATTCATCGGTTCTTGAATCGGAATCAAATATGGAGATTCAGATTACTCCAGATAAAGGTAACAAAACACTAACGATAAGTGATACTGGAATTGGTATGACAAAATCTGATTTGGTAAATAACCTTGGTACAATTGCGAAATCAGGTACAAAGGCATTTATGGAAGCTTTGACTGCTGGTGCGGATATATCTATGATTGGTCAATTTGGCGTAGGTTTTTATTCTGCTTATTTAGTTGCTGATAAAGTAACAGTTACATCCAAGAATAACGAAGATGAACAATATACTTGGGAATCAACTGCAGGAGGTTCTTTTACCGTAGTTGCAGATGAACCAGAAGCAAAGAGAATTGGTCGAGGAACTCGCATTGTACTTACTCTAAAGGAAGATATGGTGGAATATCTTGAAGAGAATAGACTAAAAGAGCTTGTTAAAAAGCATTCCGAGTTTGTAGATTTTCCAATTAAATTGTATGTTGAGAAGACAACTGAAAAAGAGGTTACAGATGATGAAGATGACGAGGAGGATGAGGAAAATGATGAGAATGATGCTCCAAAGGTAGAGGATGTTGATGAGGAGGAGACAAAGAAGGAAAAGAAAATGAAGAAGATTAAAGAAGTTACTCATGAATGGGACCATCTTAATGGTCAGAAACCGATATGGATGCGAAAACCAGATGAAGTAACAAATGAAGAATACGCATCCTTTTATAAGTCAATCTCAAATGATTGGGAAGAACATTCTGCTGTAAAACACTTTTCAGTAGAAGGTCAGTTGGAATTTCGTTCTGTATTGTTTGTACCTAAAAGGGCTCCATTTGATATGTTTAACGGGGGGAATGAGAAAAAATACAATAAAATAAAATTGTATGTGCGGCGCGTATTTATTTTGGAAAATTGTGAAGATTTGATGCCTGAATATCTTGGATTTCTTCAAGGTGTTGTTGATTCTGAAGATTTACCGTTGAATATTTCAAGAGAAACACTTCAACAAAATAAGATTCTAAAGGTTATTCGCAAAAATTTGATTAAAAAGTCTTTAGAACTGTTTACTGAAATTGCGGATGATGAAGAAAAGTACAAAACATTTTACGAATCATTCAATAAAAACATAAAGTTGGGAGTCCATGAGGATTCAACCAACCGTTCAAAGATTGCAAAATTTCTAAGATATAATACCACAAAATCGGGTGATTTAATGACTTCTTTAGATGATTATATTGGCAGGATGTCGGAAAATCAGCCAGGAATATATTATATTACTGGTGAATCAAAAAAGGCTGTAGAAAGCTCTCCTTTTATTGAAAGACTAAAAAAGAAGGATTATGAGGTGATATATATGACCGATCCTATGGATGAGTATTGTGTACAGCAACTCAAAGAATATGAAGGTAAAACTTTGATTAGTGTAACAAAGGAAGGTTTAAAAATTGATGATTCAGAAGAAGAGAAAAAGGAATTCGAAGAGTTTACAAAATCAAATGAAAAGTTGTGTAATATGTTTAAGGAAGTATTGGGAGATAAAATTGAGAAGGCGGTAATCAGCAATAGATTATCTGATTCACCTTGTATTCTTGTAACAGGTGAATATGGTTGGACTGCAAATATGGAAAGAATAATGAAGGCACAAGCTTTGAGAAATGACAGTCAAGGTGGGTATATGTCTTCTAAAAAGACAATGGAAATTAATCACAGTAATCCAATTATTAGCTGTTTGAGACAAAAGGTAGAAGGTGATGAAACAGATAAAACAGTTAAAGACCTCATATGGTTATTATATGATACATCTTTGCTGACTTCTGGATTTAGTTTAGAAGAACCAAGTATATTTGCTACCAGAATTCATCGTTTGATTAAGTTAGGATTGTCTATTGATGAAGATGAATTAGATTCTGATGATGAAGTAGAGGATTTGCCTCCATTGGAAGATAACGTCGAAGAAGAGCATTCAACAATGGAAGATGTAGATTAGATAACAATATTAAGATAATACCCATAAATATAGAGTATGTCTAGCAGAATTGTATGTAATTTATGTTCTACCAGTTTTGCTACAGAAAAGCAATATAAGAGACATTTGAAAACAAAGAAACATATTAATAATGTTGAAAAACTTGATAAAATTTCGCAAAATGTTGATTTGAAGAATCCAGAAGATGATAAAGATGTATATGTATATACAACACGAGACTTTGAAGAGGCAACAAATGCATATGAGAAAGTAATAAAAGAGTTGAATATAGAATTAGAATTATTAAAATATCAGTTAGAATCTTCAAAGGGTGAAAAATTGTCTATAAATCTTGCTCTTAAAAATGCAGAAGATCAATTAGATTCCAATTATAGGGAGATTAATCAGATGAATGATAATTTAGAGAAACATAGAATCGATTTAGGAGATATGATGGATAAGAATATTCAATTAGAAAGAAGGATAAAAGAAAGATTTTGCTGTTTTTCCTTTATATAGAGTTTAAGGGCAGTTATATAAGAAGTATTATGTATATAGTATTTTACTTGTTTATTTCTGGATTTTTTTGTGTACATAGTATGGCAATCCAAAGTCTTGAACACGTTTTTAGTAGACATACTCCATTTCAAATGAAAATAATATGTAAATCATTACATGAATACGCAATTATAAAATCATCAGAACTATCAGGACCAGATAAATTTATGTTTGAAGCATTCGCAAAGAATTTATATGATAGTCTGGATATAATTAATGAATCAAGCTCAAATAGAGTCATTTTTGGGTGGATACCATTAAATGATGATACATATTCCGAACATAAAATAACAAGAAATGATAATGAACCTATCATTGAATCTGAAAAAATTCCCTTATATTTTATTTTTGTGAAGGTAAGTTCAGATAATAAGTTGATTATAGAGAAAATAATTCACAATCCAAGTATAGATTCAAATATAGAACTTGGTTTTATGAAAGAACATTTACAAATTCTTGCAAAAGAATCAGACACAGAATTAGATATTACTCCTTTAAAAGCGGATGATAATGGGCGATGGTATCTTATATTATCGGATATTATCAATTTTAAGAGTTTACCAAATATTTGAAATATAACTATTTACTTCTTTAGCATATTTTGCAACTTCTTCATCTTTACTATTGAGTAATAGATTCATACTTGATATTAATACATCGAATGGTTTACCATCATTATCTCGAAATTCTCGGCATACAAGAATAAGACCAAGAAAGCAATATAGCTCTGGTGTTCTAAGAATAGCGTTTGTTTCATTTAGTTTATTTAGTATATCATCTGCATACTCAACCATATTCATATTTTTAAGGTCTTTGTCTACCAGATTTAAACTATTTATTCGAGAGTAAATCTTTTGTAGTTCTTTTTCAGAATAAAGAAATTTGTCTAATGATTCCTTAATCATTAATTGCAAACCCTCATTATTTTTTTGACTCATGTATCGAAAATTTTTTATATGTAGTGAAGATTCTTTCTTTTCATCCAGTTCAAAAACAAGTCCAAAATCTACAATTATAATTTTATTCTTGCTATCATCCTCGCTATCAATATGATAAAATACATTACCATCATGTAAATCGGTATGTATATAGCCACAATATGTCATCCAGAAATATGCCGCTTGAGTTTTTTGAGCCATATCTATCAAATATTCTGGATAAGATTCTTCAATTTCTTGTCTGGATAATCCACAACACATTTCTTGAAATATGTAATTATCAGTATAATCATATACTTCGGGTACTATAACGAATTCCAGTTTTGACAAAATTTGTTTGAGTAAAATTTGATTTTTAACTTCAAATGAATAATCAATTTGTATTTTGATTGTTGATATCATTTGATTAAGATTCAAAATATTGGTTGGTGGATAAACTATATTAATTATTGGTACAATTGCTGTAAACCAATCAATATTTTTATCAATATTCTCTTTCACATTTGGGTGTGTAATTTTGATCACACCGTGTATGTTATCAATAGATATACACTTATGAACTTGAGATATAGAACCTGAACCAATACACACATTGTCAATATAACTAAATTTAGTATTCAATCCTAATTTAAGAGGACTATCTTTATCAAATAAATTGGAATGTGCTGGAACAGACTTTTGAAAAAATTCAAGAGTTTTTATAGTATTTTTACCTAGAATATCAACTCTTTGGGAAATCCATTGACAAATTTTAATACATATAATGCCATAACTAATTACTTTTTTCTGAAATGAATCAACGTTATTTGTATCAATAAAATAATTGTCCAAATCGTTTATGTTCCATAACTCTTGTCGAAAGAAGATTAGTAATTTAGTAAATTCAATTAATGTGGTGAAGTAGTTGAACATTATTAATTAAGTATAAATGTTATGTATCAAAATGTATCCAAAATGTCTATAAAAATAAGTAAAATTACACTAATATGTTGACATATCTCACAAATAGCGGAATTTTTTTAGGAGTCGGAACAATGTTTATGGTTACCTGTTTAGAATTAACAAACTTAACATTAGTTTTTCAATTAATTAATCACAATGGTATTTATAGTTATACTAATGCTTGGTTACATAGCACTGTAAATGCAGTAATATTTGGTCCATTCGTATATTATATTGTTAATGAGAACCTGGTCGATAATAATATACATTCTATAACAGAAAATTTAGTTAATATTTCATCCCTTTTGATTGTACATTCTTGTGGATATTGGTTAGCACACAATGCTATGCATAAGAAGTATTTATGGTTTATACATAAGTTTCATCATACATATTCGAAATATGTAACACCAGTTGTAGCAATGGCTGTATCGCCCCTTGAATATTTTCTCGCATATATGTTACCTTTTATTGCTGGTAGTTATTTAATATATCCTTCTAATTTTGAATTACTTACATCAGCAAGTATAATATCAATATGTAATCTTATGATTCATTGTCCATCGATTGATAATATCAGCAAATTATATCCAAAATGGTGGGTAACTCCTGAAAAACATCTAAAACATCATTCTTCAAGTAAGAAATGTCATATTGCTGCACCAACAATTGATATTGATTTTATATTGGTATTATTTTCTGGTTATTGGTAATGAATAAAGATACAGATTTAGTATCTATAACGGGATTTGCATCAAATGTAGGTAATGAAATTAATTCAGTAATCGCTACAGATTTATTACTCAGATATTTTGTCTCATTCATAATCGTTATTCTCATATTTCCAATATCTGATAAGACCGCATCTACACTTAATCATTTTATAACTAGCAAAAAGGCTAATAAATATAATGTCTTTTTCCTTTCTGGTGTATTAACGATCTTTATCCGTTTTATTATGATATTTTGCGCCCTAATTCTTGCTGCGAAAATATCAAAGATAAGTACAATTTATATACTAAGTAGTCTTGGTGTATTATCAATTGTTTTACCTTTAGCATTTACAGAGCCATTAAGAGATTTTGCGTGCGGTGTTTTATTGATTACATTTGATAAAATAAGAGTTGGTGATTATATTAAACTTGGTAATACTTTCGGACGTATTCAAGATATTCAAGCATTTTATTCAAAAATAATTAATCCTTATACTGGAACTACAACTGAAATACCAAATAGTAAATTGTGGACGGAATCCGTTCAGAGTATGTATCGTTATAAGAATTTTAAATTACATATGCCATTACTTATTTCTCACAGAAACGATATCAAAATGGTTGAGGAATCGATAAAAGAAATTTTAGAACAAAATGAAAAAGTAGATGACATAACCCTAAGTTATACAAAACAAGATCAGCGAGGTTTAGTAGTAGATATTTCAATTGGTTTGAAAGATAAAAAAAGTGATTTTGGACAATTAACAAGCGATTTATATCGTTCTTTACAAATAGGTTTACAAAAAAGAGGAATAGTATTTGTAGATGGTTCCAAACCAGTTTCAGTCAAATATAAAAGTAATTCAGTTACACCTGTAATTGTTGAAGAAACCCATGTTGAAGACTATATGGATGATACCCCACAACCAAATAATTTTATGAATTAGATAATAGGATAACGTCCAGAACCTATCACTATAACATCATCGTGATTTGTAAGAATTTTATGAGAAGATGATAACCAGTTAACAAATAAAGGATGAGGATTAAATATAGAAGATTTATATTCAGGATGAAATTGACAACCAATGTACCATTTCTGATTTTTATCTGATACTTCAATCGATTCCACAAGAAATTCATCATTTTCATTTTTCCTATAACCTGATACAATCATACCAGAACTTTCTAAATTATCCACCATATTTCCCTTAACCTCGTATCTATGTCGGTGTCTTTCACTGATTATATCTTTCTTACCATAAATATTATATATTATGCTATTATTTTTTAGAGTAATGTTATACGAACCAAGATTCATAGTTCCACCAAGTTTATTAGTATTTTGACCTTGTAATAAACCTATTACATTTGTTAATTCGTTCTTGGATTTATCTGTATTCCATTCTTCAGACGTTGCACCCTTAATATCACATACATTCCTTAACCATTCAACAACCATCACTTGTAATCCTAAACATATTCCTAAAGTAGGAATATTTAATTTCCTTGCTACATGAACACATTCTATCATCGCCTCTATACCTGTATTACCAAACCCCCCTGGTATTATTAAGGCATTTATATTACGCATCTTCGAACATATGAAAGTATATTTGCTTTCTTCTGAAATTATCTTTAGTTCTTTTTCAAGATTACGACAGTCAATCCACTCATAACAGATTTTACATTTAATATGAACACTTGCATGGTAAATAGCTTCCAATAAAGAGCAATATGCATCTTCTAACTCTACATATTTACCAATAATCCCGATTATAATCTTTTTTGAAGAATTCGTCGTTTCAATAATACTCTTTTCAGTTTTGCTCCATTTATCAGTATTCATTATAATTTCATTTTTTAACTCAAAATGTTTTGAAAAGAATAGATGCATATTTTGTCGAATAAACATCATTGGAATCTTATATATCGTATCTACATTAGGTACATCCACTATGTGTTTACAATATTCTCTTAATTTATCTATTGTATGATCATGAATAATATTTTCATGTCGACATATCAAAACATCAGGACATAATCCCGTTTTCATCAGTTCTCTAATCGCATTTTGTGCTGGTTTTGTTTTGAATTCTTTAGTTGCTTCGAAAAAAACAATGTATGTTAAATGTACCAACAAAAAATCAGATAAGTTTAACTCTGAACGTAATTGTCTTAAAGCTTCATAAAAAGGCATCGCCTCAATATCACCAATACTTCCACCAATTTCACATATAATAATATCATAATTATGTGAATCTTTTTGAATAAAGGACTTTATTTCATTAGTGAAATGTGGTATCATTTGAACAGTTTTACCTAAGAAACAACCATTCCTTTCCTTTTCTAATAAATTTTTAAACATTTTACCTGAAGATGTGCTATTTGATTGTGTGGTTATAATATTAGTAAATCTCTCATAATATCCAAGGTCTAAGTCAGTTTCAGTGCCATCTTTTGTTACAAATACCTCACCATGTTCAATAGGGTTTAGTGTTCCAGGATCTACGTTCAGATACGGATCCAATTTCTTTATGTTCACCTTTAATCCCATCATTGTAAAAATTGAACCAATACTTGCACTTACAACACCCTTTCCAAGTCCTGATAACACACCCCCAGTTATTATAACATATTTTGGCTCGTTTTCCATAAAAAACTATATCAAGTTATCTTTATAAACTTAACACAATTCTATTTATAATATGTTAGAAGAAGATTTAGTTAAAAAGGATATATGTGAAATTAGTACTTATGATGAAACAAGTACTAATATATCTAAGTCTGATTTTTACTCTTTTTTTAGAAAGTTTCATTTTAAAAAGAAAGAGAATAGAAAAGCAGCAAAAAACAAATATATTAGAGAAATTGAAGAACGTAACGCATATCTTAAAATTCGTTGCGATGAACTAACAAATGAAATGAACTATCTCAAAGCAAAAAACAATTTTTTACACAGAAGATTGTCTTTATTATATGAGTTCTTTTATGAATAAATATTCACATAAAGTATGGCTATATCTACATTAGAAGCAACAAGAATATTATCATATATATACGGAGAAAATAACGATTTCAGTAATAATGTCAGTTTGAATGATGTAGCAAATATATTGGCTTTCTTAACAAATCAAAATTATACAAGCAATATTTTCAATAATAATGGAATATTTAGTGGAAAAGCGATAGCACCTATTGATAATAACTCACTAATGATGAAATCAGAAATAGACCAAACAAGTTATTTTTTACAAAATGCTTCAGAACAATTAAGAGGATATTCTATATCACAAGGTAACAATAATATTTCATTCGCTAATTGGGATACTTCTCCGAATCTTTCAACAGAATTACATATAAATCCTATAATAGAACATCAACAATCTTTTTTCAAGCAATATCTTTCACAACAGTTTAGAAGTTATTATATCGCATATGACAATAATCCTCAATATTATGACAATGTTGTTGATGAATATATAATATTAAATTTTAATATTGATTATGAAAATCTTTCACATGAACAAAAAATGCACATTATTCATATTTTTGAGAAAAATATATCAAATCGTTTAAATATTTTACCATCTAAAATTTTAACTCAAATTGATGATTAGCCTATAAAATATCAATATATAATATGCCCACCTATTATTTATTTCCGACGGCAGTTTCTCTTAATGATGTAAACTATTCGAAAGTTGATCTAGAAATAGGTAGTGGACAGTTTGCAGAGTCTGATTTTGCAATCATTGATTTTGGTTCTTTAACTGACGTAAGTATAGTTATTGACAGAATTAATGGTAATGTATCAAAGAGCATAAATGCTAATGATATTCAAACTCATACATCTGGTGCTGAATTTTTAGTATCAGATTCAAGCTCGGTTCCAAATTATTTGAACTTGGATCCTAGTTATCTGGAAAATGATTATAATAATCGTTTTGTAGATTCAAATACGGATCCAAAAGAAATATTGGCAGGAGCATTATTTAATTGTGTTATTAAACAAATATTTACAGATGCAACAAATACTAGTACTTTGGATTTTACAGATCCATCTTTTCGTCAAAATAAGCTGTTTTTTGATACAGATGGAACTACTACAGTTGTATCAGACATAATTAACAAAACCCAACAAGCACTTAATGATGTTACAACAACTGCAACTAATCCAAGTGAAGTTTTTTATTGGTCAGGTTTTACACATCATTCTGCTGTACCAGAAGAAACCAATTATATAGGTTTCCAAAATGGCGACAAATTAATGATATATTACACACTAAGATTAAACTTTGTAGTTCCAACAACAAATACCCTATCAAATATTGATATTATTGACCAATCAAATATATCATTTGATGGGCCATTTCAAAATGCTACTATAGATACAAGCTTCGTATTAGGATGGAATGTGTGGATTACTGGTAATAATGGTGAAATTAATAATTCAGGTGGTCCTTTAAAAGATATGACAGTTCGTGCATATGCTGTTAATAATAATGTTATTAATACATTACCACTTGAGCCACCATGTATTACAGATGACAGAGGAAAAGTGGTAATTCATCCTGGATGGGGATTACAAGTTGGAGATGAATTCGTTTGTAAAACAGTTAATGAATCAGGTAATGCTATTGATACTACTCTTATTGATGAAAATGACCCATTTAGTGCATCTCCTTCAATGTCATTGTCGGGATACTATATATATAATGGTGTAGAAACAATCAATGTAACTCCAACCACATCACTTGTATATACACTTATTGAAGAATCAGCTTCAGGATTCAATCCTACTGCATTAGCTACTGCAAAGCAAGATATTAATAATACATTTGGTATTGATGCAAATACTCTTTATGATGACCATAATAATACAGAAAAAGATGAATTGTTAAATTTTGTTATGGAATTGAATTCCGCAGCAATGTCTTTAAATGATATAACAACAGAAGAAAATGAAGCACCTTCTCAAGAAATATCTCAAAGCGTTTTTAAAGGTATTGCTGACGTAATTAAAACTAAGTCAAATGCATCTGAAACAATTGATTTGGCAGATGATTCGGTTGGTGGATCTATGGAACAAATGATTGAAAAAATTTCAAGAAGAAGACACGGTACTGGACCAAATGATAATAGCGTAAATACTACTAATTTTAATAAATTAGACAAAAGACGCGCAATGAGACGTTTTATACTTAGAAATAGAAATCAACATTTATTTGGCCAATCTATTTCTCCTATTGCAGATAAACAGGCAAGACGTCGATCTCGTATTCGTATGAAAAAACTTCAGATGAAAATGCAAAGACGCGGTACTCGTATTTCCGCAGATTTAACTGATGCTGCTATAGACGCAATGGATACTTCTATGGAAGATCCAGTTATGGTTAGTATTAAACCAGAACCAGAGCCTGAACCAGAACCAGAACCAGAACCAGAACCAGAACCAGAACTCCCATCAGATTTTAGAGATGAAAATGTAAGTCTTGTTGAAAATAATGCTGAAACAGTTCTGTATAATCGTATCAATTTGTCATTAAATTCAACAATATTTACAAGCGGTACAAGAAATGGATATTCTAAAGATTCTGTTAAAGATGAAAACATAACTACCGCTTGGGTTGCAAATTCAAATAAAGGTATTGAGGGCTCAATATTTATCGGTTTATCCTTTGATCTTACAGAAGTAATGGGAATCAAAATTGGTTGGATTATAAATGATAGAATTACAGGAGTATACAAAATTTATGGTACAGATATAGATTCACCAGATGAAAATAGTGATAATAGTAGTTGGACATATATTGGTGGATTTATAGAATACGGAGGAGGCGCTTATCGTAAGGCCACTGTTGTTCCTAAATACAAATATTTTACATTTAGTTCTATCCATTTATTAACTGGAATTAAAATCGTTATTGATAAGCCAAATTTGTTGATGCGAGAACCAAGTATAGCTGAAATCTGTATCTTTCACGAAGATCATGACTCATTTTCTTCTAATGGTAATTTTGAGGAAAATAGTATTACTGGCTCTTCTACAGATTGGGGTATTGAAAATGTAACATCAATTGATAACTGGTCTATATCTAATTCGAATAGTTCAAATGTTGTTGCAATACATAAAGATAATGATGCTGTTTGGGGAAATTTACCATTTCCAACATCATATTCATTTACTAATAAATACTATTTAGGATTAAGTCGTAAAGATGCTACAATCACTCAAGATATTGATTTCAATAAAGCTGGTATAGACTATTATGTTTTGAAGTTTTATGCAGCATGTAGACCAACATATGGTAATAATATTCCATTACTTGTTAATTTAAAAGGCATTGATGAAACCTTTATTACAACAGATGACGGATTCAAACTATTTTCAAAACATTACAATATTCTAACACCTACTGTAAAAACATTGACATTCAAAAATGCTTTACAATCTGAAGCTCTTAGTACAATATTTTTAGACAACATCAGTCTCCTACAAGCATCTAATATATTTGATACCCTTGATGATTTACAAATCGCTGTAGATTTTTGGATAACTAATCAAGCTGCTGCAATAGAAGCATATGGTAATATTAATACTTGGGATGTATCTCAGTTAACAACACTTGAAGGTTTGTTTAAAGATAAATTAACATTTAATTCGAATATTTCAGCATGGGATGTATCGAATGTTACGAATATGACTGAAACTTTCAAAGGAGCGAGAGACTTTAATCAAAATATTGATAATTGGACTACAACAAGCTTAACTAAGTTAGATGGCACTTTCGCGGATGCAATTACCTTTAATCAATTGCTTACGAACTGGAATGTATCATCCGTCACAGATATGAGAAATACTTTCAATGGAGCTACCAGTTTTAACCAAACGCTTAATACATGGAATACTTCTCAAGTGACTAGAATGGCTGGCATGTTTAAGAATGCAACATCATTTGATCAAACCTTATCAACATTTAATGTTGAAAATTGTACTGATTGGACTGAATTCTTAAACGGCGCCACCTTATCTAATTCTAATTATGATACTACACTATTAGGTTGGCAATCACAAACAATAACTTCATCAACTGGTCCTATTGATTTTGGTAATTCTGTTCATACTTTAACTGGACTATCAGCTAAAAAATCATTAATTGATTCTGGTTTGTCATTCACCGATGGAGGGGGTCCAAGTTATGATGATGCTAAATTAATATTTGAAGTTTCAAATATTACTGAATTTGATGTACCCTATCATGATGTTGATACTACTGGTATTTTACCATATGTATACGTTTTAGAGTCCAGTAATTTAATACTTGCTGATTCTACAACTCATGTAACGGGACTCGATAGCAGTAAAACATATTCAATCGAATTACAATTACCAGAACCTAATTTAACAAATGATGCTGAAAATTGGGGTATTAGTTTTTATCATCGCCCAGGTGTTTATGGAAATGTTCCAATAAATAGTATTACTTATGTAGACGATATTGTTACCGAACCAACACTTGCTTTGACATCAAATTCACAAGATGGATATTCAGTCGAAGCATCTTCTTTTCATCCTAGTGGAGTTCAAGATGATCTTCAATGGGCAGTATTTAATGGAATTGTCAATAACGACGCCACTAATCGTTGGGGAGCAGAAGGAGAGCAGGGACATGATGGACCCCAAGCAGGTTACGGTGTAGATGATACATATCTTGGAACAAATAATTTAGGAGCAGATACTACAGGTGGAACCACAATTAGTGGTGATTATTTAATACTTAATTTACCAACTGCAAGGCGATTTAGTGGTGTAAAACTATATCACAATATAAATGTTTCAGACAGTGCATGGGAGGGAGGAAGACGATGGCCGAAAGATTGGAACATTTATGGTCGTAAAACGACTACAAGTCCTTGGGAGCTTATTATGACACAAACTAATTCTAATGCACCAGGCACAACAGGCCTCTCTTATTCTTTAGGAACTCCTACTGTTGATACATATCAATCTTTTGCAATTGCTGTTTCTAAAGTTCCAACTTTAGGAGGGCATCAAGTATCACTTAATATTTCTCAAATAGAGTATTTTACGATAAAAGCTGCCGAACCAGATGGCAAATTTTTCTACTATGACCAAACAGCATGGGCCAATGTATTTGGTTCTCATCCAACAAGTGGTAATTCTGAGACAAAAAATGTTATTGTATCCAGAAATAGCTCAGTTATCTATAATGGAATGGTTCAAATTTTTAATAATGGTAATGGAATACACGGTTCTAAGTTTACAAATCGTAATGCTGAATTAAATGATATTCCTGAAGAAGGAGATTGGCAGATTGGTGATTTAATAACAAGTAGTTCCGAAATTGGAAATCCATTGGCATCTAATCCAACACTTAATATTACTCAATTTGGCT
>Ga0163179_10001139_pt1 | contig 18905 bp, 15 predicted proteins | sample AtlANTMetagenome_FD_109643 | JGI IMG/M metagenome (GOLD analysis project Ga0163179, IMG submission 109643) | Marine eukaryotic phytoplankton communities from the Atlantic Ocean - Atlantic ANT 2 Metagenome | ecosystem: Environmental > Aquatic > Marine > Oceanic | place: North Atlantic Ocean... | reverse complement strand
TAATCCGAAATCCTCAACCATACCGAAGTCTTCTGCATCTACTTCTTCGTGATAGTGGTCTTTCTCCTGATTAAAGGAGGGTGGTGGCTCTGCGGGAGGCAGAAAATCAAATTCGTTATTGTCATTATCGTTTGGCATATTAGTTTCCTTTAATTTTACCGTGCTTTACAAAGCCATACCCCATGTCAATGGCGTCTTGTTTGCTGCCACGAATGCGATCTTCGGTAGTGTTGTATTTTTCTTTAACTTCTCGCATTGTTATTTCGGGAAGTTGCGGTGTTGGATCACCGGGGAAAAAAGTCCAAACTTGTAATTTATCTGGATTTTCTCTAGATGGCCCGATTAGCAAGGTTGTGTGTCCGACTTCGCGGGCTGCGGCAGGAATATCTGCAACAACCTCTGCCAAAACTTCTGGTTCACCAGTTTGCGGATTTGGTTCTTTTGTCATTGCTTTACCGCCATGTGCTGGCTGAAACACAACTTCGTCTGGTGCTTCGTTAATATCAGCGATCCCTAATACACCGGGAATTGCAGCTTTGAAGCCAAGCGCGGGAGAAGAAATTGCTGGATGTTTGTATGGTTGCCAGCCGGCTTGTATTAAATCTTGAATAGAAACTGGACCGGAAAAAGTGCTACCAGCGGCTTCTGGGCCGGGTGTGCGTTGCTTTATAGAGCGCTCCAAGTATTCTGGATCTGTATTCTGAAAAGCAGAAGCTACCATCGATGCGACATCTTGTTCCTCATTCAAAAACTTGTTCCAATTTTCTATTAATAGTTTCATTTTAATATAAACTCTTAATTCTCACATACTCAAAGCTAGTTTCAGAAGCCCACTCATCCAGAGCATCTAAAATATCCCCTGCTTCGGGATGATCATTCTTGCCCATTTCAATAAGTTTTCCAAAGAATTCTTGGCCTTGCTTATATAACTGTTGTGCTTCGGGTGACATGTCTTCACCAAGGTTTTCTTCTAAGGCACTCGATCTTTTATCGGCAAACTTTGCGCGCTTAGCGCGATTCCGTTCGTAGCTTGTCGTGCCACCGTATTCTCTGCCGGGCGATTTGATGAACTGTCCTCTTGACTTCATGAAATCGTCGCGTAAATTCTTAAGCGCTTCCTTTTCTTCGGCAGAACCCTTATCGCGAATGTGATTGGAGATTAAACCCACCACATCATCAGTTTTGGCAGTCGTGCCGCTTTGTGGGTTATCGATAAGTGCCTGCACAGCACGCATTAGATCTTGGGTTGTATACTTGTGTGGTAGCCCCATCATCTTCTGCATGCTTTCGTCTATCGCAATATTTAATTCTTCTCTGATAATCTGCTTAAGTTGTGACTTGCTAATTTTCACTTTGTAATCTCCTATTGATTTACTCTTGCGTATCCTGCTTTCTTTTCAATTACGATTTGCATGTCAACACAATCTTTGAGCGAATCAAGGTGTGAGATCAGTAAAACGTTCTTAAAATACACTTTAATTAGTTCCAAGATTCGAATAAAACCCTCCATATTTTCTTCGTCCAAAGCAGTACCGGGTTCATCAAGGATAAATAAGTCAGACTTTGGTAGCGAAGATACAGATAAAAGCGCTAAGCGGATTGCCATGGCGGCCATTGTTTTTTCAGCGCCAGAAGCCATCTCAATTGGTCGCTCGTCATAGGATGCGTGCTTGATAAAAATATCAAATTTATTACCAGAAGTTTCAAAGAAAACTTCAAAATCAACAATGTTAGCTAAAACTTTAGCGATTTCACTGTTAATAACAGGAATTTTCTTTTTAATTATATCATAGGCAATGCCGTTTGAATGCATACACCTCATAAACAGATCATATGCAGCAAAGTCTTTTCTTAGTTCGCTGTGTTCTGATTGTTGTTCTTTGAGGTTTTTGAGTTGTTGTTCATATGAGCCAACATGTTTATAAAGATCAAGCGTTTGTTCTCTATTGTTTTCAATTTGTCTTTTATATTTGGCAATGCCTTTTTCATGTTCAGTTTTTTCCTTTAATAACTTCTCAAGATTCTCAATCGTTTCTTTGTTACCTTCGTATATTAATTCTTTATTTCTTAATTCGAATACAAAATTATTAAGTCTATCCAAGGCGCCGTTGTTTCTTTCAATAGAAAGCTTGAGGTCTCTGATATATACTTCGGTTTCTTGTTTCTTACCATTTAATTTTGTATACTTTTCAATATGGTCCCTAACAATAGCTGGTGAAAGATGGGTCAGTTTGCCTTCGAATTCGTTAATTTGTCCTTTTATTTCTGGCAACGTTGATACTGCCACATGTGCATCTTTAATAAATTTACAAGTTTGGAATTTTGTGCCACAAGGAATATCATCCAATAGTTTTTCCTTTGCAATCGCGTTGTCAAACACAACAGTTAAATTGGCTAGTTCAGCTTCAGCTTCTCTAATTTCTTTTTGTTGCGTTAAAAGAGAATCATAATCTAATTGACATAAAAGCTTATTAATTTTTACTAGTCGACCCTTTTCTTTATCTAACAATTTAGCTTCTTCGATAACCTTGTTAGACAATACATTAATTTGCTTTTGACTTTGCTGTAGTTCTCTCCTGACATCAAATATATCGATTGCCTCTGTAGGTATTTCAGAAATTGATTTAACTATTTCTGCCATGGCTAGTTCAGATTGTTCCAAAGAATTATTGTAAGAAATATGAAGCGATTCGTGATGCTCAACAGATGTACGAGCGCCATTAAGTTCTTCTTTTAATTCTAAAATTTCTTGATCGAAGTTTCGGCCTTCAAGTTTTTTAAGTATAACTTTAGTATCGACAGAATCATCTTTTGACAGCTTAAACTTTTTATCAAAAATTTCTAGATCCAAGAACTTAGCTATGATTTCTTTACGTCGTGTGGAGCCCTCATCAATAAATGCTAACGCACCGTGTTGTGATGCTAACGAAGATACTGAAAAGTCTTCCATTGTCCCAAAATGCTTTCTAATGTTTGCATCCGTATGGTTTCTTGTAAGCCCATTGAGCGATGTTACCACATCCGTGGCCATATCATATACTTCAAAATTTAGATCGGTTTTAGCTTCTGAAGTTTCTTCGCCCTTTAATCTCTTAGTATATTTCTGCGCTGTTCTCTCAACAGTATAGGTCTTGTTACCAACAGCAATTGTTAGTTTACCGCGGCAAGAGTCTTTATTCTGGTTAATAACATTGAGATTCTTGCGCTCATTTTTCGAGGTTGAGTTAAAAAGAGTCCAAAGCACACCATCCACAATAGAACTCTTGCCGGAAAAGTTTTTACCGAAAATACCGACAATCCCCCCCAATTCATCAAAGTTAACATTATTATTATCTCCATAATTAAATAAGTTATCGAATTCAAAATTGACTAATTTCCAGTTTACATTTCTAGATATCTCTTCGTTGTCTTCAATAATTTTGTTGTATTTTCTATTCAGTTCATAGACTCTCTCAAGCATTTCATCGCTAGTTTCATAGTCAGTTAAGTACTCTTTAATAAACTGCTCTTGTACGTTAATGTCGCGAAGATTTTCATCATTAATAGAATTTGTTAAATCTTCAACATTTCCACGTTCTCCAGAAGCTCTGTTCAAAAACGAAATGCTTTCAGGCTTAAATCTATGTTTTGCAATGTCAACCGCACGCTTCATCACGTTTAGAGGCAGGTTATTGTTGCTAACCAATCGCAGGCGCGCTGACATAGGTACATCGATGTTCTTAGGCATGCGCCCCTTTCTAGTCAACACAATGGTCATGAAAGGTCGAGGATTCTTGAAAACGATCGGTTCAATATCCCAATTGTCTTTATCTTGAATATCCCATATCAATATGCCCTTATCGTTTGTTTCTCCATGGTTTTGCTGGATTGTTGAACCGGCATACCAAACACGCCCTTCTTCATCTAAAAATTGACGACGATGGATGTCACCGAGCATTGAAAAATCAAAGTCGTTGAAGATGTTAATGTCGTCTTCACCGTGTGCCATGGTCCAGTTTGTATCAGTCTTGCAGTTAGAGATAGAGCCATGGTACAATGCAATGTTGATCTTGCTATCATCCGTTGGTTTCATCCAATTGTCTCTATCAAAAACTGAAAGCACGTTAAGGCAAAACTTATCATCGATATGAGTTTCACCAGAGTCTTTTAGTAAGTATAAGTCTTGTATATCAAGCGCTTCTGCAATAGGTGTGAGTGCATCTTGACGACTGCTATTCTTAAGATTTCCGTCGTGGTTTCCAAGAATAATATATGTAGGCGCGATGGCCGCGAGATTACGAAAGAATTCAGAGCACATCTCAACAAACTCAGGTGATATTTGAGTTTTTGTATGTGCGATATCTCCGCAATGTATAATGTAATCTACCTCTTGTTTTCGTAACTCTTCGTACAATTGGTCGAAAACAATCCGGTATTCGTAGTGATACTTCAAATTCTTGATATGAGTATCACTTATGTGTGCAAACTTCACTATTCCTCCGTTAGTTTAACAGCATCCAAAAGAAGGCATTGAAGCCGTACCATGAAGTATAAATAAACACAGCTTTCGCAAGTGTATCAACAGTAAAATTAAGCATAAGTGCCCCCTTATACATATACTATATCACCTTAAGGCAGCGCTGTCAAGTGTTTTCTTTAGATTTTTCTTGAAAGGTATTTTTACCTTTTGCGCCGCGTTCGGCAGTTTTATCTTGTAGTGCTTTATAGGCAATCGACCAAGAAGATGGTAATAGTTGTGTACTGGTATCTGAATCATAAAAATTACCTTGACCTTCAGAACCCCATACATTTAAATTGATAACCAAATCTTTTAAATCTCCAATATCCATTGTTTGATAATATAATTTTAAATCTTCTTTTTCAGCGCCTTGAGTAAAAGTGTCCTTATAACCTTTAGGGAGGCTATCATATGGAACATACGTAATATATTGAGCACCATCAGCAGTCTGCTGGGCTTGACCTGTGCTTTCAATATCACCATTCATCGCAAAGTTGTTCTCAAGATTGTCCATAGCAATATCTTTAGCATTGTCACCACCAACGCCCTTGGCTAAGTCAGCAGGTATTTCGCCTTCACGCCCACTGCGTTCAATAGCTTTTTGAAGAAAATTTGCTCTAGCATCAGATATTTTTTCACTAGCTTTTAAAGCATTGCTAATCTGCTCAGCAGATGAAGGCGAAACTCCAACATTTTCAAGATCGTATAAGTCTGAAGCTACTTGACTTCCAAAGGCTAACAAAGCCATGACTGCCAGTGGCTTGCCAGCTTTCTTAGATGCAGATTTAAGAGCATCCAATACAGTTTGTTCAAGCAAAGTTTGCTGTTCATCAGACAAATCAAGTTGCATTTCAGTAATAACTGATCTGATTTCTTCTATAACAATCTTTTCAGATACTTCTTCTAATATAAGCTGTTTTAATTGTGATTCTGCTATAATCATTTTGGCGTGGCCTTCATAACAATTAAATTGTTTGCTTGACTAGCGCCTTCGACGGTATAATTAAAAGCGTCACCATCTATGCCGGCATCATTTAATTTGTTTTTCATTGCTTGTTCTGCGGGAAACTTAAGAAACCTTATAACCATAGAACGTGACATGCCTCTAGCAGCATTAGGGTTTGAATATTCCATCGTATACGAACCATCTTCATTCTTTTGTAACTCACCTTGAGCTTGCTGTGCGACATCAACTTGTTGTGTTGTTTGGGGTTGCGAAGATGTATCAGCATCGGCATGCCCTGTCTGTGGTTGTGTGCCACCGCCCGCAGCTAATGCTGCACCTAGCCCGAGCGTTCCAAGCCACCCCTCTTCTATAGCAATATCAACCTCTTCTCTTATAATCTGTTTTAGTTGTGTTTTTGTTATGTCCATATGTTTTGATCCTTCTAATTCACTTAAAGGTTTGCCACCTACGTTTGAGTATGTGGTACCGGCATTACGCTGAAACATGCGTCTTCTAACTTTTGATAACTGGGATTGATCATCAGGATGTGGTGGAAAATTATTTTTATTGCGCCATGCACGCCAACGCACATAAGCTAATTTACTATAATCCCACTCGGCAGGAGGCAAACCAGAAGTACTTCTAAAATTTCTTACTCTTGCTTTGGTAAGATGATCCATATCATCAGGTGTCACTGTTGCTATATTGTATTGTTCGCAGGCTTTTTTTAGCACCGGTGGCAGTCCAAAAGGCGGAGCATGTATACTTTTTCTTTGCTTTGCTCTGGTTTGCATAAGATTAAAATACCCCATACGACCATTTTTTGCCAATTGTCGAGCCCACGAAGCACATTTCTGTTCATATTGTATAGCAAGCTTTAATCTATTTTCATCAACCACTGAGATGGCCGGTTCGGGCTGTCCTTCTCTATCGTAAAAGCCATCAGGTTCTACTTCTTTTGGTTGGCTGTTAGGGTTTTCTGATAATACTTTCATGGGTTACTACACTGCTGACAATAAATCTAGCAATAAATAGTTGTCTCTGTCGATAAAAGATGCATTTCTTTTTCGTTCGTCAAATATATCTTTTGGCATGGTGCCTACGTCCTCAAACCCTGAAACATCAATTTTGTATACTTCCACATCGTAACGCAGCAGCATCTCAATAACCCTACGCTCTTTGTGAGCAGCGTCGGGGTCGAGCGCGATGTAGACAGGTGTGTCGTTTCGTACAATCTCTCGTAATAACTTGGACCCTGACCGTAAGGTTGAACCCAATATAGGAACAGCATTTCCGGCGACCAATGCATCAAAAACTCCTTCAACAATAGTTAAATCTGAATTCCAGTCAATAAATAGCTCATTAAACACAATGTCATTGGACACTCTCGGGTTTTTATACTTGTATGAGTCGCCTGAGTAAGATCTGGCAATAAAGTAGCTACAATCGCCATTATGATTAAATGACGGTATAACAATTCTATTGCGGTATTCTCCACTAAAACAAAAGCCAATCTTCCATCTTAATATATCTTGTCTGCAAACACCACGTTTCTGTAAATATTTTACTGCATACGTGGCCGTTGCAGGCATATCAGTGGCGCAAAGACTTACGAATTCATCCGGGAGTTGTACTTTCTCTTCGCACGGCTCAGGCTCTCGTTCCATAAATAAGTCAGCGAATCTTTCAAGATCGGGACGGTCTGTAAGTTGGTCCCATTTCTGTAGTTGGATATACGAACCATAACGTCTAACAGCACGACGAATACTACGACCGCGATAGTCACAAATCCAACACTTAAAAGCATTTTTATCCAAGTTAACTGAGAATTTACGCTTGTGGTGATCGCACGCAGGGCACGCGAAAAGTAATTCGTTGCCTTTGTCTGCGTAGTTCCCAAACGTTTCATGTAGTACCTTTTTTGCTTCTTTCTTGTTCATGTGCCCCTATACAAGTTAACACAAATAAATTGTGTTGTCAAGAAAAATGCTCTCCGAAGAGAGCATATTTTATTGTGCTTGCAAAGCTTCAATAATTTGAGCTTTGGTAGAGCGCGTGTTAACTGATAGCCCAAGAGATTTCGCAACCTCTAAAAGTTCTGCTTTTCGCATTGATGCATTCCAGTCAGACATAACAATTTTCTGCTCAGAATCGTCAGTATGAATGGACATCAACTCAATTTCGAATGTCAATGCTTCGGGCTAATGGATGATTTAAGTCAAGAATGACTTCTTCGTCATTATAACTCTGAATAGTAGCCAAAAACTTACCTTGTGGCCCCTCACCTTGCACAGCGCCACCGATTTCAAAGTCGAATTCAGGACCAAATGCTGCGCGTGGTACTCCTTGGTTAGCATTTGGATCTCTTGGTCCGTAAGCCTCAGATGGTTCAAGCGTTACGTTGCGGGTTTCCCCTTCCGCCATTCCAATAACTGCATTCACAAAACCGGGAATCATGTTATCCATGCCAACCTCAAAACGAATTGGACGATCTCGCAAACGAGAATTGTCGAATTCTGTACCATCCTGCATGGTACCAACATAGTGAACACTAATAGTGTGTCCCATTTGTACTTTCATTTTTACTCCTATATAGATGAAAAGTCATCATGTTAATTATAACGCATTTTTTCAATACGTCAAGTCTTTAATTAGTTTTTTTTAAATTATATCCTGCTAAAGCTACAATAATTGCATCAGCACGATCGTATGATTCTGGCTTAGGGTTACCATGTTTGGTATACTCTACTTTAAAAGCCGGCTCGTTGTCAAGTAAGTGTTGCAAAACTACTTGTTTTGCTTTTTGTCCTCTTGGCACTTTAATGCCGGCCTGTTTCCTAGCAGAACTAGCGCCAATAAATTCTGGTCTTATTTGGAACAGTTCAAACACAAGCCAAGAAACAATGCCATTAAATCTGGTCAAAGTCGATAAAGTTTTTGCTGATGATTTGCCACCCATAAACATATGTAAGGATTGTTCTATATATATGTGCTCAATTGGGAACTGCGAATTTCCAATTCTAATTGAACTATCATTGTCACATTGGTACATTTCGTATAAATCTAGTAATTTTTCTTTTATGGCTATAGTTTTATCAAATATATTTTTATATTTTCTTAAATCAATTGAATCATAGTAAACAATTTGTCCATCTGCTACAACTGCAAAACCGGTAATGCTTGTCGATATATCAATTCCCAAAATCATTTTATTATTATACTATATATCCAGCTTTAACTTAAACGAATAATCGTCTTGTTCGTTTTTTAGTATCGGGTTTGCCAACGATGCAATGCCGATAAGTTTTTTGTTTTCATCGTATATTGCAATTTTTGAAATATATACTTGCCTTTTGAAGTCAGCATTGTGTCCATGAAAACTAGAGCTTACAACATTTGCAATTAATCGATTTGGGTTTTCTTCATAAATATTAGAACTAGTGTGTAACATTTTTAATTGTCCGCTTTTGATATAAGTTGGATTATTTGAAATATTAACCATTCCTTTCGGAGCATGAGCAAACATTGTTATAACTTGAGTATCCGTATGTCCATGAAAAGACATATCGAATGAAGCTGACAGGAATGAAGTGCCGCCTGAACTAACTCCAATTCCATCTTGAGCGCCGGCGCCGAAGTAGATCCATTTTGGCTTATCTGTAGAACTAGCAAGAATGCCAATTGCTGGGGCGCCATCCCCTAAATCCCATGAGCCTGTCAGAAGCATAAAGCCTTCGTTGTACATAACAACTCCAGCAACAGAGCCTGAGTTAGCGCTGCCGGCTGGTCCGACTTGGATCAATTCGCCGTTTTGTTTAATATCTTGTAATTCTCCAATCAAAGATCCAGAAAAATACCATTTCAAAGAAACAGTTCCGGGATCAATGCTGGTTCCATAAAAAATCGATGGAATAGATATTAAATTAATACTTTGCTGATCTTTGTTCCACCCTGCTCTCTCAGGCAAAGCAGAGCCATCTGAGTCAAAGCCGGCGTGATTAGTGCTAGCAGTAATATTATAGTGTTCACTAAGAGTTCCGTAAAAATTTAAACGGTTTCGGAGTGCATAATATTTTGGATTTTTAGGAGGGCCAGCATTAAGCAAAACCTCTCCTGTTTCTTCATTGTATATATTGTCTCTTTGTCCCGCATTAGTAAAATAATTGCGCGTTATAGAAGCAGAAAGCGGATAGCTTCCAGTCATGATATCACCATAAACAAAGTCTGTTGTGTATGATGTAGCACTCACCGTGCTAAATTTAGCGCCTTGTGATTGCTTAGTAATAAACGGATATATACTTTTGGCGGGGTCACTGGCGTTGCCGGGCTCCCCAGCGATACCGTGATGAAGAATTCTGTCAATATTATACTCGTATAGACTTATATGTCCCGCAGGAACGTTCTTAACGTGCCCAGCAGTAGCACCGGACAATGCTGGTTCGTCATTATAATAGACAACACTATCAAAAATAAAGAACTTAACACGCGGATAAGCCCTCATTGTGTTTTGTATTATATCTTTGTCCTGAAACTTTTTGAGGGACATTATGACCCCCTAATAGTCCAATCTCACACGAAGAGTCAATTCGTTCGTTGGATCTTTTCGTAAAGGTTCTGACAATTTAGCAGTTGCTAGCAATTCACCAGCAGCATTATACATACCAACAGTAGTGATATATGCAATTGGGGGATCATTTGCGATGTTTTTAACACGTATCTTGGCATTATTAACGTATGTCGGGTTTGTGGTATAGTTATAACGATTCCATGGTACGCGGCAGAAATATATATTTGAGTTAATTTCTGTTGTGTTATTAAACGCAATATTACAAACTCTGTGTCGTAGTGCATTACAAGAAGCGGATATAGCCGAAGATGTTAGCGCGCCTTCAATGCTTTTTAGATTTGCTACTAAATCTCCTGATTGCTGTGAGAAATATTCTTCGTGATCATCTGATTGAAATACTGAAGCGGATAGTACGACTACACCTGCTTGATAGAAAATGTTACCTACAACTCCGCCTGCAACTGGAACGTTTCCGGCCTCAGTAGTAGCAAGGTGTGTTGATAAAGCACCATCACCGGCGTACAAAAGTGCCATATCACCACCTAAAACAGATGTTGTACCTCCACTATCAGAAGCGCTGGCGTCAGTAATAGTCACAGTTTGGCCGGCTACAGTCGCGTCAGTCCAACTTCCAGTTGCCAAAGTAATACTAAAAGTCCCTTTTTTGATTTGATCTTTTGTTAACAATCGTGATAAATTAATAAAAAAGACTTCTTTCATTGGTGTCAGACTGTGTGTATTTAACGAAAGATCTGGCTCAAACTTATGCACTCCATCAGCTTTAGATGCAGTATACCCCAAAAGTGTCTGGGCCATCTGGTTATACATGTTAATTTTCTTTGAATTTTGTACAGTTGCAGAAGACGAGAGAGAAGATTCTTCATCAATTCCCAATGTTAAATCAAAAATATGATTAGCAGATGAGCTTAAGTAAGGATAGTCATAAACAGCTTGAAATTGTCCATGGCTGAAATTTTTAATATTTTCCTCAATATAAGAACCAGTACCAAACTTAAAGATTGTCCCAGTTAAAGGTATTGCTTCGTGCAACAAAGTTTTTGTTGTTACAATATCTTGATTAAAATTAAAGGGTTGAAATTGATTAGGCATTTAAATTCTCCATATTTTTTTTTACACTACCTTTCTAATGATTCGCACAGGAATTTGAACTTGAACACCGGTGGTTTTACCAACAACATATATAGTTGTATCAATATAATCGTATGTATTGCCATCTCCAAATAAATTCTGGCTGACTTTGCCATACAGTGAATACTTTGCAGATGCCGTCGACAGATCCTGCTCCGGAGCAGGATAAATCATCGTAACAACACCGGGTGGACCATTTATCATACTATATTCTGAGTCTGTATTTGCATTTTTGGCGTTGTCGTTAACTGCAGCAATTTGTGATATGATTGTAGGAATTATTGCTGTTTTAAAGAATTTCACTCCTAATGCTTGCGAGTTAGCTAGTTGTACGCCCGTGCTGATTGTCATAGATATGTCGGCGGCGCCGTTGCTAGTAAGTCTAAATTTCGATGTAGCTGGATTAATAGTTGCGATGGTGCGTATAAATCTACTGTCTGCGCTGACATTTAAGTTTGAATCTATTAAATTGTTAGCTTCAAGAAACCCCTCTTGATTACTCAAATCTGTAGTTCTTTGTGGGTTACCGGAAGTTGAGTGAATTCCTGTTTCTATAAGAATACCGCGTTCATCGCCGGGACCAGAGCGAAAGTTAGTGCCGCCTTTACCATTTAAATTAAAAGCGGTGGAGAGCGCGCTAACAGTATCTTTATTTGTGCCAATATAATAATAAGAACCGGTGCTTTGCAAATTTGCAACGCCTTTTGCTGGAATTTCCTTGTCTATAAGATCCATTGTCGGAAGATATAACAAATTAAGATTACCATTAAAACTAACTAAACCATAATTGATGTTAGCATTTGTTGTTGCAAATGCCTCCAATATAGGCGTTTGTAAGATCTGTAAATCATAATACGCAGAACCGGATGGATGATCTTTATTGTACAACCGGTAATCAATCTCATCATCGCCTAAAGCGAATTGTGTAATTCTAAAGGTGCCCTCGGACATTCTCTTGCGACCTAAATCGGTCAGCACAGCATCCAAAATAATGTCACCACTGTTATCTAAAAAAGCCATTTATTTGTTCTCTCCTTCATAAATAGTTCAAAAATGTTTATTCGCGCTCAATATTATAAGTAATGTTTAAATCTACTTTTTTGCCAGTTTTCTTTGATGTTAGCCTAAATTTAAATTTCTTGTTCCATATAGCGCTCTTATCTACAGAAAGTCCAATTTTAATTTTTTTCAACGCTTCAGTGCTTGTCTGCTTAGTGTTATACGAATTTTCATCAAAAGTTAAATGTTGTAAATTTGGACCAATGCTGACTAATTTTTTAAACGAATCAGTTGTTTTTTCTGATTTCATTTTTGCTTTTTGTTCATTAAAATCGTAAATTTCAAAAATTGGGTACTTGTATCCGCCATCGTCGCGCAAATTAACCATATGTATTAATGACGGATGACCAGGATGGTTATGTTCATTTACAAAACGAAATGTATAATAATAGTTTTTGTTAGTGTCTATCTTATCATAATAAACGTGTTCTTTTAAGCAATAATTACTATCTTTTATTTTTAAATCTACTCTTTTGTGTAAACGACCATCAAAATCATCATAACTTCTAGGAGGGCGATCTGTTCTATAAATTTCTAAAAATCTTGGTTCAGACATTGTTTCTTGTGGCATGTAAGTATCACGTAACAAATCGTTTGAGTTCATATAATGTTCTCTATAATTCTTATCTGCTACAGAAATCATAGGCGGAAATGAAGCTTCTTGGTATGGAGTATACTCAATGTCAAAACCAATTTTATTTGAGTCGTTGTCAACTTCTAAAGGTAAAGCCTGAGCTTTATTAGGTGGCGTGTCAAGAATTCTAATTGTTTTGGACATTACTGGAATTTCTACAATTTTAATGGATGGTGTCACAGTTGTAGTAAAATCAACTGCATACTGATTTGTTGAGATAAATTGAGCACTAGTTATAAAGTCTTGCTTATCAAGCAACAAAGGATTATAAATATGAAATTCGTCCGGCTTGCGAAAGTCGAAGGCTTTCTTCTCACCTCCGTAATATAAAGCAGGCATTGCATCTCCTGAAGCGGGATCGTAAAATTCAAGACAATAAATGTCTGAAGTTTTTCCTACTTGATTGTTGATGCTGTCTAATGAATCAGCATACCTATCTTGACCGAATCTGGATTCGGTTGATTCTGCTATTTTTCTAGTTAATCTTTGTCCATCGATTTTATACTTTGAGCCAGCAACAACGTTGTAGTAATAAATATTGTACGTATACTGCTCACCATATTTGACTTGCGTGTCATAAAAACGAAATTCAGGGGCGCCAGCTTTGCCACTGATTATGGAAGATTCGCTTTCGCCAACCAGACCAGCTAACACAGAAACTGATTCATTTAACAATTCTGTGGAATTTGAAAACCAAAAATTTTGTATTACATTTCGAGTTTTTGAATCGCCTGTTGGTGGTCCACCAATTTTTTCAATTCTCCAAGCAATTGTCTCTTGTGGTGAGCCTTTTGGAAGATTTTTACCCAACCATTCATGAGCAAAAGCTATATGTCTCAAGTAATTGCTATTGTCTGCAAAATCCAAGTACGATGAAAGCGCCCACGTAGCGTGAGTGGTGTTATCATAACGATAAAACCCTACTTTGTCCATCGCAGTTCGGCGCGATGGAATGTCCTTTCTACCAATAAAACAAAAATCATTTTTGGTGTTTATATAATTCATTCTAGCGCGATTTAAAAGTATACCCAGATCAGTCATTCGATAGTTTTTTTGTGATATACTGTTTTTGTTTTTTGGCTGAGCATCTATAAATTTTTGTTCTATAAATTTAATACTGTTTGGCTTGAGGTACGAAGGTTTTTGTCCAAATACTTCTTTTAACGATACCAAAAGCTTAGAATCAAACAACAATTTGTCAAAATTTTGGCCAAAATGGTCGACGCGTTTGCTGCGTGACCAAGCCCCTTGCGATTGATCGGTGCCAATCGCGTAATTAAAAATTGGTATTTTAATTTTTGCGTAATATGGAAAAAACCGCCGATTTACTTCTGCAGAACCTAATAATGATAATGACTCCCTATCAAATAATACATTTCTAGATTTTAAATCCATTAGATTATCCACTTTTCTAGGCACTGGGTGGTTTGGTATTACACCTTCCAAATAGTTTTGTAGGTGCGCATTAAAGACAGCACTTTCCCGAGTTATACTAGTTTCAATATCCATTGTGCCGGCCATGGCGTTGGTTTTGGCGCGCTCAACGAACGAAGCCCAAGCAGCTTTTGATTTTAATATATTTGAATAATAATTTAAAGAAAGTTTTTCCATTCGAGATATATAATTAATAGAATTTTCGTCATAACATAATTTAAGATTTTTTTCATCTACCGTAGCAAGAGAGAAGCCAGTGGAAAGGGAAGGATAATCAAGTTCACTAAAACTTTGCAACATGTATAAACTTGGTATTAATCTTTCACTTTTTAATTTAGCAACATATGCTTCGTAATCTCTATAATAACGATTGTACTCGTACGATATGTTTGCTTCAGACCACAAGGTGTCTTTAAAGCTTGGAATATTTTGTTCAAAAAGTCTTCGCTCTTTTGTGGTGTAAGGTAAAAAAGCAGTTGTGTGATGTTTAAAAAATTCTTGAGAACTGAACAAACCTTTGTATACATTATCTCCGTATTTCCCACCATAAATATATTTAAGCCAATGTAAATCATTATCAATTGTATGAGGATTACCGTAAATTCTACTAGCAAATTTGACAATTGGCATTAATGAACCTTTGTGAAATCTAAATTTTTCAAGCTCTCCTATCCCTCCATGCATCATAGTGTCAATCATCTGTGAATATGAATAAATATGTGGATCTAATGCGGCTAGCCGGGCCTGGGCGCCCGCTGATCCATCAGTAGCGTACGAAGCATCATATTGTGCGTCTGTTGATGACTCATATTCTTTTAAATCCCATTCTAACTTTTCTATAAGCCCATCATCAAGCTTTTCAAAAATGCCCACAAGTCCCTCTGGCATACTTCTTCCGCCGGCGGCCAAGTTAGCTTTGGCTTCGTCAACAATTTCTCTCATATTACTTATTTCATCTTCATATATCAATACGCTGGCTTTTAATTTTTCTACATATGCATCTGCCGCGGCTTGTTGCGGACTTCTAGTTACCGGGCGCAGATATATACCATATTTGCCTGTTGGATCTTTAATGCCAATAATACCTGTACCTATCGCTGTTCTAAAAGTGTCGGCAGAGCCAGACATTAAAGAAGGGTCAAACCACGTGCACTCTTTGCGCTTCGGGAATAGTGGATTTGAATTATATGCCATGTTATTACTTAGTTTGCTCCATAAATATTGATGCTATCTCTAGTAGTCGTCAGCGCTGTCGACCACGCGGGTATAATACACTGGTCTTGCTTCTGCTTCGTAGAAGGTATCTGTAGCTGTTGACTCCGGGGCGGTGGCGTCGGATAAAGCCTGTAAGACGGAATCGGTGTATTCACCATACGGATCAGCAACATTCCATGTTTGTTCTTCTTTTTGATCCATTTCTGTTAAGCCCATCCAATCTTTTTTATAGGCCGCAGCTGTTGTGGGTATATCAAAACGTTTACCAAACGCATTTATCGGGCGATATACATTTGTATCAAAGCGGTATTGTGCTTCTTCCCGGAGCCGACGATAATGTTTATCGTATGCATCTTTTTGTTCTCTTTGCATTCTTGAACGCACATTGTTGTTTATGCGATCAATGCCTTTTGGCGCCAATTCAGGATCAATAATAGGTATTTGTTTGATGTGCTCAAATGACTTAACCGATTGAATTTGAGTTCTTAGTATTTCTGCTCCAAAAGACAAGAAAACATTGTTAAGCAATCTGTGGTGATTTAACGATGATATTAAAGTACCATAAGATGAGCGAAGTCTTAACTTTTCATAAGGACCATATACAACTTGAAATTTATCCTCCACTACTACTTTAGAGGCTGCATCTTTTTCTTTACTATTATCCTTTTCATTTTTTTGTGCGGCGGCCGCCATCATGCCAAAGATATTGCCGGATTTGCCTAAGCTACCGGCCGCCTGAATAATTTTTTCAAATATGACTGGAATTGTATAAGAACCGCCGGCGCCCAGTTTTAGCATTGCTTTCTTAGGATCGCCGCGGGTCATGTCTTTTATATCATAAGTTTCCATTTGTCTCTTAAGAGAGGCTGGTTCTTGTTTACACAAATCGCCGGTAACTTGTCCACCATAATTATTAGTAACGTTAATGGTCAAATTAATACCACCATCCACTTTAATACCATTAACAATTTCAAATGCACGTCCATCATAATCTTGCCCATCTTTGAGTTTAGTTGTAGATTGTTCTCCTTGAAAATCAGTATCCCCGTCTTGTTTGGAGCCGTCTTTTTCTGTATCCTTTAAGTTAACTCCAACCATCTTCATTTTAGCGCCGCCGGTATATTTACCAATCAGTACGGTCTCATCATCTTCTGCTTCCAATTTGGTTTTCTTTCTTTTCGCAGTCGCTGCAGCTACTCTTTTGTACGCCACAGCTACAGGCGAATCCGGTTCAACACACATAGTCAATTTTGGATTGGCAGGATTTGGCATTTCAAAAAATTCTGCCTTGCAATAGCACTTACAAAATCCAGATGGGCATTTTTCTACTCTTCTTTCTGGACAAGATAATTTTCCATCCTTATCTTTTTTTCCGGTAAGTGCACTTGTTTCTGCTACGGCGCCCATATTGTATAACTCCAAACATATATATATTCTATCATAATCGCTATCCTTTAGTTAAATCTTCCTTTGCTTTATCTGAACCATTCGGCTTGGGGACGGGAATTCCCATTGCTTCTAATTTAGCGAATGCTGCAGCTAGATCTTCTGCTGATATTTCTCCTTTTTTAAATCCGTCAAGCATTTTCATATATTCTCGAACCATATCTTCGATTTGTTCATCAGTGAAAATTCTGCCATTACCACCTTTATTTTTTCCGCCATTATCTGTGCCTCTTCCTTTTGAAGAATCTTTTTGTGGACAGCCAAGTTCAGCTAACATTTCTTTAGTAAAAATTGCCCAAGCTGCAGATTTAGAATCAAGTTCTGCATAATACTTACATATCATAAGTGGATCCATACAGAATTCATAACCATCTTTTGTTGTAAATAAAATTTCTTTACCTTTACAACCGGTTTTGTCTTCATAAGGCTTGGTGTTCTTAGTAAAATTAGAAACTGCCAAGAAGGATTGACCCATTGGATATATATTATCAACTTTATCGGCCGCGTTGGATGATAAGTGATCATCTTCTGTGTGTATAATAATACCTATACCTGTCTTAAACTCTTCAAGAGCCGATGAAGACTTGGCTTCAGTCACAAGAGATAAAACTTGCGGCATCAGCATTCCATCATCCGGTCCAATTATAATTCTACGTTGTATAGGATCATAATTCATAATCGCACGAATCTGATAGTTCATCATTGCTTGAATATAATCAGGTTCAATTTTCTCGATGTAATTTGCAGCTGGTTGTGTATACTTGCGAATATATGCTTGTTTGACTTGCACTGTGCAAGCTTGTGGCTCAGGATCGGACTGCTTCAAAGCGCCCATGACTTGTTCAACATAATTCTGTAAGGTTCCTTCAAGAGTTTTAAAGGCAAAAGTGCCATCGCCTTGTGCATCTTCTTTATTTTTTGCATCTTCATCATTTTGCTTGTGCTTACTTAATGCATCTTCATCGATAGTGATAGCCATTGTGAAATCTCGTTTGTATAATAGTTATTAATTAGTTCCTTTTTTCAAATCTTTTTGTATATCGGCGCCGGCCAAGTATCTAATTTGTGGATTTGAAAAATCTTTGAACTCGTGGTTTGTTTCTGTTACATCTGGGTTTTGCTTGACTTGCTTACTGTGCCTGAAACTTTTTAGCATTTTACCAGTAGAAACCACTTTTTGCAATTTTAAAATTTGAAAGGTTAAATCAATTGTGTTAGCAGAAGTTTTTGATTTTAATATTCTCATTTTTTTAATGACTTCTTTTGTTTCGCCTTGTGCTAATGCTTGATAAAATGGGTCTTTTTCAAGATTAGAAAATACTTTTTGCGCAGGTATCATTAAATTATTGGTAAACTGTTTATTTACGCTTTTTATATCGATGATATTTGGATTAGCAATAACTGTTTTATCCGTTTCAATTTTTAACAAAGAAAAATCAGTTTTCAATAATGTTGTTTTTTGCATATTAGGCTGGATAATAACTTCTTGTTCAGGTATTTCGTTAATTACACCGGCGCCCATGGAAAACAAAAGCGCGTGACATAAATCATTCAAACTACTTTTTTTAGTCATTTCCGACATCATTTTTGTCTTAGTTAATTCTGCAGCTGCCAGTGAAAGATCGTTCAAAACGCCATCGTCTGATCGTTGTGCTATTTTTTTCCCAACAAAAAGTCGACGGTGATCACTGGGTACCGGTGATTTTACAGCTAAAAAATCGCCTAAAGATTTTTCAAGTGGAAACTGTCTTGGCATTGTATTTTAATCCCTTTAATATAAATATGTATGTACAGCATAAAATGTTGTACATTAACAATCTTTCTCTAAATAATAACGTATCTTGCTTTTAACTTCGGAAGAAGATTTATTTTCAATTCTCCAAGCGTCGGACGAAAGTGTTCCTGCACTCGGACAGCCGGGCTTGGTATAATGATAGCATCGGCATTTTTTATTTTT
>Ga0163179_10001138_pt1 | contig 18906 bp, 19 predicted proteins | sample AtlANTMetagenome_FD_109643 | JGI IMG/M metagenome (GOLD analysis project Ga0163179, IMG submission 109643) | Marine eukaryotic phytoplankton communities from the Atlantic Ocean - Atlantic ANT 2 Metagenome | ecosystem: Environmental > Aquatic > Marine > Oceanic | place: North Atlantic Ocean... | reverse complement strand
ATTATACAGTTTCTTGTTGGCTAGTTCTAAAACTAGTGTCATTACACAGTCGTTTTTAAGTATAACTAGTTCTTCAAATGCAATCTCGTTTCCAATCATATTGAAAAAAGCATTTTGCTTATCTTCTAGTTGGCTTTTTCTTTTATTGAAACTAGTATCGCTTTCATTTGGATTTTTTTTAATAGATCTGTATGGTTGGTACCATAAAGTGCAATGTGTATTTGGTGGCACGTTGCCTCCTGTTAGTACATAGCTTACAATTTTCTTTTTATTTCTAATTTTAGTCATAACGATCTCCTATGATCTTAAGTATTCTACATCTTTTTTTCTCAGAAGTTCGAAAACTTCTTCAGCTGTCTTACCAAGTATTTCAGATTGAAATACTGCTATTTCGTCACTATAAAAGGTAAACATATATTGTTGTCCAGCTCCTGTTTGACCTATTATTAAGGAGCTACCATTTCCTGGTACATGTCCAATTCTTTGAAAATCATTCGCTATTAATTCTTTATTTAATTGCTCTAGTGATTTTTTATCAAACACTCCTCTGTACAGTTTAAGTACTATCGCTCTAATAATCATAATTTTCTCCTATATTTAATTACTAAATATCCCCCTCGTTAGAGGGGGATAAGTGGTTTGTTTGGTTCATTATATATAATGGTATCAGTATACATTTTTCGGAATTGTTTTGAAAAAGGTTATTTGCTGTTCGTATACTTATTAAAACAGGATCCATTGACATTGCTGTCAATTAAAACATTTTGAAGCTCTAGTTTATAAGTTGCTGTATGGATCCTAAGTAGAGCCCCTCACTAGAGGGACAGATTTAAAATCATTTAATGACGTAAAGTTTACAGTAGTCGTATTGCACTTTTTCTTTTTTTGTATTTCTACATTTTACGAATGTGCCTATTCTGCTTTTAATTCTATTAAAAATTTCCTTTTTATCCTCTTCTATTCTTATTTCACTGGTATGGTAGAAACAAGTTTTGCATATTGGTCCGGTTTCTCTTTTTGGAAAAACTCTTCGCTCTTTTAATTCATGGAGGTAATCTATATATTTGTTCATTGTAACCTTTAAGTAAGAGAAAAAAAATGTAGACACAGTATAGGAGAACTGCGCCTACATAAAACTAATGTTTTTATAATTTTATAACCAAGGAGGAGTTACTTTTATTTTAATATAAAAAAAGTAATAAAAAAACTTAAAAGGAGGTAACACTAATTGCTGTATGTAGTTTATACAGGCAATCAGTTTGTTTTTCGGTGTTTTCGTATGAAAAGTACTTTAGCGTCTTTCTAAAAAACAGTAAGTTGTTGTTTTTTATAGACTTTTTTACAAAAACAATATTGCCTTCATTGTAGAAAGCATTACTTTTTCTGTAAATTGATAATCAGTTATAAAAACAGCTAATTCTGCTTGTTTTTATGTTTGAGTTTTCTATTATATTTACTTTTATCTTTATGTGCACCAGCTTTACGATTTTGCTCTACATGCATCTGCTGTATTGGATTTCTTTTGTTGATCTTTTCTTTCTTTTTTGCTGACATAATCTTTCTCCTGAACTAAATCTGACCCTCGCTAGAGGGTTGTTCCTGACTGAATCGGCCATCAATCCTTCTTAAATGATATACTCTATTTAATAAGTATATTACAAGTAACCATTAAATCTTTTTTCTAGAAAAAGATTAACTATATAAAAACTTTATATGTTCATTATTCTATACATGTATATTGCTTTAGATTAGTATATTGTACATTGATATGAGTCGTATGTTTTTGCTTTTTTGTTGCTGGTTTATTTGTTAGGTTTTATAAGCTTTTTATAAAGGTTTGTATAAAGGTTGTACCTATGCCGAAGGCATTTCCGCCTGCTAGTCCGTATACTCTTGACGGAACAATTGTTTATTTCTTTCCTTTCCCTTTTCTTTCCCTTTTACTGAAGGGGTGTAGCCTGTCGGCTACTGGTCGTGTGCACACTTTTACTGTTCTTCCCCTCTTTTTAAACAGATATAGTGTTTTTTCACACGTTTTTACACGCTTTCAATGAAAAAGGGTGTTCTAAGAAACAGACTTCATACGCTTTCGTACGATTCCTAGAACTCGTTTCCAACCAGTGGCAACTCATTTGTTGCTTGGTGAAATCGTTGTTTTTAGTATCAAAAGACTGCTTTCCCTAAGGGGTCAACACTTTTCTGCTTACTGAAAAACTTGTTTGGTCTGCATAGTCTGCAATGCATTCATATAAGGTTCCAACTACCTCATAAACCCTGGCACCTTTTGGATGATGCACTATAGTAACAGGTTAATGTTACTAAATAATCTACCCTGCTAAGGGTGGACGATCATTTGTCTGGAATAATCATACCCTCTAAAAAGAGTATAAAGTCATTCCTTTGTGTATCTAAATTAAATGCTACTCCATGATTTTTCTCATGGTTTTTGCACATTTCTTCATCTACACTTAATAGTATTCCAGTTGAACCTATATTGGTTTCCGTTGGTGCAATATATACTATTTGTTTCCAAACATATTTATGCATTTCCACTTGGAACCATAAGTCTTCATCTAGAAGTTCTATTACTTGATCTATAAATAGTGTCATAGTAACCTCCTACTAAGAAAGACCCCTCGCTAGAGGGAGTCTTAATTTTTAGTTCTAACTTTATTTCATAGGGGGTGCGATTACTCGCTTACATTACCGACAATATCCTTTCTCAATATACTGTCTGCTTTCTTAATGAGATCTCTCTCTTGTGATAATCTTGTATCTTCTCTAACCGCCAATATACTGAATATTGGTTTTACTAAATCTAGTATTGTATGTGAGTTACTGAATATTACATTCACTAATTCTGCATTTGAATCTGGATCTTTAATTGATTTGAAGACCTCTTTTAGTTTCTCTCCATTTTCTTTGACAGTTGTATTAGTTCTAATAACGTTGCAGATATTAGCAATTGTCGATATGGTTGAAGAATCAAGTGTTGAAATCATTCTAACAATCTCAAAAGTGTTTTCCAAGTTATTTTCTTGCTCTGTATGGTTTTCTCTATCCATTTGTTACCTCCTATTTTATGTAACTAAGATTTCCCCCCTGCTAAGGGGTACTCTCTTCAAATTCTTTTTTTTCTTCTTCTGTAAGTTCATAACTCACAGGATTGCGTTGTAAGTATATATAGTTGCTAAGAATATTCACTCCTTTGCATGTTACCCAACCAAATAGGCTAACAAACATCCAGAGTAAATATTCAAATTCCAGAATAAGCATTAGGCTTGTTTCTGTTGGTTTTGCTGTTGGTTATTCGCAAAGTTATCTACTGTTTGGTGTACGGCTTGCTTTGCTTTTGTAAAGCCTTGATCCACAGCACCAACAACATTCGATGCTACCCAGTCTGATACACTCCAATCTACTGTCACCTGTAGAGCTTTGCCTAGCATTGCTATAATAGCATCAGCAAGCAGTGACATTACGATCATCGGAATCACAAAGCAGTATAGAAATAGCTGAATGCATGACATTAAAGATATACCCATCCATTTTAAGAATGCCCAGATTCCTAAAATACCTGCTACCGATATCAACACAGTTGCCCACCAAGGCATTTCATTATTATTTTCCATCTTTATTATCTCCTTTAAGTTTATTGTACAAAGACATAATGTTCTTTTTGTCATCAGGTGGTTCCCCATCTAATAACAAAAACCCCCATATACATCCTATCAGAACGAAAAAAGTCATATATTACCTCCAAAGTTTATATAACTAAAAAACCTACCTCCGCTAGGAGGATTTTATGGTTTTCTTTATGTCATTTATATCTTCCATCTTTACCTCCAAATACTTTTGAAGTCACTGTTGAGACCTCTGCTGTCTTTATTGGATTCTTTTGATCTTCCTCGTTCGCGTTGATCCATCTTCACAGCCTTTTGGGCTTGAATGAATCTTCGTTGAGATTCTTTTTGATCTTTATCCATATTGAGTAGGATTCTCTTCCATTTTTTTTCTTCCTTCTTTTTATTCTTATCGCTCATAATTACCTCCATGTTTGAATTAGAACTAAAGAGCACTCTCGCTAGAGAGTGTCTTTGTATAATTTATCATTCAGGGTCAGCTAGAAGTTTATTTCTTCTTCTTTGTTGGCTTCTGTATTCATTTCATTTGCGAGTGCTTCTACTTGTGTTTCCAGTAATTCAAAGTAGGTGATATTGTTGGATTTGCTATCTGCGTCATATACAACTTTTATGGTTGCGTTTCCACTTAAATGAGTAGATGTTAAGTGTTTGTGTACGGCTAACCAGCCATTCTCATCTACTTTTTCATCTTCTTTCAATCCAACAAGACTACCTAAATATCTACTGCAAATTCCAGAAGTTCTTGAAGTAACGCCAACCCAAAAAGGAAACGTTGCTTCTTTTTTACCGTTATTATAGGTGAACTCGAACTCGAACTGAGGGGTCCCAGTACTCGCCGAAACGCCTTGAACTGTAAACGAACAGTCCACAGTTTCTCCGACTGGAAATTTTAACTGAGTAACCACACCCAATTGTGATAGTAATGACATATTTACCTCCTATGTCTAGTAATACTAAAGAACCACCCCTGCTAAGGGGGAAAGGAAAGATCCATGGCGATTGATTATTCGTATTCATTGACTACTACAAATACAAATAGTTATCAATCGCTCCGCATATAACTTACCCCACACACTGTAAGTTATATCGGTTTTTTATGGTGCATGGACACCCTACTGTTCTGGAACAGTAGTTAAAAACTCTACATGAGTGTAGTCTATTCTCATATAAAGAAGCACACTCTACCTTAAAGTTCTCAAGTTATGCTTTTTAATTACCTACTAAAAAACCTACCCTGCTAAGGGTGAAAGTTCAAATAAACCACTATATTAGAGAAGTACTCTCATAGTGGTTTATTCTCCCTCTCTCTATAACAACTTTACAAAGTACTATACAATCAAGTACTTTACAAAGTTATTTTCAAGACCTATCCCGCCAGTATTTGGCAATGATAGACTTCCTGGAAACCAAGTAGAAAAAACATCTTTTCCTGTAGGGTTGAATCTATTGGTTTTAAGGCTTACGCACATGCGTAGTTGTTTGGTCTTTGGAAAACTTTCTAGTCCCATGGGAAGTACCATCGATGGACCATGTGGACCATCTTGTATTCGAACTTGATTCCACAAACTCTTTCTAATCATATTCAAAGGTAACCCACCAAGATTTCCTTTCAAATTCCCAGACATCCTCGCTTTCCAGCATTCAGAGTCTGGACTAAGTTCACCTTGTTCTTGAATTATTTCTTCGTCTGACATTCTTACCCATGGCACTTGAGTGACGTAATTCCATGTATCTTCTACAGTTGTTAATATTTCTATAAAAGAGCCTCGGTTTGTTACTCCGTTAAATCTGCAAACTCCCATAAAGAACTTTGCATATGCCTCGGATTCTTGAATTGCTAATTGACTGTTTGAAAAAACCTCAGCCAACCTATTTTTTTCTTCTTCTGTTTGCATGATACCTCCTATAGTTAATAGCTACAAACTAAAAAGTACTCTCCGCTAGGTGAGAGTACTTTTGATTTATCTTATATATCAATGATTTACTTACAGAATTACAGTGGATAGTTCCATGTAATCAACGTTATCATTGCCATCTTGTAAAGAATAGAAGAATTGGTGCTGGAACTTACTTACTTTATTTCCATCTTTATCTTCAATGCTTACTCTATCACTGTGGGCACCCAGTAAATAGAATCTACCTTTGTTTATGCGAATAACTGTTTGAACAAGCAAAGGATGACCACCAATAAGAAAGTTGGTAATCCTATTTTCTTCATGTGCTTTTTCCATTATTTCTACTAATAAGAACGCTCTAGCTTTACATACTTCTTCTAAGGTTCTTTCATTTGGAACGTTATTCAAAGTCAATAACTCTTTAACATATGACTTGTTTTCTGGTTCCATTAGACCTTGAGCTAATTGTTCGACCGATCCTTCATGTTGTGTCAGATTTAAAATGTTCATAATAACCTCCTATTGTAATTGTATTAGAACTAAAAAACCCCCCTACTAAGGGGAGTTTTAAATCGGCAAGTTCTTTCTACTGGCTTTTCCTCACAGCCAAATTTTTCCGAAATGGCACCTCCACATTTTACTGCTTTCTGGTCCCTTTGTATCCGAACTTACCTATAGAACTGAATACATGTACCACGTATTACATGTTTCCTTTCTACTAAAAATGCACCCTGCTAAGGGTGAGAGCTCTTTAATCTCTGGTAAATAACAGTTCCGTAGTGAAGCGAAGGAAGCTGTTTTTACTCTTTCGAGAAAAGAAAAGTACTACTCCGAGAACCAAAGTAGTACTAATTTTATTCATGTATGTAGTTATAAGCCTATAACTAAAAAACCACCCCTGCTAAGGGGAGTTTTTAGTAACCACCTCTTTACAAGAGATAGGACGCAATTAGGCGTCCTCGTAACGAAGTGAGAGGGCGTCTAACTATACGGAACATATAGCCTCTTTGTCGACGTCTAGTCTAATACCCCGCTAGGGGTGAGAGTTCTTTATTCTTGAATTTGGATAAACTCTATGAATAGTATGGCTAAACCTCTATCTTGAAAACTTCTTTCTAGAAGAGGGTCAAATAAAAAACCTAGAAAAATAAAAAACCTCGGAGTTATTATCTTCGAAGTTTCTTTGAACTTTGATTTTCTGTGCTATGAGGGTGGAGGGTGGGTATAGATTACAGGTGCGTAAGCACCTGTATCTTAAGCGGAGTCTTAAAAGGGTTTTACATCTATTAAGTTTTTAAGTACAAATATATATTCAGCTAATTGTGTATCACTCCAATTAGCCAATTGATATTCGTTGAATAGTTGAAAATCTATATACTGATCTTCTACTCTTATTTGAACAACATTTTCCATAATGTTAATGTCATTTATTTTCCAACTATTTGTTTCTACTATTTCTGCTGTCTCTTCATTTAGAGGTACAACAGGAAGAAGAGCAAATGGATCTACTTGGGAAGCCCAAGTGTAGTTAGAAAATCCAATCATTATATAGATTGCACCATCTATACGCCCCCAAGATGGTTCGCAAGACTTTACAAAACTTGGTATATTAGGTCTTATTTCTTGAACCCTATATGCCCACTCTCTTCTTTTTTGATCAGCCATATATTCTTTAAATTCAGCTAATAGTTTAACAAGGAACATGTAGTTCTTCCAATCCTTCTCTTCGTTGAAGAAAAAGACTCCATATTCTTCTTCTTGGGGGCCAAAGTAAAGTTCAACATGTTCGTTGTTTAGAACTAAAAATCTATAGAACTCGTCTGAGAAAGTACAGTACTTCCCCATCTTTTGTTCGTGGTTATGCTCTACTTTTCCAAGAACATTAAGCTCTTGGAAGGTTTCAATAAACGCATCATTACCTGATGCGCCTTCACTTACTTTTGACAGAATACTGTCTATTATTTCTACTATCATAATTTTCTCCTATTTTTTAGTGTTAGTTAGTAGTTTTTGATGTAATTATTATATGAAACTATTACTAGTTTTATTTCCGCTCTAGTGCAAGCTGTATACTCCCACTTTCTTTTAAACTCATCATCATCTGATTTGTTCAAAGCGTTCTCTTTCAAGACGATTACGTTTTCCCATTGATTCCCTTGCGCTTTATGACAAGTAATTGCATAAGCAAAATCAACTTGTGCGTAATTGAAATATCGCGAAAAGTGCTTCCAGTCCTCTACAGCTTTTCTTACTTCTTCATTAATTTCAGACAATCCTCCTTGGAATCGCCCATCTTTATGAAATTTAAAGTCTTCTACTAGAGCTTCGTCTATTTCAGTTAATCTTTCTTCGATTCGCTTTTGAACTTTTTTGGAGATCTCTTTGTCTGAAGCTGGCTTCCCTACATTTATTGATAGTTGTGGCTTGTCTTGCTTTTTCAAGCGATAGTCAAACTCTTTACAACCTTCACTAAACATATGAAAACTTACTTCGTTCTTTGTTTCTGGATCATATACAGTTACTTCTGAAATACTTTCTCCAACCAATTTTGACAGAGTTTCATCTATCTTGGCATGCTTAACGATTACAATTTCTGAATTAACAAATGAAGAAAACCCATTAAAGAATATTAAGTTGTCACCTGCAGTTACTTCTTTAGGTAGACCCATTTTCTTTCGGACTCCATTATTGATCTTTATTCTAGTTCTATTTGTATAACAAACACCTATAGAATAAATCATATAGTCACCCACATAAGGTACTTCCTTTCGAAGTTCTTCTTCTGCTTCTTCAATAGTCATATTGTTGTTTTTTGCCAGATGATAGTAAATGCCTCTATTTGGCTTAAAGGCAATTAGGTTTACTATCATTGGAAGACTCAAGTTCTTTTTAGCTATTAAGTCACCTTCATCAAACTTAGGTTCGCCTATATCTTTACCAGTAAGCTTAGTGGCGTACTTTAATATATTTCCACCATTTCTATATACTTTAGTTAAAGTATAATCAGCTTTCTTTAGATCGATATAAGGTTCATCGTTTACTGGTGGTAACTGGTTGCTATCACCTACGAATAGAATGTCAATAATATCAACTGATGACCTGTACAGGTTGGCTGAAATTGCTTCATTGATTTTTTCAGCGGTTCTGGAACCTAACATTGAAGCTTCATCGATAATTACTAAATTTCTGGCGCCTAATCCTTTTATTTCTGGATTGGCGACAGAAGAGTAATCACTTCCTGAAACATCATTATGGAAAAACAAGCTATGTAAAGTCTTCGCTGGAATGCCTTCGAGTCTAGTCCCCTTGGCTTTCTCTTTGAATACTTTAACAGCAGCACCAGTTGGAGCTGTGAAGATTACATCAGCATAGTTATACTTAGTGCAATATCTTTCTATTATTTCTAATAAGCAGAATGTCTTCCCAGTTCCAGCAGCACCAGATAGACTTTGTCTATTACTAGTGTTTGGCAACCAGTTATCAGTAATACCAATAATAGCTTTCAACTGATCAGGATGAAATTTTGATTTCTCATCTCTGGCTCCTTTGATAGAAGTTGGTAAAGGCAGCGGGACCTGTTCAACTTCTACTTTAGGCTTAGCAGGAGGGCAATCATCGCATTTATTAACATTTCGCAATGCTGTAAATGTAACTTTACTCCCATCTATTTCAACTTCACTCCATTCTAATTGGTCTATAAGAGCATTCTTTATAAACTTCTTAGATCCACAAGAATTACACTCTTGATCAATGTTGCCTTGGCCAGACACATAACCTAGAGTTGTAAATCCGTCTTGTGCTATACCATGAGGTTTTAATAGCTTTTCAACCTTAGGAGATATTGCCTCAAAGGGTTTGTGTATAGACTTTACTTGAGGTTTTGGAGTACTAGAAATACTTCCCCCACCGCCACCAGTAGGTGGGGTAGGTTCAGTAGGTTTAGTTTCATATCTCTTTGGGACGAATGGATCTTGACTGTTTTCAAACAATGACATTAACTTTAGTAGTTCCGTTAGGTAGTACTCGCTAATATCGAGGCGTATTGTTCTATTGATATCCTTCATATTATCCATAGTTTTCAACTCTGAATAATTCTTAATGATATTGCCCCTGTCTGTAAAAGCTACACAATAATCTTTCAGCCAATCATTGAAGTCGACAATATCAACTTCTTTGAATCGGCTATTGATCATAGCTTTTATTTTATCTAGATCCTGAACGCCATAAGCTTCCTTTTGGTCTTCAGTTCCATAGGCTTCAACCCAAGATAAGAGACTTTTCTCCGTAACACAGGGTATTCCTTCCATAGAAGTTTTACCAGTTTTAGCAACATGTTGATGCTGCATAAAAATGCTCTCAATAGCTGCTTGTGTTATCATTGCTTTGTCTTTTTTCTCACGAAGAACCTTAGCGTTATGAGTACCCTCATCACTATTTCTATTGATTAGGGCAATCTGCTTTCTGATCTCTCTGACACAATGAGGGCATTTTGTTAACGCAATACCTCCATCTCCATCGACAGCGTCTTCAGCATCCATGTCAATTAGCATATGTTGAGTCGAATACTCTTTGACTGTCTCCAACCAATCGCTACGACCTCCTTTGAGATCAATTTTCTTTGTGAAAGGGCAAGGTGAATACTTGCTGCTTTCAGAAATTCGACTATAGAGAATATCAGCAGCTATTGAGAATTTCATTGTCATCCAATGAGATTCTTTTACCCCTTTTGGAGGTTCACAGAAGCTTTGAAAGTTGTAATCTGGGCCAAAGTAAGATCTTATCTTGTGAGCAAAAATCATTTGATACTTATTCAGATTGCGAAGACTTCCATCTTCCTTTAATAAGTTAACCTGAAGTTGATCGATAAAGAAAGAATAGAGCTTTTTCATTTCATTTTCACTAAACGATGACTTTTTCCCAGTAAGAAGGCCTATGGCGTCTGTATTCCAGGCATGGAAGTGTTCATTACTGGTAATAACACTAGACAAGTCCATAGTATTAGGAACTTGTGATTCTAATGCAGACCAAGAAATTTCACACGAAGGCAATTTGCCATTCTTTCGAATAAACCCTTTAACCTTACCCATTTTACTTCCAAAGCCAACTTCCAAAGCCCATCTAGAAATATTCTTGTAGACAGTGTTTGGAACATTGTCTTCAAGAATACCCAAGAAGCAAGTATCTTGATTTCTATCTGTTGGCGTCCAGAAATTTGGAAAACCGTCACTGTCAGGCATTGATCCTAAATAGCTACTCTCTGTTTTCTCTGAGTATTTCAACTCAAACATTTCAGAGATTGGAGGCTTTCTGTATGGTGCCCACTGTTTCCATGCACCGTCGCTATCAGGCATCGATTGTAAAATCTGTGCCGGATGATACATGTGAGGGTCTACTATCTCATTGAAGATAAATGGGATGTAAACCTGAACACCATCGATTTCAGTTTTACCAAAGGTATTTATACCGCCAGCTACCTCTGCAACTTTTTTGATTAGTGTATTTGGCGCCCATAGGAAAGCATCGAATTTGCTGAAGTGCTGAAGAAGAGTTTCAAAGGTTGGAACCAACCCAGTATTTTCAACTTCTCTTACTTCTTTTGGTATCTCTGCTATCCAGCCTCCTTGACTCATTTCAAAGGCAATCTTACTGTAAGATAAGATCCACTTCTCTAAGAGCTCTAGAGTTTTTGTTGGAATTTCCCAAAACTCTCCGTTCCAATGCCAAGTAGAATCTAGCATTAGTATTTTTGGAGGAATACAGAGTTTTGTTTTCTTAGCAGCATCAACACAATGTTGCAACTGAAAACCTTTCTCTCTATTGTATATAATCATATACTTGCCGCATACTGACTTGGCATAGATTACAGATTTTGCATCTGTAACCAACCCAACAGCGCCTCTACTGTCTTTTCCAGAGAGCTCAAGATACTCTTTAGTAAAGTTGCCTTCACTATCCAATACCTCGTATTTGTCTTTACCGCCTTTGATAGTTGGTAGTTCGACTGCCACTGGTTGAACATCTTCTCTTTCAGGAATGGAAGAAGCTACAGCAACCCAGCTTTCAATAAGCTCATAAGCTTTATTGATTGCTTCTACGTCACCATCTTCAATACCATCTAGCATTTCTGCCAAAGACATATCGCCTAATATCATTAAAGCGATAAGTATGGCAAGAGTATCCCCATCATCATCCATTTGGAAGAGGAACTTACCAAGCTCATTTACAATAGCCATATATGGAATAGACCCACCCTTGGCTTTGTAACCTGCTTCAATGAACAGATCTTCAAACTCACTATCATCATCAAAGATAACGGTAAACTTGCTTACCGATGTGGAAGCAACTACAGGATATCTACCAAGAACACAATCAGGGCGACTGTTCTTTTTGAACCCTAAAGCTTTTCTTATCCAGCTTGCCAAGACTACAGTATAATCTGGTATTAGCGCTGAATGCATAGCTACAATGTTTTTACCTCTGATACCACCACCTCTAGCAGCTTCCGAAGCAAATTTAGTGAAACTATCCACTCTTGCTCTAAAAGCAGAATAACTTTCTAGTGGAAAGCCAAGTATATCCAGAAGATTGACAAGACCACCTAAATTACCTTTGAGTTGACTTTCTTTCTTCTTTGCAAAGAAGTCAGTTTCTCTTAGGTTTCTATATTTAATACTTAAAAGCATATTGTATAGATCGTTAGGAAGACTATCACTATCCCAATTGATTGGCTCAGGTGCCCAGTCTGTTGAAACTGGATTGCCGAGCTTTTTGAGACAAGCGACTATCTCATCAAACTGTTCTCTTCTTTTTGGTGACCAAAAGTCCAAGAACTTTTTCGATGACTCTTCAGTTGCCTTAACATTGCTTTCACTATGCGAAAGATTAGCGACAGTAGTTTCAACCCACTGAGATGCTAACCTAACTTTCGAGTTAGTGTTGAAGGTTTTCATTATCCCAACAGTACAATCTTCTGCACTTCTGGATAGAATGAAAGCTTTTGGTTTAAACTTTCTTTCTCTCATCTCTTTAGCAGAAATGACATTTGCTTTTTTAAGTAAATGTTCATTAACGGTATCAACTGCAAATCCTTTCAGATCGCATTTAATACCATCTCTGTTGTTAGCAACGCCATCAAACTCGAAAGGTTGACCATGTACAAATTCCCAAGCAGGAGTATGATCAGGTACAAATATACCTTTCAGAAACATTGCTCTGTCAGCAATATATCCTTCAGATTCATCGAATCCAAACATACTACTTCTAGTATATTCTGGCAGCTTGAAGCCTTTATTCCGAGCTGCTACGACATCTTCTACTTTTTTAATGGTAAAAGATCTCTCTTTGTAGACAGTGGCGCACACTTTACGCAACTTACTAGCAGACAATCCAGTTTCACAGCTTGCTATAACCAAGTCTTGCAGCTCCTTTAAATGCTCTGATAGCTTTCCTGCTTCCATATCTCTAAAGAAGCTTTTAAAGACTCCTCTGAGTTTTAGGATATCTTTACTAGCAATTTTTCTTTCTGCCTTAATTGTTTTAGAATTAAAGCTTTTGAAAATTTTAGCTAGTTTCTTTTCATCTTTTTGGCTGTGATGATAGAAAGCTTCTAACATTTGAATTACCAGAATAAACATTTCATTCTGGCGCGCTCTCAAATATTCTGTCACTTCCTTTCTATAACTATTACCAATGCTATCAAGTCTATCACAGGCTTGAGAATCAAATGCTCTCATTTGCATGACAAGCTCACAAGTCTCGTCATACAAACCTAAGCTTAATGCATAGGCTGATTTAAGAAAGTGACTTCCCTCATTCTCATCGTAACAGAAAGTATACTTGCCTTCTGTATCGAGAATAGCATTACCATCATCATCAACTTCAATCAAGCCTTTAGTGCCTAGTGCTAATTTACACTTAGCTGTTTTAATAACAGCAGCATTTTGAGCACTACAGATGTAAGCTTTGTATGAAACCATATCAGAAGCAAACATTTGATAGGCATGACCAAAAGCCAATGACTGAATTGATAGACCACCACCCGGACTTATTAGAGCAGGTGTTTTTAGCTTATTTGCTAAACAATCTAAGATCCAATCAACCTGCTTTTCAGTAGGTTTAAGTTTCTCATCCTTCATGAGATTATCTGCTAACAATCCAGAATTACTTTGAGTTGTTAACGATGCACCAATATAAGATGTTGACAACTTGATTGGGCTCAGATCTGACACAATATCAGATAGCATCAAAATCCATTTCGACTGCCAAGTTTTACTAGCAGCAGAATACTTACGAATCATTAGCTCTCGCTGTTTCTTCGCTTTTTCAGCCGCTATTTCTTCTTTGTCTTCATCAGATTTAATGTATCTGAAGGACCAAGAATTACCAAGACCTGACAAGATATCTTCTTCTAGATCGATATCTTCTAAAGAAAGGCTTCGTTTTTCATTACGAGCTTTCTCCACAGCTAAATAGACTTTACTATTTAGTTGATCTTCAGACGCGTCAAAGATATTAGGACGAGCATCAGCTTTGTCCATTTCAATTAAGACTTTCTCACCTTCTACAGCAAGATTTTCCATTAATTGATTGATGTTCTGCAATCTACCAACTAAATGATCAGGTAGTCTGTACCCAACCATATTAGCAAGTTCTACTAATGTAGTCCAAGCTGCATGGGTTTCTGCAATACTACCATTAAGTCTTTCGACATCTTGACTGAGAACAGCCATTTGTCTAGGACCCAATTGATTGATTTGATTATGCAAACGAGCTACAACATTATAGCTTTTCTCAAGCTTTTCAACTTTGTGAAATACTACATTGAAGGTAGCTTTATAGATACCTTCAAGATTATAGTCACCATTAGCCATTAAGTCAACAGCGTAACTTACTGGCTTTCTATCACCGTTTTTAACACGGTTATAGAAATCTTCAATGGTCAAAAACTCTTGAGTTGGATCCTTGAACTTAGAACTTCTTTTAAATTCTTCATTCAAACGCTTGTTGAGCTGTCTGAAGAAGGTATTAAAGGTATATAATTTAAACCCCATAGTTCACCCCCTTATTGAAATTGAAATCAATAGAAGCTAATGCAGTTTTAATATTGCTAGCAACATTATTTACACCATTTGAAATGAAATTCCAAACAGCTTTTGCATTTGTTCCTTTGATTTGATTGTTAATTATAAAGTTAATTGTTTTTTCAGCGGTTTTAACGCCTACACCAGGTGCAGCTAAAAGAACATCTTTCAATGTCTTAACTGACTTCTTAACAGCTTTAACAGCATATTTTTCCAAACGACGGACTAAGCCAATCATTTGTTCTGCTGTTTGACAGCTAAATATAGGATCTCTACCTTTAACACAAAGGTTGAGGCCTAGTTTATGTGCTCTATTGATCAACAGAGCACGAATAGGTCTAAGAACTTTTCTACGTTCTTTACGATCCATTTCATTTCTGTTGCTTAAATAAGCTTTTAATCGTTCGATAATCTTAGGCTTATCGAGATGGCCTTTTTTAATAATACCTTCATCATGTGAATTTACCTTCACGGTAAAGTCAAGACGTCGGTCCAGTATTATGCTAAGCATAACACCTCCCTCTCTTTCGAGAAGTTTGAAGAAGCGAACAAACTTCTTCATACATGAATAATACAAACAGGTGTTCAATTCTGTTTGTTTGGTTAAATACCATTAAGAACTACCAGTTAAAAACTGATCGTTCCAAATCGTACTTACATTGGGACGAAGCTAGTCGTCTATTCATATAGGGTATAGACAAGGAGCTAATACCGAAGTACCAGCTCCCTTTCCATACGAACATTGCGGATTCACCTTACGGTTTCACCTTCTCATTATCAAAGCCATTAAGAACACAGAAGCATCAAAGATCTATGACTTGCTTATTCGTGGAGTTATCATAAACACATCCCCCTTATTTTTATTATGTTGTTTATCCGTTAACGCAGGTCTGCGTGGATCTATTTGAAAGGGGAGGTATCGTGTACCTCCACGAGCAAGTCGTCTAATCTAAGCTAAACTAATCTAGTCAAATCGAATCTAGTCAAATCGAAGCGAAGCTAAACAAAGTTAAACTATACAAGTCGAGTCAAATCAAGTCTAATCAGAGCTAGTCTAAATTAAACAAGTCAAATCCAACCGAAGCTAAACAAGTCCAAGCGATTCTAGTCGTACTCAAATCGAAACCAGTCTATACAAGCCGAAGCCAGTCAAACCTATTCTGGTCAAGTCGTACACAAATCGAGGCAGAGCTAAACAAATCAAGTCGAAGCTATACAAGTCGTAAACAAAGTGAAGCGAAGCTAAACAAAGCTATACAAATCAAAACAATTCTAATCCAATCGAAATACAACCACACCATCCACCACGTCAGGAACGAGTCGTATATCGCTGAAATCGCCGAAGCATTATTCCAGGTAAAAACAGAAAAATAAAAAACAAAGAAAATAAAAAAGAGAGCAACTATTAATATAAATACTAATAGTTACTCAATTTTAAATTAAGTTACACTAGAAAAGAAGAATTACTTCTTCTTTTCAATACCAAAGCCTTTTATGCCAAAGCCTTGTGTTGTAACTGCGTTACCTTTACTTCTTTTTAACAGAGGTTCTAAGCCTCTATTATTGATAAAGATAACTGGACCATTATCCATATTCAATAACGCCATACCACCTATTGGCAATATAACATTATCTCTTAAAGGTTCTTTCGTTCCTTCTTTGGATAATATTTCTACATCTATTTTCAAGCCATTCTTATCCCAGAATGACCCTACTTGGAATCTACACTCATACCCGACTTTTCTGTGAGTATTTTTGTAGACAACAGTACACCCTGCGAAGGTGTAGCATTTTTCAATGTAGTCGTATCTTGGTCTGTCAGATACGATGCTTGGTAACCCAAAGTCAACGAATGCAATACCAACGACGCCTGTGGCATTGAAGATATTGGTCATTCCTTTCGAAGTTGTAAAGACTAAACTGGAAAAATCGCAGTACCGGTTATTCTTTAAACTGTAAAGCAAAGGACTATAATGATAGTCCTTTAGAATGACTTTGGAATGGGGTTGAAGATATTGTGAACCACCAGCTTTGCTGGCTGACTTTTTAGCTAAGCTAAGAAGATTTTTGGCATCGATATGTGCCATAAGCGCCCCCTATGTAAAGAGCATGTTCAATTCCAGACTGAATGTCCAGGTAAAAACAGAAAAATAAAAAACTAGCAATTAAATACTAGTCGTTCATCCTCCTTGCTCTTCGTTAGGAGTATAATCAGCTAAAAACTAACCAAGGTAAAAATAAAAAACCTACCATTACAATAGGTTTTTATTCTTTTCTTACTTTATCTTTATCTCCAGTCTATCGTTCCCCAGCTACTATATAGCAGCCATTGGGATTTTGACCAACCGGGTTTTAGGGGATGCTTCTGCAAGCAATGGAACCACCCCGTTCTTCGACATCTCCCGATGTAGATTACTTTTGGTAGTTCCATTTTAGTTCTCTTTCGAACTTGTTTTGTGATAGAGAACCACATCCTTCTTTCAATCAACCCACCATATCTTTTCCCATAGCCCAGTATTTCATAGGCATGGTACTTAGATTTGGCGAGTGTTTCATCAACACTCTTGATGTGCTCTCTAGCTAAAGAACACATCAGCATTGCCTCTTGAACCGAAGTAAGACCTGTGTGATTTATCATAAATCACCTCAATAAGTTTATATGATCAGCATAACCATATACTAGCAGTATAATCTACACGGATGCAGTACTAGATAGAAAGAGGAAAATAAAAAAGGAGAAGGACTTTCTAGAACTAGCCTAGTAGTATCCTCCTCCTCTTTTATGCTACCCATGAGTGCTTACTTGCACTCACACTCATGAATAGCGCATCCACATACAGTGCAGGCTCCGTGGATACCTGCCCATTTTCTTGTGGCTTTCTTTCGGTGAGGCAGCTTCTTTTTCTTTGCCTCATCTATCTGTTTTTGCATATCTTTAGACATACACACCTCAATAACATTTATATAACCAACACAGTTATATACTAGTGGTACAACCTACATAAAGTAGCACTAGGTAAAAACGGTAAAATAAAAAAGGGACTTACCAGAATAAATCTGGCAGTATCCCTTTTCTTCTCTTTTTACTTGTATAATTCCCTGCTACTAGTCTACATATACGTAGACTGCAGCAAATCCTACTACCAATGGTAGTAGTACTGGAATGCTTTTGAACATAAAACATAGTCCTACAAGGACCAGTCCTGCGTTCAACAAAACAAGTAAGAGCATTTCTTTGTTAGACATAAGAAACTCCTATTTTCTAGTAGGTTAAGGTTAAATGGTTTCGGACGGGTACAATACCTTTTCAGGACACGCCCACTACTAGGTAAAAACAGAGAAATAAAAAACATAATCTACTATTATTAGACTGGGGTGGGCTCAAATGAATGGCATATAAAACAAATCAATAATATATAATAGGTACATACCAACTATATATTTAAAAACCTAGTTTGACTTTAAGTTTACTTGAGGTGTAAAAAGTGTTATAATTTTAAAAAATTCAATATCAAAATATTTTTTTTAGAAAAATATATTACTATATAGGAAATTTTATGACTGATGAAGAACTATTCAAATATTCGCGATCCTTATCCATTCTTAAACTGATGGTAAATAAGTTGGACAATTTACATATCAAAAGATATGCCTATCTTGTAGAGAACTCTCAGAAAGGAACCGCCTGTACCTATGCAATAGCTACTAAAAAAATGATCCCTAGTGAATCAGATGAATACTTATCTATATTAAATGATATAGAAGAAGCTATTAACTATTATAAAAAAACTTACGTTGAGGAAATAAATGTCAAAAAAGAAAAAAGAAAAGAAGGATGAGATAACTTTATCTATAACTAATATGCCTACTAGAGAAGATGCAATTACTGAAATTGCTGCTGTAGATGACAGTTATGATAAGTACCTAAAGAAGCTCCCTAAAAGAAAAAGAGACAGGTTGTATAAAAGCTTAAACTCTACCAAATTGGGACTCCATTCCGTCGCTCCTATAATGTGTGGCGGCCCGCAAAGATGTCCTTTTATTTCTAAATGCCCTATTCCTGACAGAGATGATGAGGGCGAGTTGATTTTTGGTGAACCTTCAGAGTATCCTATAGGTGAACAATGCGTTTTAGAGAAGTTTTTTATGAGACAAAAAATAATAGAATACTACCAGCACTTAACTATAGATCCTTCCAATCCAGTTGAAGTATCTATTGCTAACGAACTCGCTCTTATAGATTTGTATAAAAATCGCGCGTTAATGATTATGTCAGCTGGGGATAGAAGT
>Ga0163179_10001137_pt1 | contig 18911 bp, 15 predicted proteins | sample AtlANTMetagenome_FD_109643 | JGI IMG/M metagenome (GOLD analysis project Ga0163179, IMG submission 109643) | Marine eukaryotic phytoplankton communities from the Atlantic Ocean - Atlantic ANT 2 Metagenome | ecosystem: Environmental > Aquatic > Marine > Oceanic | place: North Atlantic Ocean... | reverse complement strand
TTACCGGTATTCAAAACAAAGCCAGTGGTGAGCTTCTTCAGCTCACCCATCGCGTATGGGTGGATGATGAAGTGGTCGCGGAAAGCCAGTCAGCCTACTTCATCCGAAGCCCCAAACCAAAAACGAGTAGCCCCAAAGTTCTGAACAAGCCGAAGGCACCCGCACGGCCCGAACATAATGGTGCGCCTATCTTCAATGTGGAAGTTCGTATCCCCGACGAACAACCCAGCGCCTATGCGAAGGCAAGTCGCGACTTCAATCCCATCCACACCGACCCTATCGTCGCGCAGAAAGCTGGCCTGCCGGGCTGTATCCTACACGGTCTGTGCACAATGGCCATGGCGGCCCATCAGGTCGTCACCCATGTCGCATCGGGCGATCCAGGTCGCCTCGCAAGCATTGGCGTACGTTTTTCCAACCTCGTTCTACCCGGAGACAGTCTGCACTACCGCGGCTTCAAGCTGTCCAGCGATCAGGGAGAGCAAGTCGTCGGACTACAGACGCTCAATCAACGCGACCAGTTAGTGCTCACCAAAGCTCGTGCGGAAGTTCGCAACTAAACCCTACGGCGTTTCCCAAGACTCGCTGGGAATCTCGATGGGGCCCAATCCGGGGGGATCCGGAATCGGCCACATGTCGCCCCACAAGGTCTTTCCACCATCAATAGTCAGTGTCTGACCGGTGATGTAATCCCCTGCTGGGCTCGCGAGATACGCGACCATCCAAGCCACCTCCTCGCACGTTGCCAAACGCTTGAGCGGAACGACCGACTGCGCCTGCTCCAACACGCCCAATCCTTTGGGGTAACGACGCAGGCCACTGGATGCGACAATGCCTGGAGCAATGGAGTTGATACGAATCCCGCGACTCGCCCACTCCACCGCCAAGTTCCGCGTCATGGCTTCCACACCAGCACGCGACGCCACGGAGTGGGTCATGCCTGGAAAAGCATTCCGCGTGAGCATGGTCATATTGATCACCCGCCCCCCATTGGCCAACATCCATGCATCTGCAACTGCGCGAGTCAGATTCCACGTGCCCGTCAGATTGGTGGCAATGACCGCATCCCAACCCTTGTCCGAGATAGCCTCTGCCGGCGAGAAAAACTGTCCGCCACCATTGTTCACCAGTACATCAATACGACCGTATTCTTGAACAATCTGCTTTACGGTGGCACGCAAGCCTTCCCGATCCCGAATATCGAGTGCGACTCCTACAACCTCTTTGCCGGTCTCTTTGCTCAAGCCCGCTGCGGCTGGCTCGTAGTTCTCTTTCTTGCGGGAACCAATGATGACCCGGGCACCCAATCGAGCCAATTCCCGGGCAGCGGCAGCACCGATTCCGGTGCCTCCACCTGTGACCAGACAAACCTGGCCCTCCAAAATATCATCGCGAAACAAACGGCTGGACATGTGGCCTCCTCAAAAGACGCCCTGTCTTATCCTCCGTGAGCGTTTTCGCACTCCAGGATTGCAAAGGTATCGCAACCAACTTCAGAAACGCAGTCGGCCTGACCACGCACGTCTTGACCTTCGCTCGCCTCATAGGTGCATCCATCGATACACGAAGCCATGTCAGGAAAAGCCGCATAGCCACATTCACCCACAAGCACGCGGCACAAATCAGCACAAGGACCACCATCACCGACACCCTCACCACAACCTGTGACGGCAAGACCCAATATCCACATCCACATTTTCATCGCAGTACTCCTGTGCCCATCACACCGAGACTCGCGATCCCCTCGATGCTGTGACCTGACCCTGGCAGGGTCGCATTTTCGATTTGATACCGGTAGAGGCTGATCGCAAGCAAGGCCCCCGTCGGATAACTCTGAAGCTGAGCAAACGGCACCGTCATGGAGCCATTGTCGTTGCCACGGCACATGACGCTTCCTAGATAAGCGGCACCGTTGGGACTATAGACCTGCACCAAAATCAGAAAGGTGCCACTCCCACCCGATGGAGACCAACTAAACTGGGCATTCTGCTTCCGAATATTGGCTGAGAATGCAGAGCTCAGTTGCGTATACAGCAACTCAAAAGGCTCAACCGTATTCCATCCCTGCGGGGTATACACCGCCCCAACCGCCTCTTTTCCCGGGTCAGTCGGTACCGACAGGTCAAAAGACGCGGTACGCACATAGTCGGTCTCGGTCAATCCACTGGATTGATACACCGTACCGCTGGAGCCGTTGCTCTTCCGAAGCGCAATCGACCGACTACCGGAGTTCAAGTACACATACTCGCCAACATCCTCATACGTCACACTGAGACCGGAAGGCGTCAGGTCCTTCTGGCATGTACCCACTGCGGGCATCCAGTCGATCCACGACTGACTGACGGGATTGTGGAAGCCCACATTGGCATACACCTGCATATTGGTCGTCATACCAAAGCAATCCGGACAGGCTACCTGCAGCAACGAAAGCTCCGCCAAGGCCGCAGTCTTCCCGGTGGGATTCACTGGATTCGAGGTATCCGGCGGATCTCCGCTGTCACCACCGCCATCACCTGTATCTGGAGGATCGGGAGCGGCTCCATCCGTGTAAGTAAAGCCCTCCGCCCAGGTGTCCTCACCCGCTGCTGTCGCGATGCGTATATCCACACTCGACTCAAAGCCCAGATAGGGACTGGTCACTAGGATCTGATCCGCACTCACCTGAGTGACATCGCGCTCAGCATTCCCAAACCACACTTGGGCGGCACCCTCAAGGCCTTGGACGGTAATGGTCACGGCAGTGCCGCCATCCGTCGGGCCAAAATAGGGATCCACCTTCACGATTCGAAACCCACTTGCACCACCGCCTGACGTGTCATCCAACAGGTCGAGCCCCAGGCCCGTACCGCCGCTACATGACACCCAAAACGCACAGAATGGCACAGCAAGAATGCGCACTCATTCACTCCGATTCGGATCAAAGAGGAAGTAGCCCACTGCAGAAGAGCCATCGTACTCATCGGTGATCCACAAATGAATCCGGTCACCGACGGTGTGTGCAGCAACCGATGTCACCATACCCTCGGGCGTCATGTGCACAGGAATGACCTCTCCGGTCTTGTTCCAGGTTTCTCCATCATTGGATGTCGCCATGCCCAAATAGTGGTTCTTCGTCGACTTGTAGCCTTGCTGAACCACCCAATCCCCAAATCCGGCATAGAACATGTAGTGGGTGTCACCAAGTTTTGCGGTCGAAAGGGACACGAAACCTTGGTCATCAAACTCACCAAAGTTGCCAGCCGCAAGCACCCGATTCTCTGTCGGCTGCCAGGTGGCAATGTTGATGCCATTGATACGAAAGGCCTCGCAGGGCCCATCCGGACTGCGATACCCCGACACATAGCCCGAGAAGCCGGCCACAATGCCCTTGGATAGCCCTAGCGGCCAACAGTAGCCCATGACATTGCCTTGTGGCTGGAGCAGATCAATCACCGGATTCCCCGGCAAGAAATCCCATCCAAGTCCATCCGCACTCGTCGCTACACCCATGCCCCAAGAGTTTTGGCTGAGATTAATACCCTGGTACAACATCACATACTGAGCGGTCTCCTCATCCCAGATGACCTGCATCGCGTCCATTGCATCTTTGTCCCACGCATTGTCGGTGGGACTCTCAAAGAGTGGATTTAGAGAAGAAGACTCCCAGTCTGTTCCGGCATCGCTGACCGCATAACCAAAAGAGTAGCCCCCAAACTGGGTCTCTTCCTCACCGCCCACATACCAAAGTTGGTAGAAGGGATGCCCTAAAACCGTGGTCACATGGAAAGCCGTATGGCCGATCTGAGAAGCCCACCCCTCCCCGGTACTGGTAAACACAGGATTGCAGTCATAGCGGTAGAAGTCTGTCTGCTCCACGCGAGTAAAACCGCAATCGGTCACATCGGCTGGGTCCACATCAATGGGCGCGTTGATCTCGTAATCCGAGGCACACCCTCCCAACATCAAAGCCAAAAAAAACCGATAATGCATCATCCCTCCAGACGCGAATGGGTGAATTGTAGCGGTCTTCGCGGTGTATCGCTACGGATTCGCTTTCTCGGACGGCGTATCCGGCGATTCAAGCGCTTCTGAAAGGGGCTCGGTTTCCACCGCCAAGCCCACCTTGTTGGCCTTCTCTTCGACCTCTCGGACAACATCGTAATGACTGTCTTCTACCTGTACAAAACCATTGATGCGCAGCATCGGCGCGAGCAATTCACGTCCCTTTCGCGTGCCGGTCGAAATCTCAAAAAGGGCCGCACCCAGTGCATCCGCCACTTCAATAGGCAGTCCTTCGCGCAGCACATAGGCCTCGTGAGGAATTCGAGGTGCCTTGGCAATCACGCGCACCCCACGACCATCACGGCGCCGATCCCTGCCTTGGCGCAAAGCGCCATCATAGGTTGCCCCTCCTTCCACTCGGCCTTCCACCACCGCGTCATAGACCGCATTGTGCGTCTTCACAAAGCGCTCGTCCAAATCGCGTTCAGGGTGAATGCCCTCGTCCAGCATACGAACCGCTGGAAACAGCCATCCTGAGGTAGAGCGACGATCCACAAAGGCAAAAGATTGACCTTTTAGTTCCGCCAAAGTCTCAATATCGCTTTCCTCGTTCACAATGATGTAGGCACCGTAACTCGCACTACCGCGTGCAATGTGCGATGCGAATGGAAGAATGCCTGGCTCGCGCTTCTTGGCCCGCACGTAGGAGTACGGGCTCACTACGGCCACATCGACACTGCCTTCAACAATACGTTGTTCCAAGTCAGCGTAGTTCTCACCCATCACCAATTCCACAGACAAGCCCAGTCGGTCACCCACAAAATCCGCTATCGGCCGGTAGTTCTTCTTGAGTTCTTCGGGTGCCATGTACGGGGTCAGGCCCCATCGCAACGTTGTGACTTTGGCGTCATCCAAGGCTTGGCGACCCTTCTCAAAAACCTGTGTAGGAGGTGTCGTATTGCGTACTGAAATCGCTGGAATGTCGTCCACTTCCCCGAGTTCCGGCACACAGCCCACCAACAAAACCAAGATGCTAAGCCACCTCATTCTGTCGTCTCCTTCGCTGTAGACTGGCAGGCCACGACAAGGTCACGGCCAGCCTCTTTTGCCAAGTAAAGAGCTTGGTCTGCCTGCGAAATCAAACCACTCGGACTACTGGCATCCTGTGGGTAGGTGGCGACACCAATGGAGATGGTGACACGACCAGCAGGCTTACCATCGCCTGCCTCTCTAAACACTTGCGTGCGCACAGCCTGGCGGAGCTTTTCGGCGACTTGGGTAGCGTATTCGGTGCTGGTCTCCCCCAAGATCACCGCAAACTCCTCGCCACCGTATCGTGCGACCACATCCATTGCGCGCAGGTTCTCCGACAGGATTTCACCAAGTGAAATCAGAAGCCTATCTCCCGCCGGATGTCCAAACGCATCGTTGAATTTCTTGAAGTAATCCACATCAATCATGAGCAAGCTGAAAGGGCGTTCATGCCGTTCTGTTCTGCGCACTTCGACATCCAAGGACTCGGTAAAACCCCTTCGGTTGAGCAGGCCGGTCAAGCCGTCTGTTCGGGCCAAGAGCCCCAATTTCTCCACGGCATCGCCCAAGTCCGCATTCGTTCTCTCCAGCGCCAAATTCACGTCTTCCAGCTCTTGCGTACGCAATGCGACCTTGGCTTCCAACTGGGATGTGTAGTCCTGAAGCTCACTGGTCATTTCATTGAAGACCTGGGTCAAGACTGCAATCTGATCTTTGCCATTCCGACGCGGAACACGCGCATCCAACTGGCCGCCTGCCACCCGCTTGGCTGTCTCCGAGAGCAAGGTCAAAGGCTGGAGCACCAAACGCGACATAAGTAAATACAACAAGAGAGCCGTGAGCAAGGTGACCAATAAAGCACCCACCCACACCTCTGTTCTTCTCTCGGCGATCTGGGCTTGGGCATGCTCCATGGAGACTTCCATGGTCATCGTGCCCCACCGACGGCCCGCAACAATCGGCATCGAGAGCTGCAAATATGCCGTTCCCGAACGCTCCAAGTACTTCTCGAGTGGCACCTCAGAGGCCAATGCGCGTTTGAAGAAATCATCGTTAAAGCGCTGACCATAGAGGGTAGGATTGGTGTGCGCGACCACACGCCCATTCAAATCCAACACTGCCACCGACTGAATGTTCAAATCCCAGCCGTCCGCCTCAGAGAAACGCCAAAGGATGGCATCCAGATCCTCGATTTCCCGGTTGGCCAGAGCCACACTGCATGGAACAGCAAGCGCCCGCTGTACTTGATGACCACGATACACCGACTCCTGTCGCAGTCGATGCGCCTCATCCCGCAACTGTGTCACGCCCACGAGCACCTGTACGAGCCCGACTGTCGTCGCCACAAACAGAATGACTTTTCGTCTTAGGCCCACGGTCCTTCCAATCGTAGAGAGATCACATCATTTATGAGGGGCCAGGGGCAAGTCCCTTCTTTTCTTCCCACCACTGTAAACCCAGCAAAAGCCACGGTGACAACAACACCGGATACAGTGCCAGCATGCCCCATGAGAACATGCCGAGATTCATGGTCGCGGCAATACCCAAGTGCATCATCGCACCCAAAATCGCCCACCAATGGCACCAGCGCGTGAGTATCAAGACGGCGCCTATCTCCAAAATGATGGTCGACCAGCTTCCAAATCGAAAGAGAGGATAGGCCCAAGTCCATGCAGCAGGATCCATGTCAGATGCCAAGGGATCCGTCATGATCCGATACAACACCGGCATACCATCCATCGCCATCCAGGCCGGTTGCTGCAGGATCTTGGACAACCCTGCCGCCATGTACACCATGACCAGCATCCACTTGATCAGATCCACCGGCCAAGAAGGAATACGCTGAAGTCGTTCCTTCTTGTTGAACGCCCACCAATGATCGGCTTTTGAGAACAACAAAAACAACAACACACAGCGCAAAATACGATCAATCGCCCTATCGCCCGGCGGGTAGATATGCCCGAGTTGGGCATACGCGAAACAGCCCATCAAAATGGCGGGCTTCATCCATCGACCTACGGAGACCAAAAGCATGCATCCTATGGTCACCCAAAAAGCAATCGGCCCGGCCCACATGGGGCTCCATTCGTGAATAAACGCGCTGTCATCTGTGAAACTCGACAAGCCACCTACTGACTCAGGGCGAAACAAGACCTCCACCAAGCCCAACTGCAAGACCCGCAGCAAATCCAGGATCACCATCCAAGGCACCAAGATTCGCACCAAAGCGAGCGGGCGTACATCGGTTTCCCGATCACAACGTGCCAACCACCATGCCCACATGCGCTTCATGGCTTCGTCCCCCGCAGCTCATGAATGCTTGGTGTCCAATCGGGCCCCTCAGCCACAATGCGATGATGTGGACGCATCTTTCCCTTAGGGTAGGTCCCCTTGTAAGCGGTCAACTCTAATTTCTGGGCGTCTGGGAAATCCCGTCGGACATGTTCCACCAGAAAACGGGTCAAGCCCTTCCAGTTCTTCGAGCGAAGTTTGCGCGTGCTGCTCTCCACCACAGGACGAATCCGGCGATTTCTCAGCTGCGGTTCTAACCAATCATGAGCATCATCCCCGGTGCGAAACACCAGTACATCGTCCACATGGATTTCCATCCGGTTCACTCGACCGGGACCATCGCGATAGAGATTCCAGGTTTGCGCCACACGAAAAGGCTTCTGCAATTTTTCTGTCGCCCGAACGAGAGGAAGCCGGTATCCCCGGTTGAAGTCGCCGAAAGCAAAAGCGACTTGCGCACCCCATTCGGGCATTTGGGCTCGCAACTCACGCTTGGACCGCTCACTCACAAAGTCCCGATCGCCCAAGTAGTCCAATCCCGGACAACCATGGAGAGCAATCAGAAAATACACAACCAGCAGTGAAATGGCTCGAACAGTCTGCACGTCTTCGGCTCTATCATTCTACGAATCAAATGCCGCTTTGTTCTTCAAAGAAAAGCCATTCCCGCCTGATTCATTTCCACCGTAGTTCGGATGACTTTCGTGCTTGCAAGGGCAAGGTATTGGGCGACTTCCGCGTCGATCAAACTATCGTGAATATCGACAGAATAGGACTCTAGGCTCAGACCACCTGCCGCTTGCTCGGACAGAGTCACCGTGTCGATCGGCACCCCCATTTCGGCCACGCGCTGGGCGGCTCGCTGCTGTAAGTCCACAGCACGCTGAATGCCCAAACGACCGGATTCCAATGCGCTTGGAAATGCTGCTTGTTCGATAGGTGCCATCTCAACCAGCATAGCAGCATTTTTCTGGATCTGACCTCGACAGCATCGATCAACACGCGTCTAATAGAAGCATGTCGTCTTGGATCTTCGGATATGGCTCACTCGTTTGGCGTCCTGATCTCCCCTACTCTGAGGCCCGCTGGGGCTGGATCGAGGGATGGGAGAGGCGCTTCTGGCAAGGCTCCCCGGATCACCGTGGCCAACCCGATGACCCGGGCCGTGTACTCACGCTAATCCAACGAAGAAACGCACGGTGCTGGGGCCGAGTGTATCAAATCGACCCCGCGCAAGAAGAGGCGGTCATGAAGAAGCTCAACCATCGCGAGAAGGCCGGCTACGATCTGATTGATGTGGCTGTGGAGACCAAAGCGGGTATCGTTCTGGCCAAAACCTATGTTGGCAACGCGACCAACCCCCATTTCTTAGGACCTGCGCCGCTACGCGATATGCTCTCCCAAATCCGACGCTGCCATGGCCCAAGCGGGAGTAATAAGGACTACGTTTTGGAGCTCGCCAAAGCACTACGAGAGGTCGAAACACCAAGCGAAGAGCCCGAACTGTTCGTACTCGCTACAGCCTTGGGTGCCACTTAGAACATCCCGCGATGCACCCGACAGATCCGGGTGTGTTCTTCCCAGGCACTCCAACCCGTCAACTCAAACTGAGCGCGTTGGGTATCCGAGTCCAGCATGGCTCGGGCTGTTTGTGGATGACACACGCGCTTGCCCTCGATGTGTACACCAGGGAAAAGCTCTGGGAGCGCTTCTTCCATTCCGCGCATAGACAACGGACCCGATCCTTGATGAAAGCCAGGAAACCCTGAAAAATCCGTGACACCGATCACCACGCGCAAGATGTGTGTAGAGCTGTGCAAGTCCATCAACACAATCCGACGCTCCCCAATTTCACGACGAACAGTCGTGCCCTTTTTGCGAGCCCACTTCCCACGGCGCACATCCTGAAAACGACGCACCGCCACCTGACCAGGCACCACGAGCCGGATGTCCTCAAAAGAGACCCGTTCTACGTCTTCCTCTGTCAGTGGATGTCCCATCCAAAGCGGCTTGGGTGTTGTACGGAAAGCGCCATCCTCAATGGCACCCAAAACGGCATGAACATCCGCGGTTTCAGAAAGGCGGGCACTCTCCAAGACACTCGCACCCAAACCCATCTCATCGGTGAGTCGTGCAGCGATGACGTCGAGCACTTCGCGCTGATTGTGCCAGAGAAGCGGCCGATCCCAATCCGACGTCGCAACCATTCTGGCAGTGACATGATCCAAACCAGAAATACGCGCGATTTCCGACGCCAATTCAGGGTTGGCACAACCGTCCAACACCAACACAAATGGACGTCTCCCGATCGGTAATCGCTCCGCCTCGAGCGCCGTATCCAATTGGACCTCGGCGAGCAGTTGGCCAGCCATCGGACTCACATCCAAGTCGTCAATCGGTGACTTCAGAGCGCTACCTAAAGCGTCTTCTTCGCGCTCTACGTTCTTGGGCGACCCTCTGAGATCGGGGAGAGCGTCTTCTAAGTCCTGTACAGCTAAACCACCGCTCAATGCCGCAAAAACCGCTTCTTCAATTGCTGCTTCATCTACCGCAGGCGGCTCTTTGGACTCCACATGTTCCAGCGCCTCACCACAATAGAGACAATGACTCCGATGGGAACCATTGGGTCGGGCACACTTGGGACAAGGGGTGGGCATGGGCGTCTCGCCCGATGCTACACCATCGCGCGATCGGCTGCGTTGTGAACCAGATCAATGACCGTATCGGTCAAGGTCTCCATGGGGTCCCGAGGTCGCCAACCCAACTCGTCTTTGGCGCGTCGCGCATCCAAAGCCCAGTTGTGCGAACTCACTTCCACTTCAACCCGACTGAGTTTATGACCAAGACCAATGCCTTTTTCTCGTCCAAAGGTGGGGAAAACATTCAAGACCTGACGTGTAAAGCGAGGCATCGTAAAACGCAGGGCGGACTTGCCGCTGATGCGCGCTAAGCGCTCGTAGAACTCCCCGAAGCTCCAGTTGGCAGATCCCAACAAATAGCGCCGACCCGGCTCACCTTTCTTCAGCACAAGCAGAACTGCCTCGGCCACATCGCGCACGTCCACAAAGGCTACCTCACCCGAAGGCGCAGCGTCCAAGCGATCCTCTAGGAAATAACGAACCGCCTTCGTCGAACCACCCGCCAAATCACCAGGCCCGAGAAGAAGTCCCGGATTCAAGCAATAGACCTGAATCCCCTCCGCATCGAGCACAAGATCTTCAGCCAACAACTTGGCCCGGTAATACGGCCACTTCTGTACCAGCGTCAATGGCCGCGGCGAGTACTCATCCATACAGATATCAAAGCTTTCCGACACAGCAATCGTGCCCGAGCTCGACATGTGCACCAAACGAGGAACCCCTGCAGCCTTGGCCGCAGCAAGCACATTTTCCGCACCCTGGCAGTGGACTCGCCACATCCATTCGGCATCTTCTGGTTCATTGGACACATTGCCTGCAGCGTTGATGACCACATCCAGGCCAGCAAATGCCGCCTCCAGTCGTTCTGGCTCCAACAAATCCGCCAGTCTCAACTCTACCGACAAGTCCACTTCCCGCCGACAAATCGCCACCACATCATGCTCACGCCCGAAGCGCTCGACCATGTGTCGACCTAAGAAACCATTGGCTCCGACCACTCCAATTTTCATGAGGAGACCTCACCCAACTTGAACACCTTGGAAAACGCCATCAACAGCGGAATCTCATTGGTTTTGATTTTGCCAGACACAAACTCAGGTACTTCTGGCACATAGGCCTGCCGGATGATCTTGGTGACGATCTCTGGACTTGTCTTGACCACACAGTCCGCTTTTCCACCGGTCGGTCGCCCACGAGAGACCACGCATTTCTCTTCGTCAATCACCACAGTCCATCGATTCTCACCGCCCAACGAGAAGTACCAAGAGAGTGGCTTCTCCACCTCGGCAGGCTGAAAACGCCCGGGTAGTTCCTCGAAGAGCACCTCAAGAAAATCCTTCTTCGGCTCTGCGCTCACCCCACCTAAACTCGTCACCGTCCCAGGGTCATGCACCCGACCGTCTCTTAAGGCTTCAACTGCGTCTCGCACCCAGCCTGTCACGGCCCGCGCAGCCTCGGAGGCACGCATTCCTTCGGTGTATTCAGCCATTTTCTCCGCAGGAATCGGTGGTCCAATACGCACAACAACGTCCCGACCTTTCGGCAGTACCGTCCCCTTTGGAAGAACATCGAAAGTGCCATCCAAATACATCGGCAACACATCGACACCTGTCTCTAAAGCCAGCTTACCGACCAAGGGCTTGAAGTCGCCGAGTATGCCATCCGTTCGCCGTGTACCTTCCGGGAAGATCAAGACCAGCTTGCCGTTCTCGACGACGGATTTGGCCTGGTCGAAAGAGGCGCGAAAGCCACTTTTTCGATCGATGGGCTGTAGATTGGTGAGCTGTTCGAAATACGCCACCCACCAGGCATTGCCTTCAAAGAAGTAGTCCTTGGCAGCGAGACCAACGAGCTTGGCACCATAGGGTCCAAGGGCATATTTCACGAGCCCCATATCCAAGTGGGAGCAGTGGTTACTCACCACGATGGTCTGGCGGTTCGACGGAATAAATGCCCGTCCCGTGACCTCAGTGTCGAGCATCTGACCGTAAAGCCCCTTCTGCGTATTGCGAAGAACAGAACGCAGCGGACCCACCAGCGGTGCTGGAATCTTGACCGAATCCCGAAAATCGTCTTCTGGAACCACTTCTGGTGCAGGCATCGCCACCAGGGCATCGATGTCCGCGACGGTCTCACAGTTGGCCAAAATCTCTGGATCTGGACGCGCATTCGTACTCTGCTCAAGCGCACTTCCAAGCTCGACCCACATCAACGAGTCGAAGCCCAAGTCCCCAACCAGTCGCGTCGTCGTCTGAACTTTTTCGACATCCACACCGGCCACTTGAGCCACCGCCCGACGCACAGGTCCAGCGGATCGTACTTCACCGCTTCCAGTGGCCGCAGCAGACGTAATTCGCTCTAAAATATTCTTGACCTGACTGCGTTTGACTTTACGCGTCGAAGTTCTCGGAAGATCCGCATCCACATAGTGAATCACAGCGGGCCGGAAGCCTACGGGGAGCTTTGCCACCGCTTCCTTGACCACCGTTTTTGCACGCCCATGCAGGCTGACACGGTCAAGCTCGACTTCGCTATCGGGCACCACCAACATCCCCAAGCGCTCACCACCCCGCGGGTCATCCATGCCCACAAGCGTGTATTCCTTGACGTACTTCAACGTGCCAAGGGTGGCTTCTACATCATCCAGATAGATGTTTTCTCCACTGGCCGTGACCACCACATCCTTGGCCCGCCCAACAATAATGAGACGGTCTTTGTGATCGAGCCGGCCAAGATCACCGGTGTGCAACCACCCGTCATCATCCAGCACGGCTTGTGTGGCTTCCTCATTCTCGTAGTAGCCACGCATCACATTCGGGCCGCGTGCGTACACCTCACCCACCCCTTCCGGATTTGGATCGTGGATCTTCACTTCCACACCGGGCACCGCTTTGCCCACATGACCAATCTTTGCGCCGGGATAGCCCTTTGCGACCGTCAAGACGGGTGCCGATTCCGTAAGTCCATAGCCTTCAGCAAGATGCAAACCGAGGCCGGAGAAGAGTTCTTGGGTGCTCTTTGGCAGTGCCGAACCTCCGGAAATCAAAAGGCGAATATTGCCACCCAGCCGCTCATGCACCTGACCAAAGAACAAGCGACCAATGTCCAAGCCGATATTCTTTCCAATGATGCGATTGAGTTCGAGCCCCATATCGAAGCCGGTCTGGGCAAACGCGCCCTTATCGGAGACTTGGCTCCGGATTCGACGCTCCAGTAGCTGCCACAATGCAGGCACACCGGCCATACATGTGACTCGTCCCACCTTCAGACCGTGCGCCAGGCGCTCGCCGTTGACCTCGTCGAGGTAGATAATGCGAGCCCCGCGTGACAGCGGGAGCAACAGACCACAAGAGAACTCAAACGTGTGGTGCAACGGCAACACTGAAAGCAGACGATCGTCATCTGTGAGCGGAAAGAGCTTGGCGAGACTTGCAATCATCGCCAAGAAATTCGCATGGGTGAGCATGACGCCCTTTGGCTGTCCCGTCGTACCCGAGGTGTACAGAATACTGGCCACCGCGTCAGGGTCTGGCGTGGCTACCACCAAGTCTTCCGCTGGTCCCGGCGCCGAGACCGTATGCAAATCCAGCACATCACCCGCAATCACTGCTCCGAAGGCCGCCTTGGCCTCCGCATCAAGAATCGCCCCGCGAACACTGGCCGCCGCTGCAATATTGGCCGCTTGAATGTCCGTTAGTCCGGTTTCTACCGGCACACAGACACACCCTGCGTACTGAATGCCAAACCACGCCACCACCCAGTCCGGATGATTGGCACCAGAAATCAAGATACGATCGCCTGCGCTAAAACCGGCTTGATGCAGACGCAAAGCCGTTGCCTTGGCGCGGTCGCGCAAGTCCGCAAACCGTACGGCAGTCAGCCCATCTTCGTGGGTACGCATCAAGGCGGGCGCCTTATCATGACGCTCGGCAATCTCCTCGATGAACGACACCAAGTCGTCGTGCCGACGCAGCGGTTTTGGCGTACGCCGCATCTTTTCTTCGATCAGCGGCACCACATTGGCGTCGATACCAGGGATATGGGTTTCCAGAATGTACTCACGCCAGTCGATTTCTTCGGGATTCCAGCGCAGAAGCGCTTTCTCAGAATCCTCTAAACGAGAATACGCCGCACGGGTGTTTGCACAGACATAGCGATAACTATGAGTCGCCATAAACGGCACGAATTGGTCGAGAATATTGGCGGTCGCCACATTGCTCTTTCCAAAGGATTCCAACGCACGCGCAGTGGGTTCCACCATCGGGCGTAAGCCCTTGAGCTCACGGCTGACGCGATCCAAAAAGCCCGATGCAGACTTGGCAGCCTGACCAAGTCGTCGCGGTCCCCACTTGTAATAGGTCTCCGTCGACTGAGGCACAGGCGCGTAGTGCTGATGCACCCAGTCCATCAGGCCACCCTTGCCCGTCTGCTGGAAGCGGCGACGTTTCCCCAATCCCACCAACTCGATCAACCGGTACATAAAGAGCGGATTGACCTCGGAAGATCCGTATTGGTAGACCTGCTTCTGTTCGTCGGCCAACAATTCCGCCAGACTCAGAATCATGCCAGCGGCGACCTGGTCTACTGGAATCACATCTAAAATACAGTCCGAGCGGGCAGGAAAACCTACCAGGCCCTTGTAGGCCATATAAATCAGCGGCGCGGAGGTATTGATACCCTCATTCCACCCCGGTTCAGGGTACTCCAGCGCCGACTCGATGACAGCAGGTCGCCCAATCGTGAAACGGAGTCCACTGGAGGCCAGGACCTGTTCACCAATCGATTTGGTGTAGGTATACACGTTGTGCCAACCCCAGAACTTGGCACGCTCAAGACCTGCTTCAATGAGAAGCTTCTTCTCATAGTTTCGGCGGACCTTGGACAACTCATCCTCAAGGGCACTGCCTCGAGCCGGTTCGCCCTGATCGATCAGGTTCTGGCGAGCAGTATCCAAGAAATGGGATTCGCGAAACGCATCATTGGAGCGATGGCGAACATTCTCCACCATATCAATGGACTCGGCGATCTCACGCTCAGGGTCCCAATGCTTGACGTCCAGTTTCTCAGCCTTCGGAAACGGAAACTCTTTCGGCGGGATCTCGTAGATCTGACCTGTGCGGTCCCCTGCGACATAGCAGGTCGAGGTGTGCATAAAGCGAATATTCCCGAGGTCCTTACACAAGGCGATCAACGACTGCATGCCGAACGCGTTGACCTTGAGCGCATCATCTAAGGGCGGATTGAAATCCACTACGCCAGCCGCATTGACCAGCACATCCACATTGCCACGCAACTCATCACGCAAGTCGTCAGGAATCCCGGCAAATGGCTTGGACACATCACCTGGAATCGGCGTCATCTTAGCGCGAATAAAGTCTTCAAAAGCGTCGCCAGGATATTTCTCGCGCAATGGATCTAAGGTCCCATTGGGCACCACATCCTTCCAGAACCTCGCCTCCGAATCCAAGCCCTTCGACGGCTTGGGGCGCACCACCAAATAGATGTGGTCCACCTCTGGAAAGTGATGCAAGACCATCGACCACCACACCTTGCCCAGAAAGCCTGTGCCTCCCATGACCAAGATGCGCTTCCCAGACAGAAGCTCCCGTACTTTCAGTGGCGTATCGCTCACTTGGCTTTGCCCTCAATCTGCTTGGGTTCGGGATCGGGTGTCACATCGCACATGAGTACCGGCGGGAGATGCAAACACGTGATGTCCGGATTCTCAGGCGCCGTATCTTTGGCCATTCGAAGCGCTTCTTGGAAGGTCGGCGCGGTTTCGTAGCCCAAGATTTTCGGTACATATTCGTTGTCAGCACCCACAATGATGACCCGCCCGATGTGCTGACGACCGTTCTCGCCCCAGTACCACATGTAGAAGGGATGGGCCGGATGGTAGGCAAGACCTGTACGATACAGCTGTACATACGCTGGGTTCTGGCGGAACTCGTTCTCGAACTGCTTGTGCAACTCAACCGCGTCGCGGGTCTTGGTCAGGAACTTGTGGAAGAACTCCACGTAGGCTGGATGCTGATCCCGATCGAACTTGTCCGTGCAGGGATGGAACGCGATGACGGTTCCACCTTTTCGAACAACCGGCGCACCACGATACAGGTTGAACAGATACCCCTGCACCATCACGCTTACGAGCAGTGGATTGAGGAAGGCATGTACGTTGTAGGGACTGATGTAGGGCACACCGGTCACAAGAATGTCGGCCTGACCTTCTAAGGGCACCAAGTACTGCTCATACGCCTTCTTGATGGTGTGACCATGCACCGCCTCGGTTTCCCCAGCGAAAATACCGGTCACATCGTAGGGCGCGGGCACCTTGTCGAAGATGGCCTGACGGGCAGGCTGGGGAAGAATATCCAAACTCTTCTTCAAGGCCTTGAGTGCACGCTCTTCCGTGAGGCTCAACTCGTCTTCGTTCTTAGATAGAAACTCCAACGGTTTATCGAACATGCGGTTGTTCACCGTCGATTCGATGGTGAAGACCTTGCACTTGGAGTTGACCAACCGGCCCATGCGAACGATGCGATGGTTCAACTCCGAGGCTGCCGGATCCATGTAGGAGTTGGAGTTACGGATGGCATAAGGATTGTGGTGTGGCCGAAGACTACGATAGCCACAGAGCCCCACTGCAACCGATTTGTGGCCGCCGTCCATCGGCACGAAGTTGAGATTCAAATAGATAATCAAGTCCGAGTCGGCAGCCCGCTTGCTAATCTCTACCTCTTCACCGGCCTCGGTGGTCCCCAAATAGGTCATTCCACCCGGCTTCTCCGCGTCGTGATTGTAGAGACGATCCGGCCAGAAGCGCTTGAAGTGCTTGGCACCCACCATTCGCTTGATCTCTTTGCCAGACATCGGACGATGTAGACACGTCGCAATGATGATGTGGATGTCTGTGACGGCGTAGTCGGCAAGCATCGCCAAGACAATGTCCAACATGCGTTGGCGGACATCCGGGGTCCGCATCGGCGGAAGCGGAAGCGAAATATCATCCACAGCGATGGTGATCTTCATTCCCGGCTTGAGCATTGCATAGAGCGGCTCACACCCATGTGGATGGTTGATGGAGTAGCGAATCGCTGCGTCCACATCATCCAAACCTTTCAGCGGCGGCTTTGGATACACCACGCGCGTACCCACAGGCAAATCCACCTCTACCAACTGGTCTCCTGAAAAGAGATACCGAGGCTTCGAGCGGTGATCGATTGTGACAACAGATGGGTGGGGGGTGTTCATTAGGATGACTCCTCACGCGAATACGGCGTTTCACCCTCACGACGGCCACTCGAAAAAATATCGAGAATCGGCCAGTCATACGCTTTGGCCAAGCGTTCGAGTTTTTCGTCGGGATTGATACAAAATGGATGGCCCACGAGCGATAGCATCGGCACATCTGAATAGGAATCCGAATAGGCATGACACAGGGCAAGGTCATGACCATGCCGCTTGGCGTCCTCGGCAATAATTCGGGCTTTTTCCGGACCAGCAACCACCGGTCGCAGCAACTTGCCAGTGGCATAGCCGCGCTTCATTTCAAGCCGATTGGTAATCATGTCGGTGATGCCGAGATGACGACACAACGGCTTCATGGTGTAGTCCAGCGACCCCGTCACCAAAACCACCCGCATGCCCGCATCCTGGCACTTCTGAACCAGTTGAAGCGTCCCTTTGAAGACCCGTGGAAGGACCATGCTCTCGAACACTTCTTGGGAGAGGGCCACCATGCGGTCCTCACTCATGCCCTTGTAGTGTGAAAACAGCATCTCGTTGAACAAGCGACGGTCGCGCTTCTCGGCAAGCCACATCGCAGGGGCCTGCAATACCGCTTTGCCCAAACGTTTCGCTCCATCAATAGGGGACGCCTGGTTGGCCAGGTACATGATGGTCGGGTGGATCAGATTGGTGCCGACGAGAGTGCCGTCGACATCGAAATAAGCGGCTGACAAGGTCGCTCCGGGGGACGATGGAGGGGTGCCGAAGTAACCCGATATGAAGGAGCGTTCACCCCGAAATGACCAGAGTCCTTACTTTCGCAACCATGCGGTGATCAGTGGATACTGCAAACTGCGGTGATACAGCCCGATCAGGTGTTCTTGAAGACGCTCACCAACCTGCTGAGCACCCACTTTTCGCAACAAACGCACCGCTGTTTTTCCAGGACCAGGCACACAACCTGGCAGTTCATCGGGCGTGACATGGTAGCGCGGGTGACTACTGATCCCCTCGACTTCAAGCCCTGCTTTCGCCGCCATTTCACGAATGGAGGCATGGGAATGAAAGGTGAGATGTTCAGGAGGACGAATTTCGTTCCAGTCCGCCCCACGCATCTTGGCCCGCGGGGAACCATAGTGGGGCAACAGAATCGCCATCGCCCCACCCTCTCGAAGCACATCTGCGCCCTGCCGCAACAGCTCAACAGGGTCCGGAACATGTTCCAACACTGCATTGATCATCACTGCATCGAACAAGACTCCACCGAAATCGGCATCCGCCAAGCGACAGTTCTGTACGTTCAGCCCGTAATGGTCGCGCCCAACAGAAGCGGCATAATCCGAGAGTTCCACCCCATGCGCCTCCCAGCCCCGAGCCTTGGCCACCGAAAGCCGAAAACCCGTGCCACACCCCACATCTAAAATGCGACCCCGCTCGGGAACGATTTCCTCCAAGCGTTCTAGATAAGGCCAAGCGCGAAGCAAGCTCTCGCGCAGGCGATCGCCTACCTCTTTTTGGTTGTCGAAACCAAAACCTTCATGTCCGCCCTCAAAATAGGCATCACTCGCATAGAAGGCGGTCAACTCCTCCGGCGTAGGCATCGGGTCAACAAAGCCCAAATCGCACCCCGGACAGTAGAGCAGTCGATAGGGGTCGCTCAGTTCACACATCACCCGCGAGGCACCCACCTGACAAATGGGGCACGCCGGATAGCCTGTGTCTTTTTGTAGACCAACCCGC
>Ga0163179_10001135_pt1 | contig 18924 bp, 8 predicted proteins | sample AtlANTMetagenome_FD_109643 | JGI IMG/M metagenome (GOLD analysis project Ga0163179, IMG submission 109643) | Marine eukaryotic phytoplankton communities from the Atlantic Ocean - Atlantic ANT 2 Metagenome | ecosystem: Environmental > Aquatic > Marine > Oceanic | place: North Atlantic Ocean... | reverse complement strand
TCAATAGGTAAATTCCATTGTTTTCCAATTAATTCTAATGAATTATTAATATCATAATTTGGTATTATTAATCTTGATTTTTTGGTTATTTTTTTTCTTAATTTTGTTACTTTTAGTTCTATATATGAATCGTTGTTTTCAAAATGTGAATCTATGTGTTTTGTATAGTGTTTAGAATAACAAGGTTTGTTGAAGCATATTCTATTATCCATGTTTATCATTAATGTTTTTTTTTACTTTAATTATTTTTTTCAAAATAATAAGTAATTTCCATTTTTTCTTTAATTACAAAACCAATGTCATTGCATTCTTTTGAACACCTTTGAATATTTAAATCCGCCGACTTAATTTTTTATTATATATGCTGTAGGTGTTCTTCCCCATAATAATGTTTTAATATTCAAATTAGGATGTTCATTTAAAAATCTATCTACAGCATTTGATTCAGTCCAGTTTTCACATGCATAATCGTCAAATACAATAATACCTCCTCTTACAATTCTATCATATAACATATTTAATGAAGCATATGTTGGTTTATCTAAATCTAAATCTAAATACAAATATGATATTCTAAAACCAGGGTTTTTTTCTAAATAAACTGGTACAGTTTTTTCAACATCACCTTCAATCAATTGATAAATATCTGTATTAAAACCCATTCTCGTATTTGTGAGTTTCAGTTTATTAATAAACCCCGATATATCATCTGTAGAGATACCTTCTTCCATATTAATCCCTGAACTCGTATAGTATTCATCTAATTTAAGATTATGATTTGTTAATGTTTCTTTATAATTTGTTGATTCTGAAAATAAATCAAAACCTATTACTTTTTTATTAGAAGCAGGTATAAATATTTCTCTTAATTTTAAAAGTTGTGCTATACCTGTTCCCTTGAATACTCCTACCTCCACAATATCACCAGGCAATTCCAAAGACATCTTAAATAAATGTTCTCTTACCAAAAATTTTCTTAATCTTTCAATATCTTTATTTAAAAAAAAACCATTATATAAATCCCATTCATCAGTGTTATCAACAAACTTTTTTAGAGTTTCCATTAAATAAATGAATATTTTTATGTATATATACAAACGCATAAAAGCTGTGATTCTAAATTATCAAACTAAATAAAATATTCAGTCAGAGCCAACCTTTCGCCTTCTTCTATTATGTTCCCACGGTGAATATAAGTGGTATCTGCTATCACAAGTGTACCTGCTTTTCCAACTACATTGTATAATTGACAATCATTATTAGTGTTTAAAATGGTATCAACTGTGGAATCAGCAAAGCGGGTGTTATAGCTAGATGTCCGTGGGGTGGGATACCCAATGTGTCTTTTGGACGAGTTTGTTATAAATTGAAAATTCCCATTCTTTTCTGTCACATCGGTTAGATACATCAGGCATTTGAACTGCATATCATGATTGTCTCTATGCCATCCAGCTCCACTATTTTTTCTTTTACCCGGTTCATAAATTAACTTGTTCGCCAATGTTTTTTTCTTCAATGGTCTCCCCGTGTAGTATTTCGCAATAATATTAAATAATATATTATTTGAAAATGTATCTTTAATATACTTAGATTCTTTCTCAATATTAAATATACGTTCATCATTAGAACAACCTTCTTTGTCTAAAATTTGAATGGCTTTTTTTTGTTCTTGAAATACTCTTAAAAGTTCGTTTTTCATCTCAGCAATCACGTCGCTTTTGTAAAAGTTTGTTAATGTCACAATACCGAACTGTTTCAAAAAAAATAATAGCACTTCTTTTTTTGGTTTAATATTTCCACAGTCAAATGTTGGTATATGATGATCTTCTAAACTACATAATGTGGCATCTAAGTAATTCAAATTATGCAGGTTGATTAAACACCTTTGCTCGGTTACTACATCATGAAAATGTGACGTGTTTTTCATATTTTCGTTAATCATTCCCCTTTTTTTATGATCTCCTTGTAGACTAAAGCCATGTATATAAATATTCACGTCATTTATATTCAATAACATCCATATTGCGTTCATGCCCACACGGAGCGCATTCTCTTTTATAGGGGGAATTTGTTTTTCTTTCAACCACTTATTCATGAAGTGTATATCACTGTTATTCTGACGATATACTTTCACCCATCTTGTTATATCAAAATTGTCGTATTCTTTGACGTATTCATCGGTAAACATCTCCAGATATTCTTTTCTTCGTTGGCTCTTATTTCCGTTATCACAATTCATTGTATATTCAAAAACATGTACATTCAAAAATTGTTCATCTATTTTCGTTCCATTGTTATGATTTGGTAATGACATGTTACAACGAATATTTTTTTCAAATATATCTAAAATTCCGTTTAAATGGATATTATAATATGGTCGTGATCCAATAACAACATAGTTTGTTTTTAATTTTTCAAATACAGACATTTAATATATTCAATTAAATTTGTGCGTGATTCCGCACAGGAATATTTCATTAAATGGATTGCAATAGCCATACCCTATATAGCCGGGAGATTTCCCAAAAGAGTCTTGCTAATAACACCGCATCATTATCGAATTCTAATGAACAATTAATACGAATATTCCAAACTATGAAATGTAATAACTCCAGGTCTGTCTCCAGAACTAGGGCGATTTCCCAACCAAGTAAAAGAACCTGCTCCAGAACCATTAATATAATTATTGTATGTTGAATACGTATTGCCACCAGTAAGTACAGTAGTTGCAGTAAATAAACGCTTATTTGCTAAAGTGTCTTCCCATGAAGTAAAATCATCATTCTTCTGAATTGCAACTATTAACTCATTCGAAGAAGGTATATTCTTTACTATCATCTTATAACGAGTATTTTCTTCAACACCATCTGCATCACTAGCAAGTGTATCCCAATTTACGTTGCTTGGACTTTGCCAACTATTTGCCACAATTATAGCACCTCCATCACTTCCTCTTATTTCAGCATAATAACCGTTCATGGCATTGCCCTTTGAAATTTGTAAGCACCCCTTTCCGCTGTGCGAAGCCACACCCCAACCAATTATTCTTCCATAATTAGCAGATGATGCTAAATCATCCCAGGTATAATCAACTTTAATCTCGAATTCGTTTAACCAATCCATAGATTGGGTTTCTAGTAATATCTTATTGGTACCAGCAATATTACTTTGTTCGTATGGTAAATGATATGTTGTTTGTACTGGTTCTGGTTCAGGCTCCGACTCTGGTTCTGGCTGTTGTAAATCATAAATAATAAATTCACCCAGCGAAACAGAATATGCTGTATTAACACCTAGTCCACTAATATCTGCCCTTATACCTGTAACAGTTATTGGTATGTGAAATGAGAAATAAACTGCTGTTGGTACAGCTTCTTGTCCATCTGTTTGAGGATCTCCTAAATAATATGGTGTATTGGTAACATGGGTTATTGGACTATAAGTAGCATTTTCAGCTTCAGTTATAGTTTCAATTGGATCATTGGTGAAATATAATTTCCAAGTTCCACGACGCCGCATATGAACATTATCGGTTGTTATGGTTGGATCTGGCCATTTTAACCCAAAACCCCCTATTTCATTTTGAAATGTGCTCTTTTTATAGCCATTATATTCCAAACTATGGAATGTACAAATAGCAGGTCTGTCTCCAGAACCAGGGCGATTTCCCAACCAAGTATAAGAGTCAACCCCATTGCTATAATTATTGTATATTGAATAAGTATTGCCATTATTAAGAATGGTAGTTGCAAGAAATAAACGCTTATTTGCTAAAGTATTCTCCCATGAAGTGAAATCATCATATTTCTGAATTGCGACTATTAACTCATTCGAAGAAGGTATATTCTTTATTATCATCTTATAACGAGTATTATCTTCAATAGGATCAGCATTACTAACAAGGCTGGACCAATTTACATCATTGGAACTTTGCCAACTATATGGCTCAATTATCCCGGTTCCATCATTTCCTCTTATTTCAGCATAATAATTAGTTCCACCGTTTCCGGTGGAACGGGCAATTTGTATACACCCCTTTCCGCTGTGCGAAGCCACACCCCAAGCAAATATTCTTCCATAAGTATGAGATGATGCTAAATTATCCCAGGTATAATCAACTTTAATCTCGAATTCGTTTAACCAATCCATATGTTGGATTTCCATTTCTATCCTGTTAGTACCACCTGTACTACTTACTTCAGATGGTAATTGATATACATATGTTACTGATTTGTAAAAGTAAACACCTATAGTTTCATTAGTATTGTTCGCTGATATCCAGAAAGTATCTTGATCTCCATCAATAACATTCTTATAGTGATATAATGAATTATTGCTACGATATCTATTGGTACCGGATGTAGCCGTCGCCCATGAAGTAAGTTCTAAATTTGACATTGCATTTAGTGTTGGCAAATTTATTTGAGACATAATTACTGGTTGTGCACCTACACTACAAGTTTGACAATATTCTGTAACACTAGGCATACAAATAGCTTGTCCTCTAACACTAAATTCACCAAGATTCCAATATGATGAAGTAGCTTTTTGGACTATTAGAACAAATAGATCGTAACAATCATCATAGTTTACAGTACCTGGTGCTGGATTTGAACCATCATAATAATATTGTTTTATGTCATTAACATCTATAGTAATACCTTTTATACTTGCACCCGTTTCTGGCCATATAGTATCCATAGTATTAAGACTAATATCTACGCTTTCATGTAAAAGCACTTTTGAATTTACAAAGCTATCATTCGATGCGTAAATTCTAAAGGATTTTGCGTATTGAGCACTATCTTCAGTAATTATTATTTTTGTTGGATAAATTCTTTTTGGCAATTTTATAGAAATAAATCCACCTGGATATTCATCAAACCCATATCCGTGATAAGCCGTTTGACGTGCTTGTCCACCTTCCCAAACATATTCACCACTTCCATTATCAATATAGCAATTTGTTCCACCATGATAGAATAATGAACTAGTAGTTGGACTATGATGAAAGGCGTACGCAATTTGGCTTGAACTATGGCAACGTTCGGTTATTACGTCTATCACACCGTCCGCAAAACCTGGAAGTGTGTGCCAAACATGATTGTGATAATATAGTCTCTCTGTGGTACTGGCATTGCTCCACAGTGATTCTGATGGCCATGTTTGATTTGCTTCTAAATTAACACTTGGGTTACCGACAGGGGTACCCTCCTTTTGACCCATGATAATTACAGCATTTATCATTAAATAGGAATTAGTCGACTCTGGAACAATTATTGCATATTCATCAAACATTTCTTTTCTTGATGCATTACTCTTTTTATCAAAAATATTGTACTTACCGAACTTGAAGGCACCACCGTTGGGCATAATAGTCGTTTGTCCGTAATATTCGGTAGCACCATTATTACTCCAAGATTCATTAGTACCATTCCAGTGATCATCTACATATAATAATTCAGTTTGTGTTTTCCAGCCATCGTTTGATGCAAATAGATGGAATTTACGTACAGTATGTGCCAAGTTAGAGTGTGTATTCATAGAACCTAAGTAAAGATAATTTGGATAAATCATTGTTGGGAATCTTATCCTTACATATGCACCATCTATTCCAGTAACACATGTATATCCAGCACTCTTATTCGTGCCCCCGGTTTTTTTATCATCAGCCAAAGTCCCGTCACTATTGAAACCAATTCCATAAAACTTAGTTTCAGTGCTTGTACTACCCATAACCGAATATCTATCATCGAAAGCATGCATCGCGTTCCTATAATTGTATCGCCATGGTGATGAACACATCCAGTATGTGCCATCAGCATAACCACTTCCGTAAACCTGTCGCTCGAGACACATCCGATAATCATATTGTGCACTTCGAGTATCTTGGAATATTTTTCCATAAGATTCTACTGATAAAGAAGGATCATTACTACAATATGTTGATCTTGGTGGCCATTGTAATGTTTCACCTAAACTAACATCGCTTGTAAACGGATTTACAGGATTATCTTCAGTTACATGTTCGTTACTAGTAAATTGTAGAATATACTGACCTCCCATATATCCATGATTCGCACAATGGAAACTAGCACTGCCGAAATCACCTTTTACATATATTGTAACTCTTCCAAAGTAATAATTAACACCTGCTATTGCGGAAGGTCCCGTTTCAGAACCAGTTCCTCCATAATATGCATCATCTCCATAATATTCAATATTTGTACCAGATTGTTCTATACCAATGGGATGTGATTCAGGAACATTCTCGAGTATCCATGTTCCTAATCCAAGATGAATTGTACCTGATATTATTTCATACTTCATTGGGTTTATGAATGAATACAGATTTGTTGTTGGTGGTGAAGTAATAGTATTAAAACTTGAAATTGCGTCATTCAAAGTTAATGCTTTATCCCAGTATGTAAAGTTTTTAACTAACGCATCCATATATTCGTCACCGTTACGTGGTATAGCATACCCAATTTGATACCCATTTGGAGCAACGATAGGGTCTGTTGAATTATCGATAACCGCACTTCCTATTTGCTCTAGTTCGTTCCTATTAAAATTGGCGTAAACCTTTATATCCGCATTGTCACGAACTATTACAAAAGTGTAGGTTTTACCGTTAAAATTCCAATAATGTGTCACATCTGGGAAATTAAGTGTATTAGTTTTCAGACCTGCATTCCACCAAAGCATTCTAAATGTATTGCCCATAATATGTGGCATCAAACTACCTGTAGCATCATATCCTAAATTAAGCATAGAAGTCCAATTTTGAGAACGGTACAACTGACATTGTATGGCCACTGTAAATTTCGGTCCTAATGGGAAATAATCCAATTGAATATATTGTGACATACTACTGCCTGGGTTTAAGCGAACACCATTAGAATCTTGCGTTGGACTTCCAATCAAACTCCAAGTATAACCTGAATCACCAATATTACTTCCATTTGTAGGATCGGTAAAATCCAGATGATATGTTGGTGCATAATTCATTGCTGTGAGAATTCTGCGGTCACCTACAGTCTTAATAGGTAAAGTTGCGAAATTTGTAGAAAGACTGTCTTCTTCTTGACCATGAAGAATTAAAGTTTCGATTGTGATGTATGTTGCATAGGCTTTGTTTACTACTAAACAATATGTATCATACATTTCCATTTGTGAAACGTTAGAAGCACCCTTTCTAAAGTCAATGCGACGTCCATGACAAACATCTGCTTTGTCGAATGTCGTATGTGTATCTGCGGGTCCTGCATTTTGAGGATCAGAAATAATATTTCCAGGATTTTTAAAAAATACAGGTTCACCATCAAATTCGTCTTTATGTTCATATATAAGATTCCAATCAGATGCACTTTCTGTTGCATATATTCTGTTTTCTTGTATGCTTGTATTCGTACCACTATCTGTCGAATTTCTTCCATAAATTCTAAAATCTTTGCAATTTTGATTATACTTCCAATTTTCACATAATGTAAAACCTGTCAAATATATCTTAGTAGGTAACATAATCCACATCCATGATCCTAGATATCCATCTTTCGTATACCCAAGTGTTGGGAATGTAGAATCATTTGGATTATCATCGTAATTTCCATTGCTTAATCTATTAAATTTGAATTGAGTTCCCCAGCTTGAGTGATATGAACCTAGCGAATAGTTATGTCTCCAGAATACCTTTCCACAATGAGTACTACCGTTATTTCTATCAGCTCTAAATTCATAGGTACCATTTCCGTATGTTTCACCAGAAACATTTGCCATGCCGCCCTGTGAATAGTAAATACCCCACATGGTTCCATTTTGTCCAAGTGAATGTAAATCGGTAAATGTAGGACCAAATGGATCATTACCACCGTTATTGTTTCCGGTCGCATCTGGATGAGGATTTTGAGATCCGTCCCCGTACCCATTTTCCATAATTGGCCATAAATCTACCGATGGGTATTCACGAACATTAGTATTTAAATTAACCATATATGGTGGTTCTGGTTCTGGTTCGGGTTCTGGTTCAGGTTCTGGTTCTGGTTCTGGTGGAGGTAGAGGTTGTATTAATAGTCCTGGCTGCATTGTTGTTGCAAATTCTTGAACATCCATAACTTCTTCTATTGTTAGAGCTTCATCAAAAATTATAACAGATGTAATTTCACCATTACAAAAGAAGTTTGTACCCGTATGCGTGGCTTGGCCTTCTTCACCACCTATATTCCAAGGAGTTTTATCTAAATTATTATTGCGTCCGGTCTGTCCATATACATGACAATTACCGTAATGCTTATTTGTATAATATAAATCTTCTCTACCATCATTGTATATAAATGTAATTAAGGTCCATTCATCAACTGTTAAATTACCATCATCACGTAATGATGTATTGTATGATGATGCACCATGTGTTGAACCACCATATATATGAATTCCTTTAGAACCAGTGCTTTGACTTACGCGATTCCCATTTAGTGGTCCTACCAAAGTGCAACCGGTCGACGGTCCGGATGCACTCGTTTTGTAATAGAAACTTATTGTAACTTTATTTGTATAAACAGGTGTGTATTTACGATATAGTATCTTATAGAAACTATTTGAACATTTTACTGTAAAACCATAATCACTTGTTCCTGTCTCTTGTGTCCCCATAAGTACACCAATCGCATCACCAATGTGATCAATTAAATCACCAGTTGTTGCATTTATTGTACCATCAAAATAATGAACAATATGTTCTGTAGCAGCAGGTCTATCCTCAGTTGAAGTATATTTTGGTGGAGGTGCCACATATGTTCCATCTAAATGGTTACCTAGATTACCTTTATTATATTCATGAACAAGTTTATAATCGTTAATATCTTCCAATGGTTTATTCATAATTACTACAGAAGCTAAATCACCTGATGGTTGATTCCCACTATAACCATGTCCTTGGAATTGATATTTTCCAAATAAGTAATTTGGCTTATTAATATTAGCACCACCATCGTTTTTTGCATGGTGTATTAATTTGTTATTTATGTACAATGTACTACCTCCAGTAGTGGTCGCACTTGTAGAACCATTTTCAGCATATACAATTGTGATGTACATCCATCCGTTTTCATCTAAGTCCCCGGGTTCTAATGTATATGTTTTTTGTACAGGTCCACGCCATTTTATTCTATCAGTAGAAATAGGACCAAAGCCCCAGCCTGAGTAATATGAACTATGTGGTTGAATAACATGTGCTTCAGTATCTGGATTATCCGCATGTGTTCTCCAAAGCAATGATACTGTTCCACCTGTAAAATTATTTGCAACTGTTCTAAACCCTGCATTGGTTAATTCATACCAATTGTCTGTAGTTGTTCCACCATTTGACCCAAATGTTACATAATCACCATGAACAGGATCAGTTCCTGTAATTGCCGTTCCACTTGAAATAGGAGCACTATCGTCCCATATTCCAGCTTTTAATTGGAACTTATCAACTAATCTATCATTATTGGGTCCTGTGTCTCCTGAAAACGCCCAAATAACACCGTCATAGAAATTAGGTGGTGGTGGTGGTGGTGTGTAACAGGTTGGGCATGTTGCAGTACCAGGTACTTGACAAACAGCTTGCCCATATAAACCAATTTCTGCCATAGACCATACTTTTGCATAAGGCCTTACTTTCTGTACTATGATGACAAAAAGATCATATGTGTCCTCGTAATTAACAGTAGGAGGTGTACCATTTTCGTATGTATCCATATAGGAATCTTTTGAAGTATTAATATCAATTGTTATACCAGGTCTTGAAACACCATCTTCTGGCCAAATTGTAGTTGCATTATCTTTCCAAGTGATATTATCAATTTCTTCGTGTAATAAAACTTTCGAATTTACAAATAAATCGTTTGAAGCATATACTCTAAAGGATACTGGGAAACTATAATTGCCAGTTGGTGCGAGTAATACTAATTTTTGTGGATATATTCTCTTTGGAAGTTTGATTGATGTGTATCCACCTGGATACTCCGCAAGGAAGTTAGCTAAATATATTGTTTGGTTCAAAGGATTCTCCCAAATAAAATTACCATTGCCATCATCCGTATTATATGTTGCAAGTCCACTGTAAAATAAAACACCACGTCCAGTCAATCCATCATCATATGCTCCTCTTAAAGGCACGGAACCATGTGTATCAGCTGTATTTAATGTAATTGCACCACCTCCTTCATATAAAGGATTCATAGTTATATGGGCTCCTGTATCTACCCAACGCATTAACCCACTTGTATGATCATTAATAGATAATGAAGGCCATTTTTGAAGAGATTCAAGGAAACATACTGTTGATGGATTTCCAACTTTTTGACCCATAACTATAAATGCTGTTAGATATATCCTACTGTTTGTAGTTTCATGTGCAACAATACAAAATTCATTAAACATATTCAATTTACTTGTTGATGATGCTTGATCATTAACAGGAATTCTTAATGAATTGATATAAACAGCACCATCGGGCATAACCGCAGTAGGCCCATTATAAGGAGGTGTTGCACTATTATTCCAATTTTCATCAGTAAATCCTCCATCCTGATAATGTAGCAATACTTGACTTTTCCATCCATCATTTGATGCATATATAGAAGCTTTTCTTAAAGCATGTGTAGGTCCATTGAATAATCCTGACATAATGTAAAAGGCATTTGGATAAATCATATGAGGTATTTTAATCCGTACACCTCTTCCATAAACCCCTGGTACCATTTGACTTTGACTACGATATTGTCCAGTCGCTCCATAATTATTGGCATCTAAAGTACCATCTGCAAGATATCCAGTAGTATAATATCTATCAGCGAAATTTCCAAAATCCCAGTAATATTTATCATTAAATGCATTTCTAGCGTAAGAATAACTACTGTAATAACCATTTATCCAATATTCACCATCTGCATAATTCGTTCCATGTACATGATATGTTTTAGCAATTCGCTTATCTCTTTCACTCGAATAAGTACCTGGATCTTCGAATATTTTACCATATGTTGTAAGTGTACCATGGTGAGCAATTGACGACCTTGGTGGAAATTGTAAAGTATCACCAATATTTACTGTTTCAAATGGATTAGAAGGATCTTCATCGGTACATCTTTCATTATCAGAGAATTTTAATTTGTCTTGAGCACCCATGTAACCATGATTTGCACAATGGAAACTTGCTGTTCCAAAATTGGCCTTTACATGTATTATAATTCTTCCTGAATAATAATTTACTCCTGCAATTGCAGAAGGCCCAGATTCCGAACCAAGTCCAGAATAATGAGCATTAACACCTACATATTCAATATTATTTCCTGTTTGTACTATACCAATTGGATGGTCAGAAGGTACATCTAACAAATACCATGTACCAATACCTAAACGAATTTGTGAACTTAATACGTCGTGTTTAAGTGTATTTTTAAATACATAACTACCCGAATCTACACTTACCAATATATATGGATTATGAATATCAATACAATTTAATCCAAAATCATAATTTCCATCCGTACCTACTTGTTCTTGACCGTATAAAACCCATTCTTGAATGGCAAGAGCGGCTTTATCCGATGTTTTATTTATAACTATACAATATGTGTCGAATAACAGATTAGGATCCATTGTAGAGCATGGTTTTCTCATATTTGTTTTATCAGTTCCAAAACATACATCTGCAATAGTATATCGTGTTTCACGAGGATCGTTCTCGTCTATTGGATCATTATTTCCATCAACGTGCGATGTTTTAATTTTACCTGGACCAGTTGTATCCGTATTAGGGAAATAATTAGGTTCTCCATCTATATCTGATTGATGTTCATATAATAAAACCCAATCATTCGCAGCTTCTGTAGTATAAATTCTATTTGCTTGACTCGATGGATCGGTAGCAGTAGAATTTCTTGCATAGATTCTGAAATCATGTGGCCAGGCAACAGACATCCATTGTGTAAATATTTTAAAACCTGTTAAATAAATCTTTGTTGGTAACATTATCCATCCCCAAGTACCTACATATCCATCTTTAGTATAACCTATACCATCAAATGGAGAGTCATTTGTATTGTTATCATATGTGCCGTCCGTATTTCTATTATGATTTGTGTAAAACCCCCAATTCTGGTATCCACTTCCACTTTTATATATCCACTTTTGGAAAACCTTGCCCCAATTGTTTGAATAAGTATTTTTATTTCTATCTGACCTATATTCATAAACTCCATTACCATATTCTTGTCCAGTAACAGTAGATGTACCACCGTTAGAATACATAATCCCCGCAATTGCTCCAGGTAAATCGGTGTGTGTTGGACCAAATGGGTCATTTCCTAAATGATTGTTGGTTATTTGATATGTGTAATTTCCACCTGAACCATAATTATTCTCACCGATAATCCATAAATCAGTAGGAGGCCAGGTTTTTACAATTGTATCCATAATTGCAGCACCATTGCCACCTTCGGGTTCAGGTTCGGGTTCGGGTTCTGGTTCGGGTTCTTGTTCGGGTTCAGGTTCAGGTTCAGGTTGAGGTTCAGGTTCAGGCTCAGGTTCTGGTTGAGGAACTGTAGTCTCGTATTTGATTTTATTTTTGATATAATTTCCATCTTCAGTTATCCCCCAAAATTCTATATCTCCTGTACTTAAATCATCACCCAATTGTTCTATTGTCATAGTAGCGTTAGCTGTTCCTGACAATACTATAGTGATTGTATCAGGATTATTTGTAGTATGATTTGTTGTTTTAATAGTTCTTTTAGTAACAATCGCAGTGTCGCTCAAAGAAAAAACTACATTGCTTTGATTAGATGATAATTTTAATACTTGAGGTTGATGAAAAAGGTGGTATCCAGTATTAACATAATCAATACTTGCAGATACACTTGCTTTAACAAAGGTACCTAAATCTTCATCCGGTATACTTTCGACTGCAGTTGTAACATCAACAACTGTCATGGCAACGCCTGCTTCTTTAGCTGTTTTCATATCATTTGAGATAGTTTCCACAGCTTTTGTAACTCTTGCTAATTCTTTAAACGTATCTTCTGTAGATGCATTTGAATCAATTGTTGTAATAATTGTTGCAGCAGTTGATATTGTTTGTGTAACAGCTGCTTTATCTGCTTCACTCATAACTAAATTTGTATCCTTAGACATTGTATTCGTAATAACATCATCAATCGCAGTTGCGTCAGATAAATCAATCTCCACGGTTGATGTTTTTATTAAATCAGCCAAACCAGCCGAAGCATCCTCACTACTCGCCCCAGTCGCAGAGGATACAACTTTCTGCAACACTTGAATAATTTGAGCAGCTTTCCCCATATCACTATCACCCGTCTCGATGAAATCATCTCCAATTTTTTCAGGGTCGATGCCTAATGACGTAGCTACAGTTGATTTTGAATTTTCAATACCAACAGGATCTAAATTACCCTCACTATTTGCAACTTCTGCTACAATTGTTGTAATTGCATTTATATTATGTTGTTTTGCAACACCAACTTCTATTGGAAGCGATTTTAATATACCTGTAAATGGATCACCGGTAGATATATCATATCCACTTTCTTCTAAAATACCAATCAAATAACCGCTTTCAGAAGTTATATGAGTAGGTACTTCAAACATTCCTTGAAAGTCTGTTAAAGTTTCAAATAAAACAGGTGTTAGCTTTAATGAATCTAATGTGTACGTTTCAAGCGGTTGATTGTAAAATAATACAGTTCCATCCCGTATATATCCATCTGCTAAAGTTCCACTAATAGGATCTGGTGCTTGATCCATTAAAGTGTTTGCTTGGGCAAGTAGTGCATTTAATTTTGCAAGAATATCCTCGCCTCCTACAAATGTTGTACCCGACACGTCTATTGAATTTTTAACAGACAATGTCGGCATACTTATTTAAATTCAATATTATTCATATGATACAAAATGTAGCAATACATAATATGCATAATCACCTTCATATTTCTTTCTCATATGAGCATGTCCGCCCTTTGAAGCCCCTTTGAATATAATTAATCCATTTTCTTCACATTCCAAAGGAATGCATTCTTCATCAGTAACAGTATAATTACATCTCCCAGTACAACCTCTATCTGTCTGTTTTTCCACATATATAGGCCACGAAATACCTGTATCGTCCTTAGCAATAAAAAACGAACATGTAAATTCACATTCTGCACGATCTACATGCAAAGGTAGGTCTGATCCTTTTATATATCCTGAAAAATAAGTATAACTCGCTTTCATTCGTTTACCCACAATTTTTGATATTAAAGGGACAAGGTCAAAATTCAACACTCTACTTATTTTATCATTTCTTGCTTTGTAACGATTGCTTTGTCTATCTCCTAACGAAAAATTTCCCACCTTTATCATATCGTAATAATAATCTCTAATTACTTTGGCTGTTTCTTTTGGATATATATTATTAACTACCTCATAGTCATTTTCTTTAATACTCGTATAATTTTTTGATAAAAGAGATTTATTAAATAATACTCCATTTGTTTTAATTTCACCTAAAAAATATCCAATTGTAGAATATAATCTCTTATAATCTTTATGAACATCATTGTGTTCAGTGTTTGATTTCATTATCGAATAATAAAATGGTATATCATTATCTATTCCAGAGGTGTTTTGAAGCGTTCTATTTGTTTGCGACTGTAGCTGAGGTTGTTGTGTTGGTATATAACGAGGTCTTTGTTTATCAAAAGGTAATTCTCTTAACCAAAAATTTGCAATCCATTTTTCACCTTTTAAAACAGGTAAACCAGCGTGTAATGATTTAGGATCTCTACGATTTGTTTTACCTATTACATTCTGAAAAACAAGTGCTTTGCCAATTGATGGTGTTATTTTAAGTGGTTTCATATTACTTGAATCTGATATATCTCTAAAACCAGTCTCACCTCCTTCTTCGACGTCTGACAAATAAAAGAGTATTGTATACAATCTTTGACCTCTTTCTGAAGTACATCTTTTACCTCGTTCTGAATCAAAATCATATGCATCCCAATGCCATCTATATTCTTGTCCCTTTTGATACTTAACAATTTGAAGCTGTTCAAAGTTTTTCCATTCTACATGTGGTAATAAGTTTTTAAATACAGATGCACTTCTTTCCGCAATATTTTTTAGTAAAGGATCTCTTCTGTAACATAGCCAAGTTGTTTTACTAGTTCTCCCTGCAGAGGCAACTCCCCCAGTAGCTGCAGAAACAACAGAATCCCTTAATGATTTAGACGCTGATTCCGTAATATATTTACACTCTGATTCTGTCAAGAAAGAGTCTATAGTATATACATTAGGGTTTTCATGTATTTTAACAAGACGCTCGTTCATTGTTAATGGGGTTGTTGTTAATTCCATTTCTAAATTTTTACTCATTTTAATACTATATACGAATTACATTTAATTATTTATTCAAAAGACGTACAAAAATATTAAGAAGATCTAATATAATATTTACAGATTCTTTTGGATAATTTGCAGGGTTTGTTAAGTTTGAACACACCATGGCTCTTTTTTGTAATAAAACTGTATCATAAATTATAAATACTGCGAATAAAACAACTACAAAGTATGAAACGATTCTTCTTTTTTTTTCAGGATAAGATTTTTGAAAAAATATATAAAAAAGTTCATATAGTATTACTGCTATTAAACAAATAAGTAAAAAGATTCCTACCGGACCTACATGATTTATAATTTTATCATAACCTATATAACCTACTAAAGACATTGAAAAAAATATAATTGCAGTTACTAGTAAAGCATCAGCTATTAAAGGATTTGTAGTATTCATGATAGATGGAACCAATGTTATACCAAATGTTATGATTAATAATAACCAAAAAATATGTGATTGAATTACATTTTCGTTAGAAGTAAATAATAATCCAAACAAAAATACAAACGCTAATACCATTGACATAAAAAGAATACCAAGTCCTTTTGATTTAGTTATTACTTTGTTATCAATAAATAAAAAAGATGAATATCCAATTATACATACACCCAATGCAATATATAAATAAGTATTCATAATATATGATTCACATACTACTTTTCCATTTTTAAAGGCATTGTGTGATATTAAACCCATTAAAATAAATGCAATTCCTAAAAAGAATATATTTTTATAAACAGAATTCGAGTTCGTCATTAATTAATTATGTATAATTTTTTAATATAAATGGTCTATCTCTTATATTCCTACTCCCCTACATTGAGAACGAACAACTAAATCAGGACATATAAAAATTTTACCTCCTTTCTTAATTATCTGATCATGAAAATGTACATGTTCACACGTTATACTATTATCAAATTCTGCATTATAACGACAACCAATAATGGAAGATATTTTATATAATCCTAAACCCCCAAATGCTGACGTCACAGGAATCAAAGGGGAATCTATGGGAATATTTATTTGATTCCCATGTACATATTTTTTAGTATATTTCATCATCCAACAATCATAATCAATTGGTTCTTTCCATAACTTTCCATGCAATTTTTGATCCCAAACATCATGATAAATACGTAGAGCCCATATGTCATAGTATTTTGTATCACTATTTGCAGTTAATACATCCCATGAAGAATTATCATACTTCTGAAGAATTTGTTGAACTAATGTAGGTTTAAAATTTTTCACTACACTATCCAAATCAACCATAATCATATAATCAAAATGTGAATAATTTGTTTCCACATAGTGTAATAATGCATTGCGAGCATAAGTTAAGTTAAGAGGCTTTTTAACAAAGCGACTATATGGCTTAGTAACGTTTGATGATATTTTAATTTTGTCTTTTAGTGTATCAAATATCATACGTGTATTCTTATGTTTTGATTGAAATTCCTCTAATATTTTTTTGGTTTTATCGGTAGAATCATTCTCAAATATTACCATGTGAAAATCACTACATATAGATTTCAGTAAGTATAACTTTTCTAGATGTGATTGTATGTATGACGAACTATTTTTTGTACATCCACATACAATAATTTTCGGTTGAGTCATATATATATATATATGTATATAACTTACATATATATTATCTTTATATGAATAATGAGTAAAAAACGAAATTCGGTTATTATTTGTGGCAGACAACGCAGAAAAGCATATGAAAATATATTAAATATAATAAATTTTTTGGAAGCGGACGTTTTTCTTGTTTATGAGAATGATTCTTTTAATTATTCGAAATTAGCAATAGACAGTCTTAAAGTGGAAGATGATAAAAAATTACGACCAACAGAAAATCAATTCGCAAAAATCAAAAAAGGTTGGAATTTGATGGAAAAATATGAAAAAAAACATAATTTTGAATATTTTGCCGTATATCGACTAAGGCCTGATATAATCTATGAATTTCATGAAAATAATTATCACGATCTTTTAATTGGAAATGCATATTTGAATAGCGATTTCTTATTTTATGGTTTGCGAAACGAAATTTATAATTGCTTCAATTTACTAGAAAGTTGGAACAATTTAGTTAAAGATAAGCAGCAATTCAATTATGAAGTGAATGATCTATTTGAAACAATATTAGTAAACCCAGACAAATGTTTTAAAAGAGATGAATGGAGATTTGTAAACAAATTAAAAGCTATTCCAATTGCAAGTGATAACAATAATATCGTTTTTAATAAAAATTTTTTTTTACATTTTTGCAAAAAATACAAAAATAAAAAAATATCCGAAATATTGACGAATAGTAATTGTTCTTTATATTTTTGGAACAATAGCGATAAAAGATCTAAATTCCCATGTGAATTATCAATTTTATTAGTTCTATTAAATAGAAAAATTATACCAAATCATTCTAATTTTATTAAAGTTTTGACAAAAATAAAAGAATAATGAATAATGAGTAATGAAAAATACTGTAAATATGTATCTTCTCGCGGTATTGCATACAATTGTAACATTTATCCAAAGGAAATCATATCAGATACAAAAATGTTTGATATCAATGATTATAAAAATATCAAAAATGGCGACACGGTATATGTCATAAGTTCTGTATTAGATAAATTTATTACCAATATATTTCCTGAACTTTTGAAAAATACTATATGCATCACGTTAGTAACAGGTGCATGTGTAAATAGCGTACCCAATGAATTGAGTAAATTACATAAAATTAATTATCTTAAATTTGCAAAGAGTAATAAAAAATACATAAAACAATGGTATACACAAAATTGCGATGAAGAGAATAGCGATTATATTAAATTAATTCCATTAGGAATAGATTATCATACCCTTCAAAAATATAAATTACATGCATGGGGAAAAGGGAAATCACCATTAGATCAAGAGAAGGAATTATTATCAATAAAAGAATCATCAAAGGATGAAATAAAAAAAAATATGACATTTTCTTATTATCATTTTCGATTATTCGAACGTCATAATCGTGATAGGTATGTAGCAAAAGAACATCTCAAAACACAATCTTTTAATGTATTTTTAAATAAGAAATTGAAGCGTTGTGATATATGGAAAGAACAATTAAAATATCATTTTGTAGTATCGCCTCATGGCAACGGATTAGATTGTCATAGAACGTGGGAAGCTATAATGTTAGGATGTATTCCAATTGTTAAAAGTTCTTCATTGAACAGTTTATTTTATGATTTACCTGTTTTGATAATAAATGAGTGGGATGAATTAAATGAAGAACTACTTATAAAAACATTAAAAGATTTCTCTTCAAAAAAATTCAATATGAAAAAATTAACATTAAATTATTGGACTGAATATTTAAATAATTAAATTAATAGGACACTGCATTGTCTTAATAATGTAATACCTTAATAAATATAAATTGATGTGATATCATTAATGGAAAATTATTTAAAAAAAAT
>Ga0163179_10001134_pt1 | contig 18930 bp, 27 predicted proteins | sample AtlANTMetagenome_FD_109643 | JGI IMG/M metagenome (GOLD analysis project Ga0163179, IMG submission 109643) | Marine eukaryotic phytoplankton communities from the Atlantic Ocean - Atlantic ANT 2 Metagenome | ecosystem: Environmental > Aquatic > Marine > Oceanic | place: North Atlantic Ocean... | reverse complement strand
TATGGATCGTACTGTTTCATATATCTTATACTGGATTGATAAGTATATGGAAGATGAAACAGGTACTAAAGTTGGTAAGGGTTGGGATGAAACTGCGAAAGATTATAGAACCAGACCAAAATATAATTCTGGTCTCGAAAAATGTTTTACATAAAAATCTCCACACTTTCTTAATGTTATTTTAGATACAATTGTAATAAATAATATTACACGTGTGAAAAGGGGAAGAGGTGTCTGGATAGGCACCTTTTTTTTGTCACTAAATATAAACGTATAGTATACTTAATTATGATAGATGATGTAAGGTTTGAGGACTTTATCGGTATCTTTGATACTAAATTCAATACTCAACCAGTAATTGACTATTGGGAATATCAAAAGAAGTGTGGTGCTACGTTTAATCGCAAAGGTATCTTTGGTAAAGAACGTAGAGCAAATCAACGTAAAGACCAATGTCTTGCTACGGAAGATTTTATATTAGATCACACTTGTGGTTATGAATGGATGAAACAATACAATGATATTTGTGGTGAGTGTTTAGAATTATACATTGATGAGTATGAAAGTCTACTGCAATACAGATATCAACAAGTATATTTGAATGTACAAAAGACTGAACCTGGTCAAGGTTATCATGCATGGCATTCTGAGAATGGTTCTATGGGAACTAATCGTAGATTGTTAGCAACTATGATGTATCTCAATGATGATTTTGAAGGAGGAGAAACAGAATTTCTCTATCTTCATAAACGATACAAACCTAAGAAAGGACAAGTATTGATTTGGCCAGCAGGGTTTACACATACTCATAGAGGATTACCTCCTTTAGATGGTAACAAATACATTTCTACATCATGGTTGGAAAACATTAACGGATAAAATGGCAAATTGGTATCAAGATCAACTGACTAACAAGAACTTTCTATCCCCTATAGGATTTTTATTCCTATTAGATAGGGCAAAGAAAACATCGTTCTTATGTCAGAAAGCAAATATACCTGCATTTACAACAGGTAATATAGAAATACCTACACGTGGTTTTGTCACCATACCAGTAGAGAGTACAGCATCATACGAAGATTTAACTATAGAGTTTATAGTAGATGAAGACTTAAAAAATTATATGGAGATACATAACTGGATGAGAGCACTGTCTACACCAGGTGAATATGAAGATAGATATAATTGGAATCAAGAAAACATTACCAGAGGAACTAACCAAGATCCAAGATTTTCTGATGCTACATTGCAAGTATTGAATAACAATAACCTTGCAAACTTTGATGTAGTTTTTAAATCAATCTTCCCTATAAACTTATCATCATTACCATTTGATGTGACAGGAAGTGATAGCACTTATTTTACAGCATCAGCAACATTTAGATATACCTTGTATGAGGTAAGAAACGTAAACGCATCAACACGTAGGTAAACATGTACAACCTTAACATCAAAAAATCTTTTATAGCATTTGTAGAGTGGGATAAGAAACTGATAAAAAAATTTCAAGATAAATATAAATTGTCAGACTATCAAATACATTGTCTTGCTTTCGCTAAGGGGTTTTTAATAGGTGCTATTCTCCTTTGAAAAAACCTTTGGTAAAGGTGTAGATCCTTGGTATCACAAGGCAGAGCGATGGGTAAAGAAGAAATTCAAGAACCCTTTCGTTAGGCATCTAGCACTTGGTTTGCTAGAGTGGTTGAAAAAAAAGTGGATCTATGCTAAAATAGAAAATACAATGCGATCAGTTGACGCACAAACTGACCAATTAGTAAAAGAGTGGGACAGAAATGAACCAATTAGAAGACCAAACATCTTGGAGACTGGAGTACTTGGAGATGAAGGCTGGTCTATCGAAATTTCAAATCCAGTTGTTGAAAGAAGGTCCGAAGCAACTAGCACAGGCATGGTTACTAGGAGCGATGCACAGCGACTACGAAAAGATGAAAGGGATCAGACCCAAGAAAGAGAAAACAGTGAACTGCCAAAGCAGTCTCCAAGATTTCTTCAAGGAAACGAAGGATCAAGGAGTATAATACCAGACCCTTGGATTGATAATGAATCTAGAACAGATACAGGAGATGTGGAAGAAGGATTCAGTAATTGATAACGATCTTTACTGCGAAGAATCCACAAAAATTCCACAACTCCATATGAGATATATGGAACTATACACCACGTTTGGACTGATGAAGAAAGAACGTGAGATTGATATGAAGAGACTTGTCAGAGAGAAATGGATATACTATAAAGGAAAAGCACCATCAACTGTGTATAAAGAAATGCCATTCGATTATAAGTTGACTACTAAAGAAGAAGTCAACATGTTTATTGAAGGAGACGAGGATGTAAGAAAATTGCAATATAAAATTGAGTATGTAGATCAATGTCTTAATTACCTAGACGGTGTATTGAGACAGATAAACAATAGAAATTTTCAAATTAAAAATGCTATAGACTGGACTAAATTCCAGAACGGTGTATGAAGTACGGTTGTTCTTATAGAGTTATCGAATTGAATGATAGTGCGATGACTAAGATTCAACGCACACTTGATAGTGAAAATTTAAAATTCAGTGACAGTGTAGTACATAATAGTAATGATGCTGCTGCACATGAGGATAGAATATCTCAACAGGCATGGATAAGAGAAATTAGATTTTGTCAGTTGTTTATTGATATTGCAAAAACAATGAATGAAATGTGTTGGTGGAATTTAGATATACAAGGATGTGAACCTATACAATATGGTATATACTCCAAAGGTGGTAAATATAATTGGCATGTAGATCAACATCCAAAACCTGTACAGGGTATGGTGAGAAAGATAAGTATGACTCTTTTCATGAATGAACCAGATGAGTACAAAGGAGGGGAGTTTGATTTGGAGCTATATAAACCAGAGACTGATTGTAGATACGAAACATTTAAGTTGAAGAAAGGTTCAGCGATCTTCTTTCAATCAGATGTTTGGCACAGAGTTAGACCTGTAAAGTCTGGAGTCAGGAAATCAATTGTAGCATGGTTTTATGGACCTCCTTATAAGTAAGAAGAATGAAGTCTATTTAAAAATTGAGGCACAACCTCATATAAATTATGAGTTGGCAGATTTTTTTACCTTTGAGGTAGAGTCTGCAAAGTACATGCAGAAGACAAGAAGATATAAAGGATGGGATGGAAAAATAAGATTATACTCACCTGCTAATGGAGAGATCTATTGTGGTCTTGTAGATTATCTTACTGACTGGGCAGAGAAGAAAGGGTATGACTACGTTTTAGATGAAGATGGATATTATGGTCACCCCCAAGAAACAAATGATTTGATTACTCCTGAGGGAGTTGCGTCATTTGTGCAGAGTCTTTGTTTGAATCATAGGGTAAGGGATTATCAATATCAAGCAATATACGAATGCCTGAAATACAACAGAAGACTCCTATTGTCGCCAACTGCCAGTGGGAAATCCTTGATGATCTATTCATTGGTGAGATACCATGTTAATGCGGACAGAAATGTATTAATAGTTGTACCCACAACATCTCTTGTGGAACAAATGTATAAGGACTTTAAAGAATATGGTTGGAATGTAGATCACCATTGTCATAAACTCTATGCAGGAGCAGAGAAATATACGGAACATGATGTAGTGATTTCCACATGGCAATCAATCTATAAAGAACCTAAGAAATGGTTTGATAAGTTTGACTGTGTGATAGGTGACGAAGCACATCTATTTAAAGCAAAGTCTTTGACATCACTTATGGGTAAACTTCATGATTGTAAATATCGTATTGGATTTACTGGTACATTAGATGGTGCAAACGTTAATCAGTTAGTATTGGAGGGAGTTTTCGGTAAATGTTCTAAGGTCACAAAGACCAATGAACTAATGAAACAGGGATATCTTTCTAAATTAAAAGTAAAAATTATACTAATAAAACATAAAGATAAAATATTTGAAGGGTATCAGGACGAGATGGACTACCTCGTTGAGCATGAACCTAGAAATAAATTCATTAAAAATTTAGCAAAAGATCTCAAAGGTAATACACTAATTCTATTTAACTACGTAGAAAGACACGGTTTACCTTTGTTCAATATGATAAATAGTGATACAGACAGACCTGTGTATGTTGTACATGGGGGAGTTGATACAGAAGACCGAGAAGAAATTCGAGAGTTAACTGAAAAATCAGACAATTCTATTATTGTTGCTTCCTATGGTACATTCAGTACAGGTATAAATATTCGTAATCTACATAATGTTATCTTTGCTTCTCCTTCTAAATCTCGTATTCGTAATTTACAAAGCATTGGACGAGTACTTAGGAAGGGCGACAATAAATCAAAAGCAACTCTTTATGATATTGCTGATGACATATCCACTGACAGAGGAAACAATTACACATTGAATCATTTGTTAGAGAGAGTCAAAATTTATAATGAAGAAAAGTTTGATTATGAGATCATAGATGTTAAACTCAAGGATGATTAATTACGCCAAACACGAAGAAGAATTTTACGGAGTATTAAAACTCATAAATGGAGAGGAAGTGTTGGGTAAAGCTGTTCTTACAGATGACCACGGTGAAAGTTTATGCTTTATTCAGAACCCTGTCGCTGTAGAAATGATTGAGAAAGAAATAGAACACGATAGATTGGCACGAGGGATAGGATTTTCTAAATGGATGCAGTTGTCAGACGAGGACTTTTATGTAATAAGAGAAAAAGATATTTTAACAATATCTGCTATGTCTAAACAATGTGTATTCATGTACGAATCATATCTGAAGGGCGAGTCACCTGATAGTAGAAGAGAAAGAATGGAACAAGAACCCAACAAACATCTGGGTTACTTAGGATCTATTGACTCTGCCAGATCATTATTTGAAAAAATGTATAAGTTGAATAAAGGTAAATAATATATTCAGAAACCTCTACACGGTTAGTGTACAGCAAATTGACAACTTTGTCAAGCTCTGCTATAATAAAAACAATCCAGAAGGAGAAATATGGCTGCACGAGCGAGCACCAAGAAGAAGCAACACTATGTTGACAACAAAAAATTTCTTGAGGCTATTATAAAGTACAAAGAAAAAGTTGACATCGCTGAAGTAAAAGGTCTTCCTAAACCTCGCGTCAATAATTATATCGGGAGTTGTTTCTTAAAGATAGCAACTCACTTATCTTACCGACCAAACTTTATCAATTACATGTATAAAGATGATATGGTCTGTGACGGTATAGAAAATTGTATACAGTATATTGATAACTTTGATCCTACTAAATCAAGAAATCCATTTGCATATTTTACTCAAATAGTGTATTATGCATTTCTAAGACGTATAGCAAAGGAGAAAAGACAGATGGATATAAAAGAAAAGATTATAGAGAAATCTGGATATGATCACGTATTTAGTGTTGACGGAGACGCAAGTACCGACTATAATCAAATTAAGAACAGAGTGGAGATGAATCAAAAGCGATGAAATTATTGCTGATAACTGATCAACACTTTGGTGTTCGTAATGATAACAAACACTTTATCAATCACTACAAAAAGTTTTATGGTAAAGTTGTCATACCTTTTATAAAAGCACATAACATTGAACACATCTTTTGTTTAGGTGACACGTTTGATAAACGTAAGTCTATAAACTTTAATTCATTAGATGAATCTAAAGAGATGTGGTTTGACCCTCTAAGAGAAATGGGTGTCAAAATGGATATGCTTGTAGGTAATCATGACATATATTATAAGAATACATTACGAGTCAATGCACCAGATGAACTTCTGGGTGAGTACCATAACATTCATGTAATTACAGAACCAATTAACATCACTTATGATGGTCTTGACATTCTATGTCTTCCTTGGATATGTGATGACAACCTTGAACAATCATTCAGAGCAATCAAGGAAAGTAAAAGCAAAGTGTGTATGGGACACTTAGAACTCAATGGTTTTGAAGCACATCCTGGTCACATGATGGAACGTGGCATGGATCATTCGGTCTTCAAAAAATTTAAAAAAGTGTTTACAGGACACTATCATTCTAAATCACACAAAGACAACGTTTATTATCTTGGAAATCCCTACCAACTTTACTGGAATGACTTCGGATGTAAAAGAGGCTTCCACGTTTTTGATACAGTTACTCTTAAGACTACTCATTATAGGAATCCCTTTGACGTTTTTCATAAATTGTATTATAATAATGGAGTTAGTCTCCCAAGCGAAAAAGATGTCGAAGGAACATTTGTCAAACTCATCGTAGAAGAGAAGGGTGACTATGCCAAGTTTGACTATGCAGTTAAACGTCTACAAGACATGAACATTGCAGACCTTAAGATTGTAGAAGATCTTAGTGTACTTGGCGAGAGTGATTCAATATTAGAAACTGAAGATACTTTAACATTGCTCGATACCTACATAGATGATATAGATCTACAAGTGAGTAAAGATAATGTCAAAAGTGTAATGAGATCTCTGTATATGGAGGCATCAGCAATCTAATGTTCGTATTAACTGATAAAAAATCTGGCGGGATTTACTCCGTCTTAAACAAAGACAACCAGAAAACTGTTCAATGCTTTGAAGAGGAATCTGATTGCCAAAGATATCATGAAATGCTTGTTGCTAATGATACAGAACACGAACTACTTGTCTTAGAAGTAGCAGATGAACTTATCGAAGTGAATTGTGGAACTCATGGATATCGTTATATGGTAATAAAATCAGAAGATTTGGTTGTACCTCCCCCTAAAACCTTAGAAAATTGATTACATTTGAAACGATTGCTTGGAAAAACTTTCTTTCTACAGGCGATCAATGGACTGACATCCAACTTGATGATGCAGGTGCGACACTTATTGTCGGATCTAATGGAGCAGGTAAATCTACTATGCTCGATGCTTTGTGCTTTGCTTTATTCAACAAACCTTTCAGAAAGATAAGTAAGAGTCAACTGGTAAATAGTATTAACGAAAAAGGAACCAAGGTACAAGTAACATTTAGTATAGGGAGAGATGAGTATCGTGTATTCAGAGCAATCAAACCAAATCTTTTCGAGCTTTACAAAAACAATAAGTTGGTTGATCAGGACGCTGCAACTAAAGATACCCAGAAATATCTCGAACAATCAATTCTCAAACTCAACTTCAAATCTTTCACACAAGTCGTCATCTTGGGTTCATCCACATTTGTCCCCTTCATGCAACTCAATGCTCCTGTCAGGAGAGAAGTTATCGAAGATCTACTCGACATCAAGATCTTCTCACAGATGAATACGATCTTAAAAGATCGATACAAGATAGCATATCAACAAAGTAAAGATTGTAGCAACCTTCTATCTATAGCAGAAGAGAGGTTAAAATCACAGGAAAAACTTATAAAATCCTTAAGAGAAGTAAACAGTGTTAGAAGACAAGAGAAGGAAGATAAAGTAGTACAGAATAAAGCCTTAATAGAAACCATATCAACAGATCAATCTCAAAGAAATGATGAACTCTCAGCACTAGAAAAAGAATTAATCGAAACAGATACACACCAATATATACTATCTGATCTCAAATCTAAAACAGCAGATCTTAAGTCAGAGATGAAAAGAGTATCTAAGGAAATGAAATTCCTTAAGACACATGACACATGTCCTACATGTACACAAACAATAAGTCAAGAATTTAAAGGAGAGAAGATAGATTCACTGACTCATAGCGGGGTTGACTTTGCTAAAGCTTTAAAGAAAGAAGAAAAAGCTATTGAAGATGTAGTTTCTATCTTGGATCAAGCCAATGAGTTATCAATGAAAGCTCATGAATTACGTGGTGAGATCTCAACCTTTGATAGAGATATCGTAAGATTAGAATCCGAGAACTTATCAATAGAGAAAGAACTTAGTAGTTTGGTTGCAGCACCTAAGATAGAGAAAGAAGAACATGTTTTAAAAACATTAGTAGATGACTTTGAAGATACTAAAATTGACTGTGGTAAAGTTGCACAGAAGATAGATGAATATCATACAGTAAAAAGTTTATTACAGGATAGTGGAATCAAGCGTCGTATAATTAAGAAGTATATACCAATATTCAATCAACTCATTAATAAATATCTTCACAGCATGGATTTCTTTGTTAACTTTACTCTTGACGAGGAGTTTAATGAGGAGATTAAGAGTCGTTTTAGAGATGATTTCTGTTATGCATCCTTCTCTGAAGGAGAGAAACAAAAGATTGACCTAGCACTTCTTTTTACATGGAGAGAAGTAGCACGTATGAAGAACTCAGCAGCAACTAATTTGTTGATTCTCGATGAGGTATTTGATAGTTCTTTAGATACTGATAGTACAGGTGCCCTACTTTCTATACTTGGAACGTTGGGAAATAATACAAACATTTTCGTAATATCACACAAAGGTGACATTCTTATTGAGAAATTTCACAGAACGTTAAGATTTGAAAAGATCAATGATTTTTCCAAATTAGTGGACGATTTATAAGCTGGCACATTCATTGTTTCCAAATACATTAAAAGGTACTATAATATGGGTATAGACGAGACACCCATGCTAATTAACCAAGAAGTAAAAGGACAACTTGCAAAACTACTTGCAACAGAGAACCTTACAATAGAACATCGTAAAGTATCTACAGCATACTTTGATGTAGAGAAACGTATCCTATGTCTTCCTATCTGGAAGTCTGCTTCTAATACAGTATATGATTTACTTGTAGGTCATGAGGTTGGTCATGCATTATTCACACCTGCAGATGAACTCAATGATGCACCTAGAGCATTCGTAAATGTTCTTGAGGATGCACGTATCGAGCGTATGATGAAAGTAAAATATCCAGGTCTTCGCAATACATTCTTCAAAGGTTATCAAGAGTTATGGAATGATGGGTTCTTCGGTGTATCAGATGGAGATATAGAGCAACTATCTTTGATTGATCGTATCAATCTATTCTTCAAAGGTAATTCATCAATAGATTTTGATTCAGATGAGCAGGTATATGTAAATCGTGCAGCAGTAACTAAGACATTCCAAGATGTGCTAGATCTAGCACGTGATATGATGGATCGTGCAGAGCAGAAAGATCAAGAGAGTGAAGAAACTACTCCTCCAGAAATACCATTCAACGGAGAGAAAGATCTAGATGGTGAGTATGAGTTAGGTGAAAAGCAATCTGTACCTGCAGGTCAGGGAGAAGAAGGAGAAGGTGAAAAAGGTAAAGGTCGTCCAGACTTAGGTGAAGATGATACAGACTTTGATGATGAGTTTGAAGATGAAGGACTAGATTATGATACTGGTGTAGTAGGTGGTGGTACTAAACTAGAAACAGAATTCAAAGAAACACAATGTGTTACAGATGAAGCACTAGCAGAATCCATCGAGACTCTTGTTGATGAAGATTCAAGAGAGTGGGTTTATCTTACAATGCCTAAGATCAAAGACCTCAACACAATTGTTATCGACAACAAAAAAATCAGAGAAGATTTAGAAAAGCACTTTGAAGATGAGTACGCTAAAGTGGCAGACCCAACAATGGAAAATTCTGATTGGAGACAATTTCAAGTTAAAGAGCAAAGAGATGCAATCGAGAATGGTCGCAGACACTATCAAACATTCAAGAAGTCAACTGGCAAGACAGTAAACTATCTTCTCAAGCAATTTGAAATGAAGAAGTCTGCTGATCAGTACAAGAGACAGGCAACATCTAAAACTGGTGTTATCAATACTCAATCTCTATACAAGTACAAGTTGACAGAGGATATCTTCAAGAAGATTACAGTAATACCTGATGGTAAGAATCATGGTCTTGTTATGTTCCTTGATTGGTCTGGTTCTATGAGTCAGTGTTTACTTGATACACTTAAGCAAACATACAACCTAGTATGGTTCTGTAAGAAAGCAAACATTCCTTTCAGAGTCTATGGTTTCCAGAGTGGATATCATTCTTCATACAGATATGGTTCTGGACTTCATGAAGGTATTGACCATAAAGTAAATCAACTTGCTATCGGTGATGACTTTAGACTTCTTGAGTTTCTTTCATCAAGACAAAACAATAGATCACTAGAAGCATCTATGAAGATTCTTTACTTACAAGTGTATGCAATGAACAACTATAATATCAAAGCAAATCAACCTTATGGTCTTGGCGGTACTCCACTTGCAGAAGCAATCTATTGTGCAAAAACAATCGTTGCACAAATGAGAGCACAAGAGAAAGTTCAGAAAGTGAATGTTGTTTGCCTAACTGATGGTGAAGCAAATCCTATGAACTATACTGCAGAGTCTGAGCACTTTGAAGAATTACGTCAAAGAAATATCTGTAGTGGTTCTCAAGTATTTGTCCTTCGTGATAAAGCAACTGGATACCAAAAACGTTTAAATGGTAGTCCTTATCTAACAACTAAAGAGATTGTTTCATACATGAGATCAATCACAGACTACAACTGGATAGGTATTCGTTTATGCTCTAAGTCAGAATTGAATAGAGTTGTTAGAAACTTTACTGAGAACTATGAGGATGTACAAAAGTATGACAAGCAATGGAGAAAAGAAAAGTTTATCTCTATCAAAGATGATGCAGGTTTCACTGAAGCATTCTTCATGCCTGATAGAAACAATGGTTCAGATTCTGAAGAACTAGAGATCAAACAGAAAGGTGTTGAAGCAACTAGAGCAGAACTAAACAGAGCATTCAAAAAGCACATGAGTTCAAAGATGCAGAACAAAACCATTCTAAATAAATTCATTGAGCAGATTGCATGATTGTAGATGATGTTGCACAGAGTATTCGCAGAATAACCTGTGCTATACCTAACTTAAAGCATTTACCAGAAGACCCTTATCGAAGTATCGTTAAGGGTGATATTACTATTAATAATGAAATGTGGTCATGTGCTCAACTTAGAAAGATTCATCTAGAAACATGTAAAACAAAATACTTAGATGTACTTCACTGTGTATTGTTTCCTGACCCTCGATATAAATTACCTATCTTTGGGTGTGATATTATAGCAAATAATCGTATAGTCACTGCTGCTATTGTGGATATATCTCCTGTTAAAGGAGTTAGATCAGAGTTCTATAAAGATATAAAACCTATAAGTGATAAGTATATGGATTTTGATTTTCGTAAACTACCTTTATGGGCAGATATATTCTCTCCTCATTGTAAGTTTATGAGATTACATAAGCAACATGAACAGATAATGTATATACAACTATTAGAAGAATACTTAACAGTGTATGTAAATGCAGTAAAGAAAGCAGAAAAGGATAAAGATATAGATGCAACCTATGAAAGATATCAAGATCAAATATATTATTGCAAACAACAAAAACAGAATAAAAAAACTGAAGCAGTATTAGGGTCATGGTTTGACTCAAATTGGGCAAAAAATTATATAGATACAGTACTGTTTGATCAACCTAAACCTTTTTTAAGGATGTGACACTATAATAACTGTCCACCATGGCTTGTTAAAGTAGTACCACGATGCTATACTATTAGTATAGACAACAAAGAAACCATGCCATTCCAAGCAAAATTTACAGAGACTGAACTTCTATCATACTTTCAGCAGTTCGGTTCAGACATATCTGCAGACCACGTAAAGTCAGCAGCAGCACATCTAGGTGTAAAAGTTCAGAGTGTCACTAAACGCATGAACAAAATCAACCGTTTACAAAAGGTTGGTCGTGGTAAATGGTTTTTAACAGCATCAGATATACTCAAAGCATATGAGAAACCTGCAGCAAAGAAACCTACAGCAAATACACCTGTAGAGAATGTATCTTACATACCTTCTAAGAATGCTGAGTTTGTACCATTTGGAAACTATAGTCCACTCAAGAAGATTATACAATCCAAGATGTTCTACCCTGCATTCATTACAGGTCTATCAGGTAATGGTAAAACATTATCAGTAGAGCAAGCATGTGCAATGCTCAACAGAGAACTTATCAGAGTTAACATTACTATTGAAACAGATGAAGATGATTTATTGGGCGGTTTCCGTCTCGTTAATGGCGATACCGTTTGGCACAACGGTCCTGTCATCGACGCACTCGAACGAGGTGCAATCTTGCTCCTTGACGAAATCGACCTTGCCTCTAACAAGATTCTCTGCCTTCAGTCAATCCTTGAAGGAGGTGGAGTTTTTCTTAAAAAAATTGGAAAGTACGTTCGACCATCCGCAGGATTCAACGTCATCGCAACCGCAAATACTAAAGGTAAGGGTTCAGACGACGGAAGATTTATTGGAACTAACGTGCTCAATGAAGCCTTCCTCGAAAGATTCCCAGTCACCTTCGAGCAAGACTACCCCGCAGCAAGCACCGAAACAAGAATCCTACTAAACAATGGTTGTGAAAAAGATTTTGCAGACAACCTAGTTAAGTGGGCAGGTGTTATCCGTAAGACATTCTTTGATGGTGGTGTAGATGAAGTTATTACAACTCGTAGACTTGTACACATCACTCAAGCACACAAGATCTTTGGAGACAAGTTAACTGCTATCAAGAATTGTGTAGCACGTTTTGATGATGACACTAAGAACTCATTCCTTGATTTATATACAAAGGTTGACGCAGGTGAGCAATTACTTGACAACGAGGAGTCATCTGAGGTAGAATAACTGTATGAGAAAATACAGTGAAGATCAAATCTTGAAAGAGATCTCTGATTATGTTGACAAAACCTACGGAGCACATTACTCTGTAGGAAGTGTCCAGACACTAGATCTTATTGAATCTGTCGGAGACGCTGAAGCATTCTGTAGGAGTAACATCCTAAAGTATGCTTCTCGCTTTGACAAAAAAGGTACAGCACGTAAGGATATCATAAAGATAATCCATTACGGAATGCTACTATTACATTTTAATGATAAACATGACGGTAATTACGAAACCCACAATTGAAGTACTTAAGAACTTTTGTTCTATCAACAAATCTATTGTTATTAAACCAGGCAATCAAATTGCAACGCTCAGTATTAACAAGAACATACTTGCTATCGCTGATGTCGAAGAACAGTTTGATTCGCAAATCTCTATCTACGACTTGGGTGTATTCCTTGGAGGTCTATCTCTGTTTGACCAACCTAAGATCGATACAACAGCAGACAATTATCTGACAGTAAGTGATACACATGGTCGCACAAAGACAAGATTCTTTTATGCTGATCCTGATATCATTACTCAACCACCTGAGAAAGAAATTGAATTACCTACAGTTGATGTTAATTTTAGTCTTGAAGCAGGTGTACTAAATCAATTACAACGTGCTGCAAGTGTATATCAACTTCCTGATTTATGTTTGTTCTCAGCAGATGGTGTGATGCAGTTATCTGTGACTGATAAGAAGAACGATAGTTCAAATAGTTATAGTGTAGAAGTTGGAGAGTCTACATCTGAGTTCTGTTATTGTTTTAAAGTTGAGAACTTAAAACTATTACCAGGTACGTATCAGGTTTCAGTTAGTAAACATAATGTTGCATCATTTAAGGGTGATGGGATAAAATACTTTATAGCACTAGAACCAAACGCATGAACATATTCGTGACAGACCCTGACCCTATCAAGTCTGCACAAGTCTTACCTGACAAACATGTAGTAAAGATGCCACTAGAAACATGTCAAATGTTATCTATAGTTGCATCTAAGAAATGGGGTCATGGTTTTGGTCATCTACCTAAGTTAGATGGCACACCATACAAAACAGAAAAAGGTGCATTTCGTAATCATCCATGTACTAAATGGGCACAAACCTATTGGGACTGGTTGTTGAGACATGGACTAGCACTATGCGATGAGTATAAGCATAGGTACAACAAGACACATAGTTGTCATTATACTCTTGATGCTGCAACAAAAATATTCCCTAGAGATACACCTCAACCATACTGGGAATATGAATTTACAAGGGCAATGACTGATGAGTATAAACATGACACAAGCATTGACACTTTTACTGCTTACAAGAATTACATTGGCAGCAAACCTTGGGTTGCATCTAATTATCTTCGTGACCCATCCCGCAAACCGAATTGGTTATCCTAAATTATGAGTGATTTTTTATGGGTGGAAAAGTACAGACCAAAGAATATTGAGCACTGTATTTTACCACCAGATGTGAAGACTACGTTTCAAAGTTTCGTAGAACAGGGTGAGATTCCCAACTTACTTTTATCAGGCACAGCAGGTGTCGGTAAAACAACCATTGCAAAAGCATTATGTAATGAATTAGGAGCAGATTTTTATGTCATCAATGGATCCGATGAAGGAAGATTCCTCGATACAGTCAGAAACCAAGCAAAGAACTTTGCAGCGACTGTTTCACTTACAGCAGGAGCAAAGCATAAAGTCCTTATCATTGATGAGGCAGACAACACTACCCCAGATGTACAACTCTTACTTCGTGCATCGATAGAAGAGTTCCAAAAGAATTGTAGATTTATATTTACTTGCAACTTCAAGAACAAGATCATTGAACCTCTACACAGTAGAACTACTGTAATAGATTTCAATGTTCGTGGTAAAATGAAACAGCAACTTGCAGCATCATTCTTTGCAAGATGTAAAGGTATCCTTACTGCTGAAGAGGTCACTTTCTCAGAGAAAGTTCTTGCTGAAGTTGTCAACAAATACTTCCCAGACTTTAGACGTACCTTAAATGAATTACAAAGGTATGCATCTACTGGAAGTATTGATACTGGTATCCTTGCTACCTTAGGGGATGCTAAGATTGATACCTTAGTTGCATCATTGAAAGCAAAGAAGTTTAATGATGTCAAGAAGTGGGTCACACAAAATATAGATAGTGATCCTCAATCTATTATGAGAATGTTATACGATAGTCTTGCTACTATCATGACACCTCCAAGTATACCTGCAGCAATATTAATTATTGCAGACTACCAGTACAAGGCAGCATTTGTTGTTGATCAAGAGATTAACCTATTGGCATGTTTAACTCAAATTATGGTGGAGTGTAGTTTCGATGTATCTTAAAACTCCACTAAGATATCCTGGTGGCAAGTCTCGTGCTGTAAAGAAGATGGCACAATACTTTCCAGACTTTCATAATTATACAGAGTTTCGTGAACCATTCTTAGGAGGTGGTAGTGTTGCTTTGTATGTGTCGCAGATGTATCCACACTTAGATATATGGGTCAATGATTTATACACACCTTTAGCAACGTTCTGGAGAGTCTTACAGACTCAAGGTATTGAATTGTACAATGAACTTATACAGTTGAAAACAAGATACCCAGATCCATCATCAGCAAGAGGTCTTTTCTTAGAGGCAAAAGATTATCTTGCCCAAAGTAAAAAAGAAGATTTCCATATCGCTGTTTCATTCTATATTATTAACAAATGTAGTTTTAGTGGTCTCTCTGAGTCTTCATCATTTTCTCCTCAAGCATCAGATTCAAACTTTTCAATGCGAGGTATTGAAAAACTTAGATTCTATGAACAAGTAATTGAGAGGTGGTCTATAACACATCTTAGTTATCTTCACATGATGCCAAATAGTAAAGAGACTTTTACTTACTTAGATCCTCCATACGAAATTAAACCTAAGTTGTATGGTAAGTCAGGTAGTATGCATAAAGGATTTGATCATGATGAGTTTGCACACACATGTAATAATTGTGTAGGAGATCAGATGGTGTCTTATAACTCGTCTAATTTAATAAAGGATAGATTCCATAGTTGGCAAGCACACGAATACGATCACACATATACAATGAGATCAGTAGGAGATTATATGAAAGATCAACAACAACGTAAAGAACTTGTATTAACTAACTATGGCATACGATGAACGTTATCCCCTAAAGGATTATCTAAATTCTATCAACTTCAATAAGAATGATCTTATGGGAGAAGATAGTGATCCTGCATGGAAATCAAAGTATCCTCCTTTCATAATTAACAAGTGTATGTCACAGCATATGGACACTGTGATGTATGCTAATGAGATGAATCAGTATTCATTCTTAGATCATAAAATGCAATATGATTTTTATATACATATTGTTAGACCTAAAAGGAGATTCTCTCCTTGGGGTAAAAAACAGAAGATAGATGATCTCGACCTTGTGAAAAGGTACTATGGATATAGTACAGATAAAGCAATACAAGCACTAAGGATCCTATCCCCAAACCAAATTGATTACATTAAAGACAAACTGAACAAAGGGGGTAAGAAATGATTACTGAGGTACCGTGGACTAAGGATGATATGGTGGAGATATCTTTAAAAGAACCTGATGATTTTTTAAAGGTAAGAGAAACTCTCACAAGGATTGGGGTAGCATCCAGAAAAGAAAAGAAGTTATATCAATCATGTCATATACTGCATAAGAAAGGGCAGTATTATATTGTACATTTTAAAGAACTATTTGCACTTGATGGTAAGAGAGCAAACTTATCTGAGAATGATATACAAAGAAGAAATAGAATTATTAAACTTCTATCTGATTGGGGTCTAGTAGAGATCGTAAAGGTAGATGAAGTTAAGGACGCAGCACCTTTGAGTCAGATCAAGGTGATTGCATATAAAGAAAAGCATGACTGGACTCTTGAGTCCAAATATAATATAGGTAAAAAGAAACCACCTAGTGAATGATAACTATCGTTGGAGACCTTAGTGGATTAAGTCACCTGGTTGGATCTTCGCTGAAGTTCCCGATACAGTTCGTGCTGAGTTAGAGTCTTGTATAAATGAAAAAGGTGAGGATGCTCGCTCTACCTTAGGTGGGCATCTTGAACAGTCATGGCATATTCCTATAAAGGAACATACTAAAGCTTTTACAAGAGACTTAAGTTGGAATTATATTAAAGAGTTCGGTACCACTTTAAGTATGGGTGGAGGAGAAGAACTTCATGATCCTGAGAAGGTAGACTTTGAATTGAAAAAATTATGGGTCAACTATCAAAAGAAACATGATTTTAATCCTTTACATATTCATTCTGGTATTTTTTCGTTTGCTATTTGGGTAAAGATACCATATGATATTAAGAAAGAGTTGGAGAGATATGATAAATGTAATGGTCAAGAGACATCTTCATTTCAACTTCAATGGAATAGTCCTCTAGGTGGAATAGATGCTAATCACATACCATTAGATGAAAGTTATGAATGGAAAATGGTATTATTTCCTTCTAGGATGTATCACGGAGTCAATCCATTTTACACCTCAGATGACTACAGAATATCAATATCAGGAAATCTATATATAGTAGATAGATAAGCATCAAATATCATGGCAGAAGTAAAGAAAGAGGAAAAGAAAGGTCCTCTTGGTAAACTTAAAGAAGTAGCTGAGGATAAGGAGGAACAACTTCAATACTTAGCGACACTTATAAGATTGATAGTTCTCGTGTGGTCCGCAGGAATTTTAACTTTGAACTACGTTAAAATACCAGGTTATGACGCAGGAGAAAAAATTGATCCAACTTTCATAGCTTCGGTCTTCACAGGAACTTTAGCTACTTTTGGCGTTCAAGCGGGAGGTAAGAAAAAGAAAGATGGTGCTGATGCTAGTGCTAACATATCTAAAAAAGATATGGAGTTTCTTATTGCTAAGGCATCAGAGACTGCACCTGCACAAACTATCAGGATTGAATCAGGTCCTGTAAAAATTGTCCCAGACACTAAGTAATCATGCAAAAAATTATTAACGGAATCGCTATCTTAAGCGGTGTAGTATCATTAACAGTTGTTGGTAGTGGTGTATTCATATACCTACAGAAAGATGCTATCATTGATAGTGTAAAGAGTAAAGTTATGGAGGCAGTACTGCCTGACATAGGTAGTGGTATCACAGATGCTATACCAGATACTACAGGACCAGCAATACCTTTACCTTTCTAGAACAATGAACAAGTGGATTGGAGTAAGTTTAGGCACCCTCTTCGGTGTCTCACATATTGGAATGATAGGATATATCGCCACAAACAATAAGAATGCATTACCTAACTTGGATATACCTGTAGGTGACTATACATCTTATGTTGTCTCTGCAAACAAAGAGGGATATAAGATCAGTTATACAGCAAACGATCCTAAGACTGCATATGTCACTAAGGATATTAAGACTAAGGGTGGTTTCTTAGGACTAGCAACAGAGACAACCAAAGTTGCTGAAGAATACTTTATGGATGGTAAGACTAATCAAGGTGGTGCAGTATCTAACAAGAGATCATGGATTGCACCCCTTGATGATTTTGTCAAGGATAACCCAGAACTGTCACAGAAAGACCTTGCTTGTATCAAGGCAGTCGGAAGTGCAGAAGGAACTGGAAGACTTGTAGGTACTAGCGTTGGTGCAGCAGCAGCACCTACTCTTAGCACTATACCATTTGTAGGATGGGTAGCAGCAGGATGGGTAGCAATGTTTGGTGGAAACCAAGGTGCTGAGATTGGTGGCAATATGGCAGAAGACCTAAATAAAAATTGTTAGATTAAAATTATGAAAAATACAGAGACTAGCGAGCAGTTGCTCCAAAGGTTCTCTAAAAGAACCATGCAACTATCTGCAAGGAATGCTGAATTGAAACCCGCATACGAAGAGTATGTAAAGAATGAACGAGCACTAGCAAGACTAGAGGGTTCAGTACAAGCAATAGAGTATGTTGCTTTTGGTAAGATGCCTGGTGATGGCAACCATGATGGTATGAAGGATCATAAACCACATGGAAATACCTGAGATTGGAGTACAAAACGTAGACATACCTAGAATACCTTCACCTGGTATATACAACTACGTTCCACATACAACGACATATCCTTTTATATTACACATAGGTTCACCTATTGTGGACATGCCAGGTTGTGTGAAGTTTCACCCTGATTCAGCAGACAATAGAGAAACACCCAACCTAAAGGAGGAAGACTCCCAAGGAACT
>Ga0163179_10001133_pt1 | contig 18953 bp, 22 predicted proteins | sample AtlANTMetagenome_FD_109643 | JGI IMG/M metagenome (GOLD analysis project Ga0163179, IMG submission 109643) | Marine eukaryotic phytoplankton communities from the Atlantic Ocean - Atlantic ANT 2 Metagenome | ecosystem: Environmental > Aquatic > Marine > Oceanic | place: North Atlantic Ocean... | reverse complement strand
CCATGATTATCCAAAAGTTGATTGGCCATCTTTACCAAATTCTTGGCTTTATTTTTATAAAAACCAGTGGGATAAACTAACTGCTCTAGTTCACCTTGATCAGCAGCCGCTAACTCAAACGGAGTCGGGTAACGATCAAACACCGCCGGCGTCGTTTTGTTAACTCGAACATCAGTGCATTGTGCCGACAAGATGGTCGCCACCAACAATTCAAAAGGGTTGCTGTGAACCAACTCACAGATTGCTTCATACTCAAATTTCAGCCGATGATGCACCGCTTGGGCTCTGCCGTTAGGCGATCGTGGCTTACCCATACTGTTTGTTTACCTTATTAGGTCACAAGTAGCGATACCTTCAATAAGGTGACTGAAGACCCAGCCGAGACGCCAACGATAACTCTTACAGAGGATAGAGACGGCCAATTAATAGAGGTAGACGCTTCGCGTTGGACTCAAGATGCCCTCTCTATGGCGTTACGAGATGTTCTGTCGCAAACCTCAACGGGTGTCTCCATCTGGCTTGACCACCCATCAGAGGAAATTGATCTGCTTTTAGGACGGCTGGGAATGACCGCCCAAAGAGATCTCTTTCGAATGGAGACATCGATCCCCCTAGGACAACGAACAGAAATTGCGACCCGCTCCTTCATCATCGGGCAAGACGAAGAAGAATGGTGCGAGGTAAACAATCGGGCCTTCTCATGGCATCGAGAACAAAGCGGATGGACCGTCGAACTACTAAAAGAAAGGCAAAAGGAATCGTGGTTCGATGCTGAAGGCTTCCGGATTTACGAACAAGACGGCCGGATAGCAGCTTTTTGTTGGACCAAAGTTCACGCGGACGAGAATCCCGTAATAGGTGAGGTATACGTCATAGCCGTACATCCTGACTTCCACGGCCTAGGCCTTGGCCGTGCCTTAACTTTGGCCGGCTACCAACACCTCGAAGATGCTGCCGTTACAAAAGCAATGCTCTACGTAGATGCCGACAATACTCCCGCAGTAAATCTATATCGAGATATCGGCTTGGAAGTTCAAGTTGTGCGCCGCCTCTACCAGCAGCACAACCAAGCCAGTTAAAGGTCTGCGACCGCCCCTAGGGCTCCACCAACGAAATAGATGGCTAGAGCAGCTGCAATCGCTATGCCGACATGTCTGGCCACCCCTCGCAGCACTGAATGTCCAGTGGCCAGCGCCAAACTCGCTCCGATAAATGCTGCACCGGCTACTGCAGCACCAACTGAAAACCAGACTGCCCCAGACGAAGAGGACGCAAACCACGGGATCAATGGAACGACTGCCCCCATCGCAAACGCAAAAAAAGACCAAGCCGCAGAACTGAGTGGCGATGCAAGCTCATTTGGAGCTACGCCAAGTTCTTCCCTTGCGTGAACTTCGAGGGCCATATCAGGATTTTGCATCACTAACTCTGCCATTTCCCGAGCCTGTTCTGGGTCCATCCCTCGCTCGATGTAAACCTCTGCTAGCTCCTCGGTCTCTTCCTCTGGGTCTTCCGCTAACGCCTGTCTTTCCCTTTCGACTTCTCGCGTCACGAGATCATTTTGAGCACGCACAGATACATACTCACCCGCAGCCATCGAGATAGCCCCTGCGAGAAGACCTGCGATGCCTGCAGCGCGCACCACCGGGGCTGACGCATCCGCACCTGCGAGACCAACGATCAGCAACACGTTCGAAACTAAACCGTCCGATGCTCCGAACACTGCTGCCCTAACTCCACCGCCAGTTACATCCCGATGATGTTCGTCATATCGATGAGACGCCACGCAATCGAAGCTACCTCCCGTACCCTAGAAGCGTGGTGATGACTCGCTATGACATATCTCGCTCCGAGCTAGCTGAGCTTCTGGAAGGCGAACCCAGTTACAGAATCGGACAAGTCTGGGAAGGTTTACACGGCCAGCACCGAGAGCCAAGCGAGCTTACAAATATCCCAAAGGCCTTACGTTCAACGATCGAAGAACTTCTGCCTGCGGCCCTCACTCCTGTAAGGGAAGTGACCAGTGACAACGGGAAAACAATTAAACAACTTTGGCAACTGGGGGATGGCTATTTACTTGAGTCTGTCCTCATGCATTATCGAGATCGATCGACGGTCTGTGTTTCTTCGCAAGCCGGATGTGCAATGGCATGCTCGTTCTGCGCAACCGGTCAGATTGGCTTTGATCGACATCTGACAGTTGGCGAAATTGTCGAACAAGTAGTTAGGTCGGCCCAAAATTCGAAAGATAAAAGACTAAGTAACGTCGTTTTCATGGGGATGGGGGAACCCTTAGCAAACTTTGACAACGTCTGGTCCGCAGTTGAACGGATACACCGTGATCTCGGGATTAGCGCACGGAAAATAACTGTCTCTACCGTCGGAGTTATCCCTGGCATCGAACGACTAACCCATCAAGCTCTGCCTGTAAGCCTCGCTGTCTCCCTGCACTCCGCTAATGACGAAACCCGCAACCAGCTAGCACCTGTGAATCGAACATACCCGCTTAGAAAATTATTCGAAGCACTTCAGAGCTACAAACGATCAAAAAACAGGCGGATTAGCCTCGAATGGGCCATGATGGCAGGGGTTAACGACACTGAATTAGCTGGGCGCGAACTCGCTGAATTCGCAAGGCCTTTGAATGCACACGTCAACCTCATTCCGTTGAACCCAACTCCGGGGTACGAAAATCCTGGTACGGATCAAGAATCTATAGTGTGGTTTCAGCAGATTTTGGAATCATTTGGTGTCAATGCAACTGTTCGTGCTAACAGAGGAACAGATATTGATGCCGCCTGTGGCCAACTTCGCGCGGAGCACAGGGTGAAAGTAACGAAGCGCCGCAAACCCTGAGTATTTCGGCTCGGCCTCTGCCACACTAAACAGGTGAACAACCTCCGTTGGCTGAATCCAACTCAACCTCAGACTTTATATAGCGCCGTAATGCTGGCTTATTTCCGTGGTGCCAGCATCATTCTCTTCGGCAGTGTTTATTATCGCCAACTCCCCTACGACTTACTTGGCCTATTCGCTTCGCGCATATTTCCACTCTTGCTCCTGGCAGCGCTTGTCGGCGGCGGCCTGGGCATAGCCAACGAAAAAAAACTTGGATTTCGATTAGCCCTTTCGGCCGCCATCTACTCGGTGGTGGCGACACTTTGGATAGGTATCCGATACGACATAGATCTACTCGGGTTTCTGCTGCGCTTGATGTTTGACGTAGTTCTCCTGGTCTTATTGCTCCACCCGCAGAGTAAGGAATACAGAAGGATCTGGTTCGCCTGACAGATGGCCCTAAACTCGGATCTATGACTACTCATATTGACGGTATCGACGATCTTGAAAGCAGGGTCGGGCAGCAAATCGGATATAGCGAATGGCACTCCATCACGCCTGAGCAAGTCCAAAAGTTTGCTGAGGCAACAGGCGATTTTCAGTGGATCCACTTGGACGAAGAAAAAGCAAAGGCCGGACCATTCGGTACGACAATTGCTCACGGCTATCTAACACTCTCGCTAGCCCCTATGTGTATGTCAGAGGCATTCGTGATCGGTGGGGACGTCCAAATGGGAGTCAACTATGGGGCTAACAAAATTCGCTTCACCGCCCCTGTACCAGTCGGTTCCAACGTGCGAATGGGAGCTACCCTCAAAGAAGTTTCTCGATTTGATGGAGGGGCGCAGTACACCGCCGAATTGATCTTCGAAATCGAGGGATCCGACAAACCTGCCTGTGTAGCTGAGTGCATTTACCGCGTCTACACCTGAAACTCAATCGACCCGACGACAAGCTGATGCATAGCGACGAACTCCCGCAAGGAGAAGAAAAGTCTATCGCTGTCGAAAATATGTTCGACCAGATCGCGCCCCGCTATGACCTGGTTAACCGACTAATGACGTTCCGCATGGACGTTGGGTGGCGTCGACGCACTGTCAAGGCATTGCAACTGCCTACAGGGTCAGTAGTTTTAGACCTTGCGTGTGGGACAGGTGACTTCTGCAACGATCTTTTGCGTTATGGGCTTGACCCGATTGGCATTGATTTCAGTAATGGAATGTTGAGCGCCGCAAAGACTGACGCTCCGTTAATTAGAGCCGATGCATTATGTCTTCCAATACCATCCAGCAGCGTTGACGGGGTTACTTGTGGTTTCGCCCTAAGAAACTTTACAAATTTGGACGAATTCTTCGCAGAGATATCTCGAGTACTTAAACCGGGGGGACGGATTGGATTACTAGACGTAGCTGAGCCTTCAAATCCACTACTTCGTTTGGGACACAGCTTTTACTTTGGAAAAGTAGTTCCCAAGATCGGGGCTCTACTCTCCGACAGGAACGCCTACAAGTACCTTCCAAAATCGGTTCAATACCTTCCTGAAAGTTACGAACTATTGAGCGGACTTCAGGCAGTTGGGTTCAGGGACGTCAACAGAGTTCTACTCAGCGGTGGAATTACTCAACTGTTTCTCGGCTCCCTTTCCGAATGACTTAGATGCCTAAGGCAAGGCCTACACACAACAAAGTGCCATAGATCATCTGCAACTTTCCCGTCGCTCCGAGAACAGCAACCAAGCCAAGACCGGAAGTTCCTCTGAGCACCGATCGAACTGGTGCTATAGCTGCTGGTAAGGCCAACAACGCTAATAGTGCTCCTGGCCTCAGAAGACTCAGGTAGGGCAAGGAAAGAAATGCCATAAGTATTGTGAGCACATAGAGAATCCGAGTGGGCTTGTCACCAATACGGACAGCCAGAGTCCGTTTGCCAGCTAACTCATCGCCCGGCAAATCGCGCAGATTATTAGTTACTAGCAAGGCGACAGCTAGCAAGCCAACGGGCACCGAGGCCCCCACAGCGAGCGGGGTAACTTCCTCATCTTGAATGTAGGTTGTACCGATAGAGGCTACTAATCCGAAAAAAACAAAGACGAATAACTCTCCTAGACCGCTATATCCATAGGGTTTAGGACCTCCGGTGTAGCACCAGGCAGCCGTTATAGCTGCGGCACCAACTAGCAGCAACCACCAGCTGGTAACCGACGAAAGGTAAAGGCCAGCGCTCGCGGCTACGCCAAAGAAGCAGAACGCAGCTCGTTTAACGCTTCTAGGAGGAACCACTCCTGATGCGACCAACCTCTGCGGCCCTACTCTCTGGTCATCAGTCCCGCGCACTCCGTCGCTGTAATCATTCGCGTAGTTCACTGCTATTTGTAAAGCTAAGCCAACGACCAAAGCTAAAAGAGCCCTCAACAAGTCCGGCTTGTCCTGAGCAGCGGCGGTCCCTACCAACACCGGAACGACAGCCGCTGGCCAGGTCCGCGGTCGTGCCCCGCTGAACCAAATAGATAAAGGTGTCACTTCACCATCCCGAGATTCGCCTTAGCTAGTTGGTTTTCCATAAGACGAACCATAGAAGACTCAGCTTTACATGCCCAGATAGTCATAAGATTCATTTATGAAGTTTGGTTATCTCACAGGAAATCATGCCGACGGGATTCTTCCCGGCCACCTAGCCAGAGAACTCGAGAGCCGTAATTTCGATTCTGTCTGGTTTCCAGAACACAGTCACATACCAGTAGAGAGACGCAGCCCCTACCCCAATGGAGGCCAGTTGCCCGGCAGCTACTTTCACATGATGGATCCATGGGTCTCTGTAGCAGCTGCAGCGGCAGAGACCACAAGCTTGACTTTGGGAACCGGCATTTGTCTGTTACTGGAGCACGACCTTTTGGACCTTGCATGCACTGTGGCGACTGCAGATGTGTTGTCACAGGGTCGTGTAGTAATGGGCATAGGAGTCGGTTGGAACGAAGAAGAATTAGAGAACCATCGTCCGGATATACCATTCAAAAAGCGCTACTCCGCCATGCGCGAACGAGTGGAGGGGTTACGTTTAGCCTGGTCTGAAGAAGAAGCCGAGTTTTCGGGCACCTGGGATAGCTATTCCCGTTCTTGGGTCTTTCCTAAACCCGTTAACGGCAAAGTTCCTATAGCCCTTGGTAATGCCGGGCCATTAGGCATCAAGCATGCTGCTGAATACGCCGATGAGTGGGCTCCAATTGATGTCGGAGTTATGAATGTTGGCGGAAAACCCGACGTCATAGCCGGCATACAACGTTTCCGAAATTTGGCTGACGAAGCCGGTCGAGACGGATCCTCCATTCCTATCTCTCTTTACGTGTGGGGGCGCCCACGCGCAGAACGACTTGAGGAATACGCCGAAGCTGGGGTCACTCAATTTATTTTCACCCCAGTAAATTTTGACTTACCTTCTACCGATGAAACTTTGCGGTATCTCGATGATCTGACCAAAACGGTTGAGGTCTTTAAGTCTTAGAACTTCTTGGGGCGGCCTGTTTTTGTCACCCTCCATAAAAACGCTTCTTCACCCATATCAAGCCTTTCAAGAAGATTCAGACGAAGGTGCGGCTCCATTGCCAGAAGAACACCTTCCCATAACCCGACTAGACCATCCATCCACTCAGGAGTGCTTTCTGTTTCCAGGCCGTTCATCAAACGCCAAGAGGTCTGGGACAAGTTGGTGCCAACACGGCCCAAAACATCTCCTTGGGCCGCTAAGAGCGCCTCGAGAACATCTATCGGTTCGTCTAGACCCAAGACCCTCTGAGTTTCTAACGAATACTGCATTCCTATCTTGCGTCCGGTTCGGTAGAGAATGCCTTGAGCGACTAACGGACCCAACTCCTGAGACATCACCGGAATAATGTTCCGTATGTAATCCATGCTGTAGTTCCGAGCCACCTTCAAGAGGCGCTCAGACGGCCATTCTTTGTTGTCTAGAACTGGCAAGTCCGCGTAGTTAACGGGAGGACTACTCTCGCCGTAATTAAATCTCAATCGATTACCAGCGGAAAGCTCTTCCTCTTCTTCTATGTAATACCCCTCGAGCCCCGGCAGGCCGTCAACTGTCTGACCTGTACACACGAAACCCAGTTTCGGGTTATCGAGCAAAACCCCATTATTCGCATGCCAACCCCACAACATTGCCCTCGATACTTCAGTGGGAATAGCAGCTATAGCTGTTCCATCAAAGATCCATCTAGGCGGCGCGTACCTGATCCAGGCTTTTTTTTCGGATTCGGGAATAAAAACGACTGACACTCCACCCAAATGATTCGAAAGATAGTGATATTTGGCGCAAGCGACAGCAGCAGATTCATCAAGCAAGCCGAGCTTCTCCAATCCTGGCAGAAAGCGCTCTTCTTGTTGGCGACGGAAAAGTCCTTGCACCACTCGTGCGGCTTTCTCTGTCCCGGTTTCAACAACGAGAGCGAGAATAAGACCTGTTAGGTAACGGTGAAACAGTTGCCCGACTGCCTGGTAACCAGATTCGACTCTGTCTCGAGAACTGCTCATCTTCGCTCCCTACGGGTCATGTGCTTACCATTGTCCCCGGTGCACGACACTTTCCGTTCCGTCCTCTAATGGACGTCGTTCCATCGAAGCCGAACGACCCATCGTTTTGTCGGCGTCATCCGGCCATCCCATAGCGATGGTTCCGATCGGCATACGGTCACCCGGCACCCCCAAAGCCTCTGCAAGTTCGCTCGAATGATCAAACATACCGAAAAATAGAACCCCTAACCCTTCATCGATAGCCGCAAGCTGCATCGCCATTGCCGCGAAACTGCTATCGACAATCCAATAGGGAGTTGCCCATGCACCAACATCATTACCAAGACCGCTATGTGCTTTGTCTTCTTGGCCATATCGTTTCAAATAAGCACCAGCGTCGGCCCAAATAGTTACAAGTACAGGAGCCCGCAACAACCCCTGCCAACGAAACTTTTCTCTGCGCTCAGGAGGAAGGGTGACGTCCCAGTAAACGGACGTTTCAAACCCTTCTAGGACGACAAAATCGAACCCTTGCGTGTTTCCTGCTGACGGCACTCGACGCGCGCTGTCAAGGACCCGGTCCAATTTCTCTGCAGGTACTGGGTCGACCAGAAACGATCTGGTCATTCGGCGCTTGCGGATGAGTTCAGAAAAGTCCACTAGGGCTGCCGAGGACTTAGAGCAATTTCGCGAGCTTCTCGCGGGTGGCCCATCCAAAGGTCACCAATGCATCGCCTTTCAAGACGTCATACCCATCGAAAAGGGCCGAAACTTCTGGTTTAATGCTTTCAGGCTTCGACGAGTTGTGATTTAGAACTAGCGACGGTCGACCTTCGCCATAAACCCGGAATTCTTTGGCTTTGTACTCTCCCCTTACGTCAAAGCGCTTAGCTAGTCTTCGACCCCAAGCGCGATCCTCACCGTTGGCCTCATAGCCAGGTCGGGGAACAACGTGGCTGAGTGGTTTGTAAGCATCAAATGCAGCCGGGTCCGCCATTTGTGTCGCGACAAGGACATCCTCATCAGGAAATGCCAGCACAGCACGTCGCATCTGGTCGGTAATCATTGCCTTTAGAGCACTCTCTCTCCGACTAGTTCTTTTAACCGCTGCGAGACCTATCAATACCGTTGGATCACCACCCACACGCTCGAGGGTGCAGAAACCGTAGGCAGATAAGTTATTTCCATCTCGAACCTGCGTCACAAGCACCCACGCATCTCTTTGCTTGGATAGCTCACCCACATCGAAAACCATCGGCTCATCCTCGATGAGGTCCGCCATCTCTTCGATTTCGGCATCGCTTAGGGCAGTGCAATCTTTAGTTTCGACCGTCAAAGCCATCAGGAAGTTTCCTCCACAAGTGCACGTCGGCTTAAGATTTCAGCCGATAAATCAGAATTAAGCGAAATACCTTTAGCCATCATAGATAAACGCCTCCCGGATGACCTTCGGACTGCTTGGTTTCAGCTCCCTCAGGGGCGCTCAGTCCAGGCGGAAGAGCACCCTGGCGCATTTCCATCAGTTGGCGTTGCGCCATCATTTGCTGAGCTGCAACTGCAGCCTGAATCCCGTGAAACAACCCTTCAAGCCAACCTACTAATTGCGCTTGAGCAACTCGCAATTCTCCCTCCGATGGCGAGTCAGAGCTAAATGGTAGTGCGAGCCGTGCTAGCTCGTCTCTAAGTTCAGGAGCCAGTGCCTCAGACAATTCTGCGACTGACTGTTCATAAATCTCTCTCATCCGATCGCGACTAGCCTCGTCAAGGTGGGCTTCACGAACTTCTTCTAACAACGTTCTGATCATCGAGCCGATCCGCATGACCTTGCCCGGCTCTGAAATCGCAGGAGGTTCGCCGTCTCCGTTGATAGCGCCTTCGAGTTCAATTAACTCGACGTTTTCAGGAGTCGATTCTGACGGGCCGCCAGAAGAGTCGAATTGCTGCTCAACCATGAGAGAATTCTACCGGCGCAGGTAGCTGAACGAACTAAAATTATTGCGAGAAGGCAAGAAAGGGAACATGCATCTCTTCTTCAGTCATCGAACCGTGTCGAGCTACTAGGTTCGGGGCATCAGGTTGCCGCGGATCCATCAGCGCCACAGGTTCATGCGCAACGATAGCGACCTCACCCATCCTCATCCGTGCTTCTGGAGTCACGTAAGGGCCGAACCAGCACTCATCTAAAACTTGATCTATACCCGCAACCCACGCCACATCAGAATGAACCTCAGCTGCTCTTAGGAGGCCACTGTGGTCGTCGTCTTTGGCATGGAGCCACAGGAACCGTGCCTCTCCTGATGTTCGAGATGTCCGCTTAACGAGCTCGTCATGAATATCGAATATTTTGTCTCCAACCTCGACCATTCCGTGGTCGGCCGTAACAAGCAACGTCACGTCTTCTGGGACTTCCGCAACTATCCGCTCCACGAGAGCATCCACAAATTTCAGTTCATCCAAATAATGGCGCCCTAATCCGTGAACATGGGCAACCTTGTCGAGAGCGTCGTAATAAGCGTAAACAAATGGTGCGCCAGCCCTCAACTGCTCATCTATTTCAGTCACTAGCGTCGCTGGCGACCACCAACCGCAAAATCGGCCGTTTCTCAGATGTGCTTGGGTGAAACCACTCTTTTGGAACTCTGCACGGGTCACAACCGGAGGCGAGGCGCCCAAGAAGGGCTCAACCGGTTGGAAGTCAATTGGAGGAACATCCCTCATCATCAGCTTTGAGCCGCTAGTCCAACGCAAACAATTGAGCAGACCGCTGGGGGTATCCACCTTGTACCCGATGACACCGTGCTCCCCGGGTAAAACTCCAGTGCAAATAGACGTTAATGCTGTCGCCGTCGTGCTTGGAGCAACTGTAGTTATGGGCGCTCCCAAAGCTTCACCAAGACAGGGAAGTTGGTCCCGGTATCTGTCAATTTGGTGCCACCCCATCCCATCGACCACAAAGAGGACTACGGCATCGGCCGCTAACATTTCTTCGGACACCAAAGAATTTGATTGTCTTGTGAGGACTGCTGGGACAATAGAAGAGACAGAATTATCTCCACTAGATGGTAGGACCCTCTTCTCAGCAACAACCACAAACGCACAATAGATGCGTCAACGCATAAACAACCTCAAACACAGAGATAAACGAAAAATAATTAAGTCCCACTCAAGCCTGATTATGAGTTACCGATCTAGCCGGGATCAGCAGAAGCATCGTCAAGATTTTGCACTCGAAATCCAGACAGCGCTTTATCAAAGTCAGCGGGGGGTTTACATACAAAATTCATTTCTTCCTCAGTGACAGGATGAACAAAAGAGATTTCAGCAGAATGAAGTAGCGGTCGCCCAATTCCGAAAGGATCCCTCTTTCCATAGACCGCGTCACCCAAGACAGGACAACCGATCGCCCGCAAATGGACTCGAATTTGATGAGTGCGACCGGTGTCCAAAGTGCATTTCAAAAGTGAAGCCTGCTTTGGGTATGTCCAGGTTTCTAAGACTTCATAGTGGGTTCGTGCTTCTCGCCCATCTTCTGTAACCGTCATTTTTGTTCGTGCGCGTCGACTGCGACCAATAGGGGCGTCGATAGTTCCCTTGGGGGCTTCCGGACAACCAGAAGCAATCGTTAAATAACTGCGATGGATAAGGCGATCTGCGAGGTCCTGACTCAGTTGACTGAGCGCCTCGTTCGTTCGTGCGCAAATCAAGAGCCCACTCGTATCGCGATCTAATCGATGCACGATTCCAGGTCGATCGGGCTCGCCAACTTGAACGACTTCTGGGTATCGGGCCAGTAGCCCATGGGCCAAAGTAGAACCGCTGCGTCCAGCGCCTGGATGAACTACCAAACCAATGGGCTTATTGATTACAACCAACGATTCGTCTTCATGTACTACTTCGAACTGGACTTCAGTATCTGCAACGAGTTCCGATGGGAGTTCCTTTTCGAGAGGCACATCCACTTCGATCTGATCTCCAAGCGTTACACGATCTGAACCACTTTCTACTTTTTGACCATTACGACTTACATCGCCTTGAGAGATCAACTTTGTTATGGCGCTTCGACTCAGCCCAGTCATCAACGCAGCAACGCGATCTACGCGTTCGCCGTCAAGCGCGTTGGGGATTTCGTCACGCACCAGACTTTGCTCCACGCTGCTCCAGCCACATCATTACTGATAAGAGTAAGACGCCAATTACGATTGCCATGTCCGCCACGTTAAAAACAGGCCAAAATTGGAGATCGATGAAGTCGACAACTGCGCCGCGACCCCACCCCGGTTTACGCACCGCGCGGTCGATGAGGTTCCCGCACGCGCCACCAAGTACCAAACCGAGAGCAACAGTAGACACTGTCCCAGAAAACCTGCTCCTCATCCGCCAAAGAACCACAACAATGGCTGATGCAACAACTCCAAGGATGGGGCCCAAGCCTTGACCCGTACTGAAAGCGAAACCAGTGTTACCTGTTAAATGGAAGCGGAGTTTCCAGATAACGCCAATTGTCTGATCGCTTAAAGCTTCAACCGCCCAGTACTTGCTCCACTGGTCAACAGCTAAAACAAATACGGTTGTTAAGACGATCCATAGAGACTTGGGTGCTTTTTGAGACGTAGCCACAAGGTCAACGCCACGACATGCCGGTGGCTTTCTCCTCAACGCGCTTGTCCGCATGTGGAATCGCCTCAAGCCGTTCTTTCGGTATCGGAAGTCCGGAAACAACGCTTATTCCGTAAGTGTCTTTCTTGATCCGTTCGAGAGCCTCATCAATTTCTTGGATTGCGGCGCGTGCTTGGGCAGAAAGCTGTAAGTCTCTATCTCGTTCAACAGCGATCGAGTCACCTTCTCCAGATTCTTCATCAAATTGCACATCGCCAGGCTCTCGATCTCTGGCCAATTGGTCGGCTTCAGCCTCAAGAAACTCAGCATGGCGCGTATAGCTCTCGCGTTCGGCCAAGAGAGCCTCACGCTGTTTCTTCAACCAGGCTGCGTTGAAACGCGCCTTGGCCGAAATCTTCTTTTTGGCCGCTGCCTTCTTCTTCACAGGGGCACTCTTCTTAGCCGCTGCCTTCTTCTTCACAGGGGCACTCTTCTTAGCCGCTGCCTTCTTCTTCACAGGGGCATTCTTCTTAGCCGCTGCCTTCTTCTTCACATCTGGCTTCTTTTTCGCCATAACTCACCTGCGGAATACTCGGGTTCGAAAAGGTGTCGCATCATATCCCCGAAGCGACCCCGAGCCGCGGACTATCTCAAGAACGTTTAAATAATAGGCAAACAAGTTCCAGCCGGTAACTTGAATGGAGGCATGCCTTACTTGGAACGACAATGAGCACTTCAGACGACACTCCTTATCCTCGCGTCCCGAACAGGGCTGATTTTCCGGCTATTGAACGCTCCGTTCTAGACCGTTGGGCTAAAAACAACACCTTCGAAGACTCCATTGATGCCCGAGCCGAAGATAACGAGTACGTCTTCTACGACGGTCCGCCATTTGCCAACGGGCTGCCCCACCACGGGCATCTTTTGACTGGATACGTAAAAGACGTAGTCCCCCGATATCAAACGATGCTTGGTAAGCGCGTTGAAAGAAGATTCGGTTGGGATTGCCACGGACTGCCAGCAGAAATGGAAACAGAGCAAGAGCTTGGTGTCAGTGGCCGTGTCGCAATCACAGAACACGGAATTGAAAGCTTTAACGCGAGCTGCAGAGAGTCTGTACTCAAATACACCTCTGAATGGCAAGAGACGGTCACTCGTCAAGCTCGCTGGGTCGACTTCGAAAACGACTACAAAACCATGGACCTCAGTTACATGGAGTCTGTTATGTGGGCTTTTAAAGAACTTTGGGATCAAGATCTCATCTACGAGGCTTTTCGCGTTATGCCTTATTCTTGGGGCGCAGAAACTCCTCTATCCAACTTTGAAATTCGCCTGGACGACGCTACTCGGCCGCGACAAGATCCTGCGATCACCGTTTGGTTCGAGCTAGAAAGCGAAGGCCTCGATAAGGCCGAATTGGGTGAACCAATACGACTACTAGCCTGGACGACCACCCCTTGGACTCTTCCTTCGAATCTAGCTGTAGCAGTCGGCGCCGAAATAGAATATTCGTTGATTAAAACAACAGAGGCCCAATGGGTCATAGGTTCAAACTGCCTTGAGAAATACGCGGAGGACCTTGGTGAGTACGTCGTACTCGCAACAATGCCGGGATCTACGCTGGTTGGCCGAAATTACAAACCTTTATTTAATTTTTTTGCTGAAAGAGACGATGCCTTTCGTGTACTTTCCGCTGATTTCGTTGACACAAGCGAAGGCACTGGGATCGTCCACATGGCCCCAGGATTTGGTGAAGACGACCAAGTCACCTGCGAGGCCAACGGGATCGAAATCGGACAAGTCGTGCCGGTAGATGACCGAGGAAATTTCACACATGCGGTCGAACCTTGGGCAAATGAGAACGTTTTCGATGCAAATCCGAAGATCATTCAACATTTGAAAGAAGTAGACAGAGTTCTAAGGCACGAGACCTACGAACACAACTATCCCCATTGCTGGAGAACGGATACTCCAATCATCTACAAGGCGATTTCCTCTTGGTACGTGGAGGTGACCAAAATTCGATCTCGACTCGAGGAGATTAACCAGCAAATTAATTGGGTTCCTTCCCACGTCAAAGACGGTCGATTCGGCCAGTGGCTGGCAGGAGCCAGGGATTGGTCGATCAGTCGCAACCGCTTTTGGGGCTCACCTATACCTATTTGGGTCAGTGATGATCCTGACTACCCTCGCACAGACGTTTATGGAAGCCTCGATGAGCTGGAGGCCGACTTTGGCGTTCGACCTACAGATCTCCACCGCCCATTCATCGATGAATTAACCCGGCCCAATCCAGATGACCCCACGGGCAAAAGTACGATGCGTAGAGTGCCCGAAGTTCTTGACTGCTGGTTCGAATCAGGGTCAATGCCCTTCGCTCAAGTCCACTACCCATTTGAGAACAAGCAATGGTTCGAAGAGCATTTCCCTGCTGACTTCATTGTCGAATACATCAATCAGACTCGTGGCTGGTTTTACACATTGCACGTGCTAGCAGGGGCGCTATTCGACAGGCCCGCTTTCCAAAACGTCATCTGTCATGGAATTCTATTAGCGGAGGACGGAAACAAACTGTCTAAACGGCTTCGGAACTACACCGAACCGACAAACATTTTTGACTCACAAGGCTCCGACGCTCTCCGTTGGTACCTCATGTCAACCAACATCGCGAGGGGCGGAGACACCCGTATCTCCGACACCGGCATTGACGATGTCACGCGACAAATACTGATCCCTATATGGAACGCGTACTCTTTTTTCACTCTTTACGCCAATGTTGATGGCCACAAAGCGGAGATACGAACTAACTCTTTACATCTTCTAGATCGCTACCTGTTGGCTAAGACCCGCTCTCTTGTTGAGCAAACGACCAAGGCGCTTGATGCTTACGACCTTCCTGGAGCAGCATCCGAAATCCAAGCTTTTATCGATGCCTTAAACAACTGGTATATCCGAAGATCTCGTGATCGCTTTTGGGGACCGGAAGGAGGAGGCGAGGGAGACCCTGATGCGTACGACACCCTCTATACAGTTCTAACGACCTTCACACGAGTAGCGGCACCGTTCTTGCCGATGATTATGGAGGAAATTTACGGAGGCTTAACCGGAGGTGAAAGTGTCCATCTCCAGAATTGGCCAGACCTCAATGAACTGCCCGAGGACCCCGAACTCGTTTCGAGAATGGATCAGATACGAGAGGCCGCATCTATGGCTCTCAGGCTCAGAGAAGATGCTGGTCTCCGGGTACGACTTCCGCTCTCATCGGTAACAATTGCCGGCAAGGAAGCCTCCAAGTTGACCGACGTAGTGCAACTGCTCGCCGAAGAAATCAACGTCCACGAAGTTATTCTTACTGAGGACATCGGCGAATTAGCAACTTTGAGCCTACGACCTAACGGCAATCTTCTTGGCCCTCGCCTCGGGGGTGAAGTCCAGAAGGTTTTCGCGGCAGCAAAGCTAGGTAAATGGAGCCTTGTCCCCGGCGAACAAATAGAGATTGCTGGGCAAATCCTAAGCCCAGAAGAATACGAAATAGCCCTGGAACCCAGCGACCCAGTCAACACTGCATCGTTGCGCTCCAACGAATCAGTAGTAGTTCTCGACATGGAGATCACGCCAGCTCTAGAGGCTGAGGGAGCTGCCAGGGATCTAATTAGAACAATTCAACAGGCGCGCAAAGAGGCAGACCTCGATGTGACTGATCGAATCGAAGTTGAAATTAAGTGGTCTCCGTCTGACCCAGAAGGCGTCAAAGTCCACGAGGAGGTCATCATGTCTGCTGTACTCGCTCGCCGCATTTCATGGCTTCCTGGCGACGCCCAACCAGCGGTCAAGCTCATTACTCTTTAACTAGTCAGCTATTGCCCTCTAAGGACTCTCGGCGTTGCAGCGCAGAGAAAAAAGGGTCTTCAATGTCGTCACCGGAGCTCACTTCGCGAGCTGGTCGTTGCGCCACCATCTGGTCACCCGAGGTGCTAGTGGATTCATGGATAACTGCTACCCCTTCAATGGAACTGGCGGCAGGGTGTTGATCAGGAGGGCCGTCTGGGCGTCCACTGAGGTCCCTAGCTATTTCCCCTAGCGCTCGTCGACGCGTCTCAATCAACTCTGCTAGTTGATCGGCATCATTACGTCGGGCGCTTATCCGAGCATCCAGTTCCAACAGCTCTGACTCAAGGTCAGCTTTCCGAGCAATAGCTTCAGCCGCGCCCAGGTCTGAGGATGAAGCGACAAGCACATCTGCTAGCAAGTCGCCGATCTGCTCACGAGCCGCAGTAACTGCATCTTCCACGACATCATCTGCTGTTTGCTGGGCCAGAGCAATTAGTTCAGCAATACGTTCAATTTCGATTTTAGTAGGCCCAACCGCAACGACTTCTGGAGTTTTGGCCCCCTCTTTCGACGAAGCTGCCTCAACCTCCTCATGTTCTTCATGAGACGCCATATCTGCATGACTAAGTGACTTATCTGGCTCAACCTGAGGTGCGGTGGATAGCGCTTCCTTAATACTGTCAACGGGGTTGGGTCGACCATCGTGAACTTGGATATCGCCGATTACCCCTCCAGCAGCCATTCTCGATTCAGCGTCGATAAGACGATCGGCCACTTCATCTAAGCGGGACTGCATCTCACTCAACCCAGCTGCAACACGTTCGAGAAAATCGTCGACCGCATCCGGGTCATAACCTCTAAAACGTTCCGGAAAATGCTGCGTTTCCAGCAGCTTCGGGGTCAACTCCATGAGATGACACTAACAACAAGGTGTCGACACCGAAACTACAACGAGCGGAGAGTCACTCACCCACAACCAAGAATTGCCCCAGCTAGCACCCACTGAACAAGAATAAGAACAATTATCGGGGAAAGGTCAAGGCCAAAACCTCCCAGCCGTAATGGTGGTAAGGCTCGACGCAGAGGGCCCATCAATGGTTCAGTAACGCGTACCAAAAAGCTGCGCACAATCGCCACAGGACTATCACCAGCGATTGGAATCCAGCTAAATATAATCCGCCCAAAAATCGCCAACACATAGATGTCGCAAAGAGTGCATAGAACCTGAATCATTCCGGAACCCTTGATCAGTAGTGCAAACCGCGCTCTTGGAGGCGCTGACGCTCCTCCTCCGCAAGGTTCACGTGTGAGGGAGCAAGAAGATAGACCTGATCAGCCACTTTCTCCATTTTGCCCCCGAGGGCGTAGCAAAGCCCGCTAATAAAATCGATGATTCTCCTGGCTAGATCTCTGTCAGCTGTCTGCAGATTCACAATCACCGGTTGGTCGGCTTTAAACCGATCTGCCAATTGCTGAGCATCGTTAAAGGTGCGTGGTGCAACTACATGAGGTTTGGCGCTTGTTATTGGAATAGTTTTTACAGAACCACTTGGGGACGATCCAGCATCTCCAACTGCCGAACTAACACCTTGGCTAGGCATAGTTGGTGAAGTCGTAGGGCTCGTGACTACCGATACCTGATCACCTTGACCTGGAAGGGCAGTTGTCGAATCGCTTTGATGTTGGAGTCCATCCAATTCGTCGTATTGCTCGTCGGGACCTAACCCGAGATAGAGCATCGCTTGTCGCCACATCGAAGCCATCAGCCTCCTCCTAGATGCTGAGGGTACCGCGCTCTTAGCGCATGGGTCGGTCACCAAACAAAGCAGTTCCAATTCTTACCATGGTGCTCCCACATTCAATTGCAATGTTGAGGTCGCTACTCATGCCTATCGACCGCCGCTCTAGCTCCCACTCATCGGCTAAAGCCACAAGTTTTTTGTAAGCAGCGCGAATAATTTTCTCGTCGCCTTGAGGTCCGATAGCCATCAAACCCTCCACATTTAACCCAGCTGAGAGGGACATCTCTATCAGGCCACTGGCCTCACTAATCGAACACCCTCCTTGCGAATCACTTTGCGCCAGGTTTATCTGAATCATCACCGAAGACCCTGGACATCTTTTGCTTAACTCTTGGACCAGCGACAGACGGTCGACGGTTTGCCAGACTTGGACAATTGTCGCGACCTTCCGAACCTTGTTTGTCTGCATTTTTCCGATGAAATGAACCTTAATGGAGTCACGTTCCTCCTGGGTTAGGTCACTCCATTTGGCGGTTAGCTCCTGCGCGTAACTTTCACCGACATTTCGAAAGCCACATTCGTAGGCAAGCTTCATCACTTCAGAACCAAAGCCTTTGGTTACCGCCAAAATCTCGACGCTATCCCCACCTAACGCTGAGACTCTGTCTCGCAACCTGCCGGCCCTATCTATTACTTCTTCGCGGCTGAGCCCACTACCGAAATCCATTACAAGAGCCTAATTTCTCCTACTAGGGCAAAGCGCTCTTCATCACCGCGCGACCTATGAGACCAATACCGGAGATCTTGAGCCGTACAACGGTCTAGCAAGTGGTCGAGGCTCACTGAGTTTCTTTCAAGCGTTACTTCAACTGCTGCTCGAAGGTTCAAAGCAGGCTTTCCATCCTTGGTCCGGCCAGCCACTTTCTCTCCAAGGGCCCCGACCACTCGAGAAAGATCTTTAGATCCGAACTCATACTCTTCTACCGATATATGTGGACCCACAATGGCCCTTAGCCCACCGCAACCAAATTGGCCCAAGTGTTCCACGACCTTAGCAACTACACCAGCGCGGATCCCTCGCCATCCAGCGTGCACCACAGCGAGCACCGGACCATCAGGAGAGGACCCATACATCGCTATTGGCACGCAATCGGCAACGCGGATACCTATAGGAACTGCGGCCGCTTTCGTTATCAGCGCATCACACTCGCGTTTGTGGTGGGCACCCCATTCTGTAACTATCGATACATCTGAGCCGTGCACTTGGTGCGGAAAAATTGGCGCTTTCCCATCCTGAAACTGGAACGAAGCTTTGCGGGTATCCCCATCGCTGCGATCAGAGAATGAGAATCGTAGAAGATGACGGTCCCCAATTCGTCGATGAAAAGTCAACATTGGTTAGCCACTAGGTGGTGTATGCGTTCGCTTG
>Ga0163179_10001132_pt1 | contig 18954 bp, 14 predicted proteins | sample AtlANTMetagenome_FD_109643 | JGI IMG/M metagenome (GOLD analysis project Ga0163179, IMG submission 109643) | Marine eukaryotic phytoplankton communities from the Atlantic Ocean - Atlantic ANT 2 Metagenome | ecosystem: Environmental > Aquatic > Marine > Oceanic | place: North Atlantic Ocean... | reverse complement strand
GTTCGACAACCTCATTCAAAAATCAGGCTACAAAAATCGCAGTCGATTTATTCGTGATGCAGCATTATTTTTTGCTGAGATCCAGCAACGTGGAGATTTACTCAATATGGAAGATGACCTGGAAGTGGAAGGGCATTTGGTCGTGTATTACCAGCACGGTGCTGAGCAAAAATTGATGGTTAGTCGAACAGATTCAATCGAAGTTGCTGCTTATCATCACAGTAGCCGTTTGGGACACTCTTGCCACTCATCGGTTGACGTGGTCCATGTCAAAGGTGAAGCAAGACATGTTCGAGCTGTTTTTGAGCAACTTCAGAACACCTCTAACGTGGACAAAGTGAACTTCATTTCTGCACCCATGCGTGATACAGATTGTTGTTAGGAACTACACGCTATTCTTGTCCCTTAATTACAACATCTTGCAACCGCACCTAGAGGTGCTGTGCAAAATTTCTGACAACTCATTGTCAATGGAATTGGGTTGGGGGAAGGCGGATGAATTCATCATTGTCAATTGGAACCCAAAAATTGGTTCTTTCATCATTCTGAAGTTCCACTCGATATGGGTTTCCTTGATCCCAGCAGTTCAAGATTTTAGCCTTGGCAAATCCACCTCTGATATTTGTGTAAACAATATCTCCTACACTGAATCTTAACTCCTCTGCTTTGCATTCCATTAATCCCGCCTGTAATGCTTCATGATCTAAATTTCGACCAATAAATACGAACCGGGACTCACGTATTTCACCCTCTTTCCAAGGTGCAATTTCTTCACTGAAATCCCCGCTAAAGAGCATGTGTACACCTTGGAAGACGAACTTCATATCCATGCCTTTGACTGCAAGTAGGCCCTTGTATCGAAACAGATCTTCGCCTTTGGTACGCATGAGCTTTCCAACCCATCTCTCCAATTTGTTAACGTTTAGTTCATCTTCAAATTTCATACTAGTCGACGTCACTGTTTGATCATGTTCATGCTCGGAATCGGTATCAAGAAATTCAGGGTCCATCTCCAACGTTCGATCCAAATCGAACGAACCAATATCGATCAAATTTTTTGGGTCAATGATACTGTTTTCAGTGTGGTAAATTGGCGCAAAACGATTGATTGATTTGATTGCAACCTCAACCTCTTTGAGTTCATCTTCGGAAACAAGATCTATTTTATTCAACATGATTCGGTCTGCAAAAGCCAATTGCTCAACCGCTTCATTTTCGACATCTTCCGGCTTTTCTTCTTCCACGTGTTGGATAATGTGCTTTGCATCAACAACTGTAATGATTCCATCCAATTTGTAGCGCTCAACCACTCGCTCATCGACGAAGAATGTCTGTGCAACAGGAGCCGGATCAGCGAGTCCGGTGGTCTCAATCAATACACCATCAAAATCTTTGATTCTTTCATACATGTCAGCAAGTAGTTCGGTAAGATCTCCTCTGACTGTACAGCAAATGCAGCCGTTCATGACCTCGATAATACTCTCCTCTGAACTCTCAACGAGAATATTCTCATCGATGCCGACATCACCAAATTCATTTTCGATGACAGCGAACTTCATTTTGTGTTCTGTGCTCGTAAGGATGTGATTCAAGAGTGTTGTTTTACCTGAGCCCAAGAACCCTGTCAATACAGTTACAGGGATTCTACGATCTTCTTCATATTCGTCACTCATTGTGATGCCTCGCCTTATTCTGGGGCAAATCGTAGGATACTTAATCACAACTAATAATTTGTAATTTCAAATTTAATAATCTCTGGTAGTCATTCGATACGACAAGATGAATCCTGTTCAATGGCACCATTTACTGAACATAGTTTGGAACAGATTCTAGGGCACTATATTTGATTAAAACGGTTTGATCGACGTTGATGTAGTCTTGACCAGAATCATAACTAATTCTCAGCTCATGTACTTGGAAAGTATTGAAGTGGATGGTTTCCCAATCGACAAAATCACCTTCATGAACCAAAGCATTTCGAGCTTGGCATGCATCTTCATTTCCATCGACTAGACTCCAAGTGAATTCAACTTCACGACCAGTTTCAATATTCTCTATCAACTCTGGATTTTCAACGGTGGAGTGTATCAAAATAGTATCGGGTGAAGAACCGCCATGTACGGGTGCAGGGTCAATAACTAGCGGCTTTGGTTCGTAGGTATTGGTTTCAACCCATTCCATTTGCAACTCCATCCGAACCATAATTTGGATATTTTCTCTGAAGCCTTCGTCATCGATTGCAAATGCATCCAGTGTGTACATACCATGGGATGAAAACTGAATAACAACCGTTGACTCAGACAAGGCATCAATCATGAAAATTTCTTCAGTCTGAACCACCTCGATACCGAAAGAAATCAATTGATTCACCGCTTCAGTATTTGAAAAATCGAAACTCAAAGTGACATCGGTAGCGGATTGCAACTCACCATCTACGTACGAATGCACGATTGTACCATTGGTTTGTTCATAATTCACAATGAGAGAAATCTCCTGCTGCCCATCCGGACTTTCTAGACAACCTGCGAGAGTACTGGAAAAGAGTACAACTACCAGCAAAAGGGGGCGAAAGGGGCGCACAATTGTGTCACTGAAATTATGGATATAAGGCAACTGGTCACGCGCTCAATTGGAAAATATCCAATCGGTGGTTTTGAGACTTAGACCTATCACGCCAGCGCATGGGCGAAGCATATGGGCAATTGATGTCGAAAATGAAAGAGATAGAAACCGTGGGTCAAATCCAGGGTCTTCTCGGTTGGGATCAGGAGGTCATGATGCCACCCAAGGCTGGACCACTTCGAGCTGAACAGTTGGCATGGTTGTCCCGTACCAGCCACTCGATGATGGTTGATACATCCATGGGTGAATCCTTGGTTGCTGCGGAAGCTGAAGGCACTGATGATGAGGTCGCAGCAGGAAATCTCCGATTGATTCGGGATGCATATGACAAGGCTACAAAGAAGCCTGCGGACTTTGTCGAGCGATTCGCTAGACACAAATCCAAGTCTATTGTATCATGGGCCGAAGCACGAGAGAAGAACGACTTCTCGATCTTCCGAGATGATTTGGCAGAAATGATTGAACTCAATCGTGAACTTGCAGGCTACCTCGGTTACGAAGACAATCCCTACGATGCACTTCTCGACATCTACGAATCGGGGTTATGTGTCGCTCAAGTTGATCCACTATTCGCAGGACTTCGCGAAGCCTTGGTCCCACTGATTTCTGCTGTCGGCAAGTGTACTACTCCGGATATGAATTGGGTTGAATCAAACCACTGGCGCGAAGAGGCCCAGGCTCAACTCTCTCACGGAATTTCAGCTGCAGTTGGTTTTGATTTTGAGGCGGGTAGGAGAGACAAATCCACCCACCCATTCTGTGGTGGTTCCAATCCAGACGATGTTCGTTGGACGACTCGGTATGATGAGGCTGAACCGTTTGGTTCATTGTATGGCTCATTGCATGAAACAGGGCATGGTTTGTACGAACAAGGTCGCCCCCGCAATCTTGATTTCCAGCCTGCAGGCCATGCCGATGGTCTTGGAGTACACGAATCACAAAGCAGACTTTGGGAGAATCAAGTTGGTCGCTCACTTGCTTTCAGTGAATGGGCCATCCCCCACTGGTCGAAGCATTTCCCCGAAAATATGCAGGGAGTCACAGGTGAGATGCTCTGGCGCAGTGTAAACATGGTCGAACCAAGCTTGATTCGTGTAGAAGCGGACGAAGCGACATACAACATCCACATCATGATACGCTATGAAATTGAGAAGCAACTCATCAACGGTGAATTAGGCATCGACGATTTACCAGATGCATGGGATGACATGTATGAGCAATATCTGGGGATTCGTTCTCCAGACCGAAAGCAAGGAGTTCTACAAGACATCCACTGGTCAATGGGGGCATTCGGTTACTTCCCAACATATACCCTTGGCAATCTGTACAGTGCCCAATTATTGGCCGCAGCTCGAGCAGACTTAGAAGGCGAGGAAACTCTTGAGGAAATGTGGCTTAGGGGGGAATTTTCCCCTCTCTTGGATTGGATGCGAACCAATGTCCATGGTCGAGGCAGTATCCTTACACCGGCAGAATTAATCGAGGAGGCAACGGGACAACCCCCCACTCCGGAACCCTTCATTGCGTATCTTCGTGACAAGATCAAATCTCTGTACGACATCACGGCATAAAGCAGAAGTCCAATAGGCAACCATAGTTCCTCGAGAACCATGGAGGAGGCTCCGCTTCACGATTTGCGAGATTTGGCTTGGTTTGAGCGCAATTTGGATGCTGGTATTAGTGCCCTTCATCTCGATGATGAACGTTTGATTGCAGGAGATTGGGACGGCGGTCTTCATTGCTGGGATTTGGAAGGTGAAATCCAGTGGACCATCAAGGCCAGTAACAGGGTGTCCGGCTTTGCTGTCGGTGGAGACTGGCTGTACGCGGTATGTGGCCGAGATGTTGTATCCATTGAGTTGAGTTCCGGACAGATTTGTTGGGAACATGAACTTGAAGGTAGCAGCGATTTAGTCGCATGCACACCAGAGGGTGAAACCATTCTGGCCACATCTTCAGTTTTTGATTTGGAGATGAACGATTTCATTGAGTCAAGCATTTGGCGTTTTAATTCAGAGGGAGAACTACTCCATCATGACTCCATCGATGAGCGACCATGGGCCATTAGTATGCGAAAGGACGGTGTCGCATTTCTTCCACTAAGCCGGCCACGATGTGGGATGATTCGAGCCACACCTGATGAATTACATCACACGCAATTACCCACCTCCTCTCCAGCAACCTGTGGCACTATTGCGCAGTCACACACGGTAGTAGGTCACGTCGACGGGACATTGACTTGCATCGATGATGGCATGGTCATGGATGATGATACATATACAAATCAGCCTGGACCCATCGAATCGATTGCAGCAACCGAACCAGGATTTTTAGTATCGACAGTCATTGAGCAAGGAGCCGTTGGAGCAGGTTTTGGTGGTGCCGAAGGTCTTGTCCGATCGTATGATGAGAAAGGCAAACTCCTCTGGCAAATCGAAACTGAATTGGGTCGAAATATCGAGCATGTAATGTACGGACCAGTGGTTAATGAACAGGCAAGTGCTTGGTTTACTTCATGGGACAAACGAAAATCGATTGTTGAAGTTCGAGAAGCAATTCAAGGCGCCCCCCTACTCCGTTCTGAATCAGATTCAAGAGTGACCTCGATTGAAGGAAACCGCGAATACCTTGCGCTAGGTTTAGAGAATGGAACACTGTATCTAATTGAATCTGATTTACTCTCTAGGAGGCTGTCCTCGATTGAAGAGAAAAAAGACGAATCACATCGATCCGATCTGGCCGAAAAACTACGTCGACTTCGGTCATAAACGAACATTTTTTCTTTGTTAAACTCCACTGGAAAAAAGGGTTCAGTTGACGCTTTTCCGGTAGAAAATATGGCAAAAAATGCAAAGGTTTATCGTGCTCCCAGTTGCAGATGAACTTTGCCGCTCCCGAGGAGTGGTGTCGGAGCGCCCAGCGTTACCGGCAGGCCCCAGCCCACATGGGACCCGATTCGGGAACGGTAGTGGGCCATCAGACCCGACGTAAGTCGGGCGAGATGGGGTGCACCTCGGTCTGCAAAGATCAGCAGGTGGACCCGCAGGAGAATGAAGCTACATTTCGGTGTGGTGGATAATCTTGTGAACGTGTATTAGAGCTGGGCTCAAAGTACGCACCAACATTCGTGTTGGAACACAGGAAGCACTCGCTCGCAAGAGCAGGGATTAATCGGAAGGAACGAGTTTTCGGCACCTTGGATGATACCAAATGGGAAACACTGGAAGCCGTAAGGTGACCTCAGGGACCTAGATGGTTGAATTTCATAAAAGCTGACTACGAAGAGCCGGCCGTCCGATCTCTTACGCACATCCTGTGCAGGTTGATTGGCAATACAGCAATGTGCTGTCAAACTACCGTGGGACGGTGAATACTGCAGTTGAAACCGGCCCAGGGAAGGGAAAAGCAGCAATGCTAGAACCGGACCGAAGGGGGACAGGGGTGACAGCAATGTCACACTCCTGCTCAGGCAAATCTAAGTCGAAAGACGAAGAGATGCCAGGAGTTGAGGTGTAATCCGAAAGGAGAACACCTCTCTCAGGGACGCTGGTTCGGAGCAATCCGAGCCGGGAACTGGTGAAAAGAAAACCGTCTTCGGACGGTGGACGACGCATTAGGAAGCGAATCAGGTAACTGATTAGAGCGTCTAAGGGACGGCACGGTGCGTCCGCGTACCGTGCCAACCCAATCGATGTTTGGAACAAAATCGTAAGATGGCGGAAAGGACTTCGATGTGGAGGCTGGCTGGTGGGTAAAGATCTACTCGATTCGAACCTCCAGTCAGTACTCCCAACTCCTTCTCCAGGTGGAACAGAGTCGCAAGACGAAGGAAAACCAGGGGCGAGGTGTGGAACATTCAGTGAAACACCACGCAAGGCGCTGGTTTGGAGCAATTCAAACCGGGAACTGGTGAAAAGAAAACCATCTCCGGATGGCGATCAACAACTAGGAAGCGAGTCAGGAAACTGGCACGAGCGTCTAGGACTGACAGGCGCGCAAGCAACTGTCAATCCGGCCGGGATTTAGAAACCGTCTTCGGACGGAAGAAGGATTTCGGATGCGGAGGCTGGCTGGCGGGGAAAGATCTACCCGATTCGAACCCGCCAGCCAGCACTCCCAACTTCCTCTCTTGAGGACAAGGGGCCATTCTTCCAAATCGACTTTTCATGCTTGCGTAAGCAATGCATCCACCGACCGCATTTCTCGGGTCTTTTTTCAACGCCAACTCACGCTTTGGGGCCAGTCATTTCTTCCGGACGAACCCATTCATCGAATTGTTCGTTTGTCAACAACTTCAGCATAAGTGCAGATTCACGCAAGGTGATGCCTTTTTCGTGAGCATTCTTGGCGATTTTTGCAGCTTTATCATATCCAATGTGGTTGTTCAAAGCGGTCACCAACATGAGGGAATTCTCTAAATGCGCTTGAATCGCATCTTCATTCGCCTTCAACCCGACAACACACTTGTCGGTGAATGCACGACATGTATCTGTCAGAATCCTACAACTGTGTAGTAGGTTGTGTATCATCATCGGTTTGTACACATTGAGCTCAAAATTTCCTTGGCTCCCACCAATCGTAATCGCAGTATGATTCCCCATCACTTGGCAACAGACCATCGTCATCGCTTCAGCCTGAGTGGGGTTGACTTTACCTGGCATGATACTAGATCCGGGCTCATTTGCAGGTAGGGACAATTCTCCCAAACCGCATCTAGGCCCCGAGCCCAACCAACGGATATCATTTGCAATCTTCATCAGACTTGCAGCCAAGGTGTTGAGTGCACCACTTGCAGCAACCACTGCATCATGTGCTGCGAGCTGGGCAAACTTGTTTTCAGCAGTTACGAAAGGAAGACCCGTTTTTTCCGCGATGTGATTGGCAACAGTTTCAGCAAAGTCTGGGTGTGTATTCAGCCCAGTTCCTACAGCTGTGCCTCCAAGGGCCAATTCATACAGATCTTCCAGAGCAAAATCAAGTCGACGTAAGTCCGCATCTAGCATGGAGACATATCCTCCAAACTCCTGGCTCAACGTCAGCGGAACGGCATCCATCAAGTGAGTGCGGCCGATTTTGACAATGCCATCAAACTCGAGCACCTTATCTGCCAACGCATCTCGCAAATGCTCGACTGCAGGGTGTAAAGAGTGGAAAATTGCTTCTGCTCCAGCGATATGCATGGCGGTCGGAAAGGTATCATTCGAAGATTGAGCCTTGTTGACATGATCGTTTGGATGGACAGGCTTTTTCGAACCCAATTCTCCACCTGCTATCTCGATTGCTCGGTTGGCAATGACCTCGTTCGAGTTCATGTTAGATTGGGTGCCTGATCCTGTTTGCCAAACACGCAAAGGAAAGTGAGTATCCAACTCTCCGCTGATTACTTCTTCAGATGCACGCACAATCAAATCAGCTATCTTCGCATCAATCGTGCCAAGCTCCTTGTTGGTTTTTGCCGCGGCTTGCTTTAGTATTCCAAAGCCACGAATGACCCCCCTAGGCATTCGGTCTTCACCAATATCAAAATTGATCAATGAACGCGCGGTTTGGCAACCATAGTATCTGTCTGCAGGAACTTCCAATGTCCCCATGGTGTCTTCTTCGACTCGCACCGCACCTGTGTCTGCAGCCGCAGTTCGTTGTTGAGGTAGGACCTTTGGTGGAGATTGTTGATTTGAATTCAGTGAATCTTCAATCATTTTTGTGATAGATGCACTACGTCCGGCTTTGCGTCCTTTACCGACCTGCCGATCCAATCTTTCTGCCAATTTTTCTGGAATACTGATGCTAATGATGCGTCGGTCGCCCGCACGATGCTTCGCCATAAAAAGGCGAGCAATTCAATGTTAATAAATATATCAACAGCGTGCTACAGATATAATCTGCATCGGCTCTCGTGGGCGATCCCCATATCCAGTGGGTGTATTTTCAATCGCTGTAACAGCCTCCATCCCAGACACTACACGCCCGAACACCGGGTGTGCAGAATTGGTTCGAGTATCCCACCAATCTAGGAATGAATTGTGTACTGTATTGATGAAAAATTGTGAGCCACCACTATTTGGTCCAGCATTCGCCATACTCAACGTACCAGGCTCATTGGAGAATTTAGCACCCGGTAGGTGCTCGTCTGCAATTTTGTATCCAGGGTCCCCAGTTCCACATCGGGGACTGTTTGGGTCGCGACTGTTGGGGCAACCGCCTTGCAACATGAATCCCTGAATGACTCGATGGAAGTGCAAACCGTCATAGTATCCATCATCCACTAATTTCAAAAAATTACCAGCCGTAATCGGCATGGTATCCGTAAACAGTTCAATGGTGATGTCACCCTTGCTCGTCTTCATCAGTACTTGTGTTCCAACCATGTCCCGCGGCGAGCGAATCAGGTTATTGGCTCTGTTTATTGTCCATTCACATCTTTTTCACTTAACCGCGCCTAAGATGTTTCACTCAATGTTTGAAGTACATCCTCTACAGCTTCCTCTGACGGCCAATATTCCTTGGATTCCCAGGCAATTTCTCCATTTGTATTCAAAATTTGAATCGTGGGTGTGACTGGATGATTAAACGCTTCATAGATCGAGATGTCGTTAACAAGAGTTCCAGTATCATAATCGAAAACAGGTGTGTCTTGATTTGGAATCAATACCACCCAAGGTGAAGGATGTGTTGAATTGTTGTCGGTTCCGTATACATCATTCAATTTTTGTTCACTTTCAAAATCAGCATACCTGTGGATGCTTACTATCGATGAAACATTCAGCGTACCATTCTCTACACTACCTCGTAGTGCATCCGTCCAATCATGACATCCATAGCATCCAGTTGAAACCCAAAACAAGATCATTGGCTTGAGTTGTAAGTGGTCGTGTAAATTGAAATCAACTTCGACACTCGAGTTTGCCTGTAACATGTCGGCTGTAAACGAAAACCGTTGAACGTCTTGTTGTTGTTCAATGGTGTTTTCAGACACGCACCCAGACAGGCTTGTCAGAATGATGAGGACAGGGATGACAATGGCTATGCGCATGCATACACCTACGGCTGTCGAAATAGATGAGGTGGGGGGACGACCCGTGGCTGTTTGATTCGCTCCTTGGCAAGATAATTCTTGTTGGGAGTTGGTGCAGATGTTTGCCACGGATCGACTTGTGTTTTTCCACTTCTTCGGATTTTTCTGGAGAACAAAATCACGGTGAGCAGGGCGACCAAACCACTGAGAATGTAAATCACAGCATCTACACTGACCATGAGCTTTTGCTGTCGTATGAGTATATGAAGGAGTGTTCTTTGCTTGTGTTAAACGTAATCAGAAAGTGTGGTCAGGGCATGCAATGGAATCCCTGCTGCCTCAAATGCTTCTTTGCCCCCTTCTTCACGATCTACGATACTGATACATGCAATGACACTGCACCCCATATCCTGCAATCGTTCAACCGCTTTCAATGCGGATCCACCAGTCGTTGTCACATCCTCCAAAATCAATACTCTGTCACCGGATTGAATTGTACTTCCCTCAATTCCTGGCGGGTTCCCAGTCTTTCTACCGCCTCTTCCCTTTGGTTCCTTACGCATGATGAATCCACGAAGGTTGCTTCCAATTCCTGCCTTTGCGATGGCAATACCTGTCAATGGAACCGCACCCAACTCTAATCCACCAACGACATCAACTCCACCGTCGATTTTGCTGATTTGGTCATGGATTAGAACACCGAGTAAGTGTGCTGATTCGGGATCACACATCACGGGTTTCGTGTCAAAAAAATGCCGACTGGTTCGACCAGAGGCCAATGTGAATTCTTCTGTATCTGCACACAGGTAGGCAAGATTGCGAACTTTCTCAATTAATCTGAGTCGTGCATCTTCGCTTCCAGTACTCTCTGCCATGCTCTCGCCCATAGGATGTCGTTGTCGACCTTCCATGAACCTTCGCCGAGTCTAGTCACACTTCCTACGGAAGTGCACTTGCTTGTTGCCAATGCTTTTGGGCGCCCGATAATCCTAGAGTTATGTTCGCACGGAGGGTTGAGATGTCAGCGGGAGGTTTGGAGCGTCCAATTTCACCATTGGACACCGAACGTTTACAGCGTGAAATCGATGATTACCAATCCAATCTTGATACGCAATGTGAGGCCTTGTATCAACTAGCCAGCCAAGCTCGAAGCAAGGGATTTGACCTCAGCGATCAGGTCGAAATCCCCCGTGCCATCGACTTGGCCGACCGTGCAGAAAAGTTGCTTATAGACTACCTAATCGCTCCAGAATATGGATTCGAAGATCCGATCCCGATTGCAGAAGATATTCGAACACTGCTAAAAGAAAAAGATTCTAGAGAAGATGCGGCAATCGATATGGCAGTCAAAGTTGCAATCCAAATGCATGATAGAACTGCAGATGTACAAAAGAGCATAGATACAGGATTACGAGTTGGATTGGCAGTCCTCACTGAAGCGGTACTTGTCGCTCCTCTGGAGGGAATCGGACAAGTTCGAGTGATGAACAACTTGGATGGAACTCGGTTTGTTTCGATTGATTTTTGTGGTCCTATTCGAGCCGCAGGTGGTACGGCACAAGCCCTAGCAGTATTGATTGCAGACATGATTCGTAGGGCATTGAAATTGGAGAAATACGAACCCACCGCTCCAGAAGTAGAACGAGTTAAGGAAGAATTCGGATTGTATCGCGGAGGTCTACAATACAAACCTCCTCCTGAAGAAATCGAGATGATTGTCAAAGCTTGTCCGATTATGATTAACGGTGAAGAAACTGAAGATATCGAGTGTGCAGGTTTCCCAGAAGTACGCAATATTGTCGAACCCAACAACACTCCACGCAAGCGGATCCGAGGTGGTGTAATGCTTGTCATCGGAGAAGGTCTTTGTCTCAAAGCATCGAAGATTCAGAAGCACACGGAGAGGCTGAAAGTTCCGGGCTGGGATTTCATTTCTACATTTGCATCTCGACAGAAAACAGGAGATGATTCAGGAGGACATAAGAAACGGAAATTGAAGACTGATGACCGGTTTATGCGAGATATCATCGCTGGCCGCCCAGTCTTTGGAGAACCGAATACTCCGGGTGGATTCCGATTGAGATACGGGCGACCTCGCACCTCTGGATTGGCGGCGGCCGGAGTTCACCCTGCTTCGATGCATGCAATGGGTGACTTTCTCGCTGTCGGTACCCAGATGAAGATTGAACGCCCTGGAAAAGCCTGCGCTGTGGTTCCGTGTGACGAGTTGGATGGCCCCACAATCCTACTCAAGAGTGGGCGTTATGGTCGAATACAATCCGCAGAAATGTGGCATCGTGTTGAAGATGAATTACAGGCAATTTGGGACAATGGAGAATTGATGATTGGATATGGAGAATTTTCTGAAAACAATAAACCACTGGTCCCTTCAGGCTATGTTTCTGATTGGTTTGCAAGTGATTTATTGGAATCTTTAGACTCTGAAGATAAGGTCACTAATTTTGCGAAGATTTTGGGCGTGAATCGCCGTCGTTTACCACCAGGTGTCCCGGCCACAGGACAAGTCGAGAATTCAGAAACCGCTCTGGATCATCATCGCAACCAACGTCAATGGCATCGTACACTATCGCGGATGGTGCTAGATTGGAACACAGTTGTTGAAATCTCTCAAAAGTTTTTGACAGCGATTCCACCACCATGGAACCTGTGGTGGAATGATTTACCATTGGAATTTATTCCCTATCTTATCGATTCAATTCTTCTTGGTCGTACCGAAAACGCAAGCCATCCCGAAGATGGTATTCAGATGCACCCTCATCCAGACCGTGTATGGTTCCGAATACCGGATGCGGTTAAAAATTGGATTGCAATCGATCATACACCTGCTGAATTACCAAGCAATGGGAGCTTGCAATCATCCCAAGAATCCAATCAACAAAAAATGCCTGATCAAATGCCAGGCCTATACTCCTCGGTGCCAGCCTCAGTTTTGGGGAAGTGGCCTAGAGGCACGCACCACGAAGAACATGGGATTGTCAAATCTGCACTGATGGTTCTAGGAATACCTCACCTTCATGATGGCCCAGATCTTCTGATCATGCACGGGTGGCAACCCCTGCTGGAAGGATTGGGATTACGAATTACATCTGAAATTGGGGCCGTTCCGAGTATTGGTACAGATGCGAAATCACAACTTGAAGATCGCCTCAATCGTTTGGTTGAGGCAAAGAAAATCGCGGATGAAGAGTCGTCACGAGTTTCGGAGCTTGAACAACGCAGATCGATCCCAAGAATTGCTGCTGAAACCGCAGCAAGACAACAAGGAAAGAGCATTGCAGAAACCGAACAAGCCGGCAGAGAGGCCGCTGCAACCATACCTGATGATGGACCAAAGGATTCCGATGCCCTGACGGCCGCAGAGATTTTACTCGACGAGCATGCTGTAGATGGAGCACTTTGGTTGGTCAAGAAGTGTAGCGATTTACGCTGGGTATCGGCCGCTCCTTGCCGTGTAGGTTGTCGAATGGGCCGCCCGGAAAAAGCCGCACCTCGTGAAATGAAAGGAAAACCCCACAGCATCTTCCCGATCGGCAATGAAGGTGGTCCACAGCGACTGATTACTCAAGCCGCAAACAAAGGTAGTATCATGGTGACCATGGGCACAAGAGAATGTATCAAATGTGGTCGAAGAACACCATACACAATTTGCCATCACAGAAACATACCTAATGACCCTACAGAATGTGGTGGTAAGACCAAACCGATTGTAGATTCTCAACAAAAGAGAGGGCGAAGAAAAGGCATCAATCAGACAGTGAATATTCCAGAGTTGTTGGAAACAAAGCGGATCAAGTTAGGATTGGATCGTATTCCAAAGAAATTCAAAGGCGTAAAGGGATTGACTTCAGAAGAACGTCTTCCAGAACCTCTGGAAAAGGGTATTTTACGTGCAAAACACCAACTTCCTTGCTTCAAGGCTGGCACGGTCCGGTTCGATATGATCGACGTCCCAGTGACACATTTCAGGGCCAAGGATATCGGCACATCTGTTGAGCGGTTGGTTGAATTGGGATATACCCATGATATCGATGGCAAACCTCTCGTCCGAGTTGAGCAAATCCTCGAATTGTATCCACAGGATTTTATTCCCAGCCGAAAGGCAGAGGACTACCTCCTCCGTGCAAGTGCATTCATCGATGAACTGCTTGTTCGATTTTATGATATGGAACCTTTCTATCAAGCTCAGAGTGCAGCAGATTTGGTTGGTCACCTATGTGTTGGACTTGCACCACATACATCCGGGGGAGTTTTGACACGAATTATTGGTTGGTCGAATGCCAGTGCAGGATTTGGGCACACGCTGTACCATGCTGCGAAACGACGTAATTGCGATGGCGATGAAGATGCCCTGATTTTGTTGCTGGATTGCCTTCTGAACTTCAGTCGAGTGTTGTTGCCTAGCAATCGGGGTGGACGAATGGATGCCCCCCTGACCCTTTCGACACGCCTCAATCCAGAGGAACTGGACAAAGAAGCACTGAATGTCGATACCTCTTGGTGGTATCATCGCTCCTTCTTCGAAGCGACCCAAAATCAGCCGCAACCCTACGAAATAGCCAATCAGATGGACATCGTAGAACGTCGAATCGGTACAGTGGGGGCGGTTCGAGGATACGGCTTCACCCATGATGCAAATTCAATCGATTCCGGTCCGCTGAATTCATCGTACAAAACGTTGGAAACCATGATTGACAAGATGAACGCTCAGTTGTTACTCGGTCAACAACTCAGGGGGGTGGATGTCCGAAATGTCGCCAGCCAGGTCGTTGAATCTCATTTCTTGCCGGACCTTCGTGGCAATTTGGTGGCTTTCACCCGTCAGAAATTCCGCTGTGTACGTTGTGGTGAATCTTATCGGAGATATCCTTTGTCTGGATACTGTATCAAGATCAAGAAGGAAGATTTCCGAAGCGCTTCACATTTCACTAAAGAAGAACAAATTTGTGGTGGTAACTTGGCACTGACAGTTAGTGAAGGTGCAGTGCGGAAATATATCCGAGTGATGCAACACGTTATCGACCATTATGGTGTCGACATGTACACTCGACAACGAGTCAATGGACTGGTCAATAGTACAGATTCATTGTTCAAGAATGATCGAGTAAAGGTGTTTACACTCGACGATTTCATCAGTGGTTAATCGCCTTTCTTCTCGGAGTCTTCACCACTCAATTGTCGCCATAGATCACTCACCGTACGAATATTTTGATCGTGTTCAACCTTTCCAGTTAGACCTTCAGTGGTTCCCTGACCCAATTCATCATCTTGTTCAATGGTTTCATCATCGACAAATGCTTCAGTATCTCCATCTGCTTGAGCAGCTTGAGCAGCAAACTTCTCTCTCATCCGTTTGCGTTGCATTTCTGCACTCTCACTTTCGGGCTGTAATTCAAACCCTACCAAATCATCCACATCTACAGGATTCCCTCCCGACATGGAATGGGCCAGTTGTTCCCACTCTTCCTTTTGCCGTCGCTTGTGAAGGGGCATGTTCCGCACTTTGGATTCTTTTCGCCTCCGCATGACTCCCCGGATTGCACGATCAGCGAGGCCGAGGCACAATCCGAGTAGATTTGCGACCACGAACCCTTCTGCCCGGAACGGTTCCCAAAGGTGCATTCCCAATTCCATCTCTGCACTGATGAATTTTGAAGGATAAACCTCGGCCTCACCATTTTCTTCAACGATTACAGTCGTGTAAAATGTGTATTTACCCGGGGATAAAATCAACTGATCAACACTGCAATCATCGGTCGAATTCCCCTCCCATATTAGTGATAATTCCCCTTCATTGACCTCGTGATGAATACGTACAATGACGACCGGAACCGAGGAATTCTTTTGCTTGAAATCACAGGTTAAATCGACCGGAGTCTCTCGATCGAGACCCAACATGTTTGGGACATCTAAGACATATTTTCCATTGACCTCACGATCATGTTTGTTAACTTCGTTCACGGCAATTGCGTGTGAGAAATACAACCAAATGAGATTCAATAAAATCCATGTCAGAAAAGTTGCGATGAATCTTGTTCGTGCATTTTTCTTTTCTTCTTTCTTTGGCTTTTTGCCATCTTCAGTCGCTTCACGAGCCATGGCTTCGTGGACCAGATTCACATTCTCACCCCGGTAATATCGAGGACGCGCTTCATCCACTCTAATTTACGCATCTTTCGTTCAGGATTGGTTTGTCCTGTCCAACGACCAATCGACTCTGTTTGAAAGCCCCTGAGTTTAATTTGAACCCGCTCTACATTTTGGGACAATGCAAAGCACACTGCACGGTCTCCGTCTGTGAACCCGCCAGGGTTGCACATTCCTTCCAATTCGACAGGGGTCTGGTGGGTGAGGATGAGGGGGGTGCCGTGAAGGAACAAAACATCTAGCAATTTGATCCACTGTTGGATATTGTCACCGTGAGCATGTAAGACAAAGGGAACTCCACGTTCTGCGGCCATCGTCAAGTCAGCCATATCTCCATCTCCATCGCTCACAACACAAAGTAGCGCATCCCAAGCGATACCAGGATATTCTGATTCGTTAAGAACACCGACTGCTCCATCTGCTGCGATGATCCGTTGTCCTCCAACAATCGCATCTCTTACATCACTAGGCTCCGCAGCTGCTCCCAAAACAGTCAATGGGCCGGAAATAAGCCCTTCTTGTAATTGTAATAGCGTCCTTTGTCGCCCATCTTTCGACCACAATAGGTTGGTTTTTGACTTCGATTCACAATACCACATCAAATCCTTGGCTGAATCCAAATCATGCTGTAATTGCCATCCAAAGTCACCGCGAATATCATCCTGAATTTGGACCAAGATAGAGCCCAAGGTACCGGTCACATCACGGCGAGGAATAGAGAACCTCAAGAACCCTCGTTTACAGGATGGACACTCCATGCCGATGCCATTGCAAGCCAAACCCATCGATGATGCGGTTGTCACTGCAAGGTATCCGTTTCTTCCACAGGCTGCCGCCAGCATCAAGGCACACATGGACGCCAACAGTGTTGATTTGGCATCATTGGTTGACACCGAATGGCTTGAGGCAGTACGTGTGCGTGCCCGAGTTCGTTTGGTGGAATCTGTAGTCAGTAAGGAAGGTATTGACACCACTACTACAGTCGATATCCATACACCTTACGGACAAATGGTCGAGTCTCTTTCATTCCTGTATGCAATGGTCACAGTTTGTGCTTCTTTCGATGAACGTCTATTGGCACGATGGGCAGAAGGTGAATCGAGCCGTGCAGATCAATTGTGGGGGACTATTGAACCCTCGACATCTTTCCAACGCCTTGCTGAAACCTATCTCAGCGACGTTAGAATCGGTGACGAGGGGTATTGGGAAGTGCCCATTACAGATTTCATAGAAATTTGCCCCAAGATTAGTGGAGCATACTGGCGGCTACCAAATCGCCCTGTTCGCCAGGGTTGGGTGGTCTTATCTCCTGCATCTTCAGAAAATAGCCAGCAACGCCTTTCACGTTTGCTCAAGGAAAGGATTCGAACACAACTCATCGATGATTGTCGAAAACGGATGGAGATGATGGACGAAGCCTTCGTCGGGCGAATGGCCGAAGAAGTTGGGCGTATCGTTGGCCTCTTGAAGCATCAAGCCAGTACAGAAATATCATTCACTTCTGCAGATGAAGAAGATTGGCCACCCTGTATGCGAGAAATCACAACGCAGCTCGCTCAGTCAGTCAACATTAATCACGTTGGTAGAGTGTTCCTTGCCAGCATCTCTAGGGTGATTGGATTGACTGTAGATGAAGCACAAGCATTCTTTGTTAACGCGCCGGATTATTCAGCAGAAACCACTCGTTATCAACTCACACACGTCTACGAAAACGAGTACACTCCAGCCGGTTGTCCCAAATTGCAAATCAATGCCTGCTGTCCTGTATCTAGGGGTGATGTGAAATCTGATTTATGCAATCGAGAGTGGATGGATCATCCTCTCAAGTATCTGCGTGCCAGACAGCGATCAAAGCACCGTGAAGAGCAACAATCGGCGGTGCAGACAAACCAAGATTAGAGGATTAAACACCCCAATAACGCCCGGTATCTTGCTTAGATTCCCAAGAGCGGACACCCGTACGAACAGCCCAGAAGATGAACAGTGCTAGGATGGTGTCTCCCCAATCTTGTACGATGGTTGCCACGTCGTATTCGTATCCACTACCGTTGGCGATTTGAATGGCAACTTGCAAAGCTGCAGTTGCCATGGTCCACATGACTGCGCCAAATGCAATGACCAAAATTGAACGCCCACTGAAGTTCCCCTTCTTCCATCGAAGTACCATAAGCGAAAGGGCAAATGCCAGCGCACCTAGGACAATCCATGTTAGTGATTTTTGGAGAACTTCCAATGCAAGCAAAATATTGCTCGACTCTGTCTGAGAAATATCGCCATAGGTATCGTAACCTTCCACTACAGCGAGTAAAACAGCAACACCCGTAACAGCCCAAAGTAATGAGGAAAGAATGGCAGCATCCGCAGATTCTCTCATATCCCTCATCAGTCGCTCCAATCGATCTTCAGCACCGAGTCCCTTGAACAACAGGTAGACACCCAGGAGCAATGGCATGGCTCCAATCAAGGCTCCGCCATTGGGCAGAATCATTCCCAATCCAAGTATCATCATGAAAATCGAGATCGGCACCAATAACCGTGCACGCCAACGTGGATCTTCAATTGCCTTGGCGATGTAGTAGTAAGTTCCCTCAATTCCTTTTGATTGGCGGACAATGATTTTCTCGACATGGTCGATTGAAAGCCGACTGGACAAAATCGGTAAGACAGACTCGTCTTCCATGCCATCAGTGACCAAGATTCCACGATCGGGTTGGAACTCTGAAATTACATCTTCAAGTTGTTGTGCAATATTACGATCGGACTTGATGCCCACCCGTTCATCACCAGTCAAAATGGCGATTTCAACCTCATCGTTTGGGTCAGCACCTTCGGCGAGAAGATCGTGCTGGTGCAGTGCGCCGAGGATTGCATTGGTGTCACTTTCCTCTGGATCAGCAATCCCGAGACGAAGCGCTGCGGTCAAAACCTGACGTCGCCCAACCACACTTCCGCGGATACCTGCTTTGACCCCTAAATCGTTGTCACGATCGACCGTTATGACCAATGTTCGGACCAGAATGACACCTCCCGCACCCCTTAGGGGGGTGCGACAGTGATTTCAATTGTTGGATAATTTTCCGCAATTATGAGGTAAATGTGATTTCAGACATACAACTTGGACATGTCACCTTGATTGGTCGTATTGCGGGAAT
>Ga0163179_10001131_pt1 | contig 18964 bp, 28 predicted proteins | sample AtlANTMetagenome_FD_109643 | JGI IMG/M metagenome (GOLD analysis project Ga0163179, IMG submission 109643) | Marine eukaryotic phytoplankton communities from the Atlantic Ocean - Atlantic ANT 2 Metagenome | ecosystem: Environmental > Aquatic > Marine > Oceanic | place: North Atlantic Ocean... | reverse complement strand
GATGATCCTTTTGATGGCTCTGGTAGCCCTGAAGGTACTCCTGAAGATACTTCTGATGATGATCCTTTTGATGGCTCTGGTAGCCCTGAAGGTACTCCTGAAGATACTTCTGATGATGATCCTACTGGTGGTGGCGGTGAAAACGGTGGAGTAGACCCTAGAGAGCCAGAAGAACCAGATGAACCTACTACTGGTGGTGGTAGTAGTAGTGGTGACGACTCTGAAGAACAAGAGCCTATTACTGGTGGAGGAGGTATGTTTACTGGTTTAGGAGGAGGAGGCTCTGGTAGAAAAGGATACATGGATAATTTAGGTTACGGCCTTCCTCAGTTTGTAGCTGTGCCTTATCAACTTAAAGACTATAATGTTGAGCTTAATCGTTTGATAAATGATAGTTTGTTTAGTTAGGGAATAGTTTAATGACATATTTAAATGCAGTAAACAGTGTTTTAAGAAGACTACGAGAAAACGAAGTAGCTACAGTTCAAGCAACAGGCTACAGTAAGCTCGTTGGTGACTTTGTAAATGACGCTAAAGACTTAGTTGAAAGTGCTTGGGATTGGTCATCATTACGTACAACTTTAGCTTTTAACACAGTAGCTGACACAGTTAATTACTCCTTAACAAACAGTGGAGACAAAATAAAAGAACTAAACGTACTTAACGACACGTCTAATCTTAAGATGCAGTACCAGACAAACAACTGGTTTGACGAACAGCTTTACTTGAACAATCCTCTTACTGGTTCACCTAGATACTACACTTATGCTGGAGTAGACGGTAATGGAGACATGACGATTGACGTTTACCCAAAACCAGACGCAGTTTATGCTTTACGTTTTGACGCTGTTATTCGTAACTCTGTTTTAACGAGCGACTCAGATTCTATAGCAGTTCCTGAAAATGCAGTAGTACAACTAGCAGTAGCTCTTGCTTCAAGAGAACGTGGAGAAACAGGCGGTACGTCAACTGCTGAGTACTTTACTATAGCTAATAGATATTTAGGAGACGCTATAGCACAGGACGCAGGTAGACACCCAGAAGAAACTATTTTTTATACACCTTGAGACAATAGATGGCACAACAACTAAACAGTATCAACCTTGTCGCCCCAGCGTTCAAAGGTATTAATACAGAAGACTCGCCTCTTGCTCAAGACCCTTCTTTTGCAGAAGTAGCTGATAATGCTGTAATAGACCGACGTGGACGTATAGCAGCACGTAAAGGACTTAGTGTTACTACAACAAACAAAACTCAACTAGGTTCAGGTAAAATAAGAGCTATAAAAGAATTTAGGAACGACGCAGGGACCACTAAGATATTTTCAGTAGGTAACAACAAGATACTAAGTGGCACAACGACGTTAGCTGATGAAACTCCTGGTGGTTATTCTATCTCTGCTGACAACTGGAAGATGGTAAACTTTAACGACAGTGTTTACTTTTTCCAACGTGGGTTACAGCCTCTTATTTACAATACAGTTGCTTCAGGTTCTTCAGGAGGTGCTAACAGTAGCGTAGTAACACTTAGTTCAGTTAATAGTGCTGCTGGGTTAACTTCGGCTAAGTACGGTAATGAAGTGTTAGCAGCTTATGGTAGGCTCTGGACTGCTGACTTTAGCACAGATAAGTCTACGATATACTGGTCGGACCTGTTGTCTGGACACATATGGACAGGCGGTAGTTCAGGCTCTCTTGACATATCTCAAGTCTGGCCTGACGGTTACGACGAGATTGTAGCTTTAGCTGCCCATAACAACCACCTGATAATTTTTGGTAAACGTAGTATTGTAGTTTACTCAGGAGCTACTGCACCTGCTTCTATGACTCTAGCAGACACGGTTTCTGGCGTAGGTTGTGTAGACAGAGACACAGTTCAATACACAGGTACAGACGTAATATTCTTGTCTCAGACAGGTTTAAAAAGTTTTGGTAGAACCATACAAGAGAAGTCTATGCCTATTAGTAATCTATCTTCAACAATTACTAAAGACATTATTGCTTTACTAAGTTCAGAGACAGAGTTTTTTAGGTCCGTGTATTACCCAGAGGAAAACTTTTATTTACTTACATTTACTGGACATAATACAACCTTTTGTTTTGACATACGTGGTACTCTTGAGAACGGAGCGTACAGAGCTACACGTTGGCCTGGAACTGGGTTTACTTCTTATGAACGTAAAGACAACGGTACTTTATTGCTAGGCGGTTTACACGGACTTGGTTCCTATGCAGGGTACTTAGACAACAACTCAACTTACCGCTTTCGGTACACAAGTCCTGAGTTAACATTTGGTGACACTACTAAACTTAAGTTTCTTAAAAAACTTAGGCCAGTTATTGTAGGAGGAAGCGGAGCCAATATATTTATTAAGTGGGCTTACGACTTTAAATCAAAAACAGGCACTAGCGACATAACACTAGCAACACAAGCAAAAGCTTTTTTTAATGAAAGTCAGTTTAATATAGGTCAGTTTTCGACAGGTGAGTTTGTAACAACAGGTTTAGACGTTAATGCTAACGGTAGTGGCGGTAGCGTTTCTATTGACATGGAAGCTGACATAAACGGAGAAGAATTATCTTTACAGGAAATCAACGTGCTTGCAACAGTAGGTAGAACAATATGAGTAATTATACTAAAACAACAGACTTTGAAGCTAAAGATAGTTTACCTTCTGGAGACGCTGGTAAAATTATTAAAGGAACAGAGTTTGAAGTAGAATTTGACAACATAGCAACTGCAATGGCTACAAAAGCAGACTTGGCTGGACCGACGTTCACAGGCACTGTAACTATAGGGGCTTTGACTTTTAATGGTACGTTGTCTACAGGAACTATTGACGGAGGAACGTACTAATGTCTACCGTATTAGAAAGATTATTAGGAGGAGCAGGGACCGCTGCTGGTCTAGCTTTAGCTGCTAAAGGGTACAAAGACGTAGGAGACATAGGTAGAGAAGCTTTTGAACGTATGTCTACAGGCTTTACAGACGAAGCCACAGGTGAGTTTACTCCTGGTTTAGCAGGAATGTTAGACGAAAGGTTTGAGTTTCAACCCTACACCGTCACAACAGCAACAGGCGGTCAGTTTGGTATGACTCAGGACCCTGAAACAAAGCAAATGACGTATGACATTCAAACGTCTCCTGAAGAACAGAACCTACAGGAAGAACAGTTGCGTAGGGCAGAGTCTTTCTTTAATTTAGCAGAGACAGGCACAACGCAACGTGAGCAAGACATATACAACCGCATGAGGGCAGCACAAGCTCCTGAAGAAGAACGTCAACGTCTTGCATTAGAACAACGCTTGGCTAACCAAGGACGACTAGGTGTACGCACGTCCATGTTTGGAGGAACCCCTGAGCAACTAGCGTTGGCACAAGCTCAGGAAGAAGCTAAGAACAAAGCTATGTTAACTGCGTTGGAGTTTGCAGGACAAGAGCAACAACGACAGGCACAGTTGGGTACAGGTATGTTGGCCGCAGGTTACGTACCGCAAGCACAGTTGTTAAGTGGGTTACAACCAGGAATAACAGCAGCAGAACAACGTAGACAAGCCATGGCACAACAAGCAGGGGCATTTGGAGAAACTTATGCAACAGGACTTGAGGCGTTGCTACAGTCAGCACTAGGTCAGGCTAATATTGCTGGAATGGTTGGCGGTAGTATTGCTACAGAAAGCTTAGGCGGTCTATTTAGTTAAGGAGAATTTATAATGGCTACATTTTCAAGAGGGTTTTTGTCTCAACTAGGTCAACCTGCTATGTCCCAAAGTTTGTTTAACTTAGGTTCTGCGCTTGGTAGTGTCCCTGGTGCTATGAAAGCCAAAAGAAAAAGAGAAGAAATAGCAGGGATTGACTTAAAAACCTCTGAAGGACTAACGAAACTAGCTACGTACTATCAGTCCATAGGTGACTTAGCAAAGGCTGCTGAAGTTGCTCAAGCAGCACAACAGCTTAAATTGTCAGAAGACCAACAAATTGCTTTTCAAACATTAAAAGGCAATCTAGGACAGAGAGCTAAAAAAATAGGACTAGACGAGATTGCTAATAACATAGCTAATTTTTCTTATCAGGACAGAGATTTATTAGTACAGGTAGCCTCTGAGCTAAGACAAGAAGAAATAAAAAACCTAGCTAAGAACCCAGCAACTAGAAAAGCACTAGCAGTAAATCTTGGTTTAGTCAAAAATGCAGAAGAATTTGAAGAGAGAAAAGAAGAGTTTATGTCAATGACTGAACAAGGTTTTGCTTCTTTAGTAACTGGTGCAAAAGGAGAATTAAAAGCTTTTGAAACAAAGGACCCAAAAGACGGCAGAACAAAAATTAAAACTTATAGAGTAAACAACGCAGGTTTAGTTTTTGATGAGGCTAAATTTAGATTTGTTCAACCCAGTGAAGTTGGTATAATAAGAGAAGCAGCTAAAGTAACTAAAGTTGAAAATATTGCAGCAGGTATGGCAGATGAGTTATCTAAAGCAGGTGCAAAGAACTTCGCTGAACTTTACGAAGGAGCAAGAGCCGCTGGTTTAACTTTAGACTCTATAGACAAAACTTTTCCTAATATTGACAATATGTTTACAGGAAAACTAGCAGAAGTTAAATTATCAATTTCAAAGTATGCTCAAGAATTCGGACTAGATATTAGTGATCTGATTGGTGACGACACTATAACTAATACTGAAGAATTTATGACTAGGGCAGCAGATAGAGTTGCTCAGTACATTAAAAATTTAGGAGCTGGTACAGGACTTTCTGATGCAGACAGAGAGTACTCTGAAAGAGCAGTAGGAGGGCAGATTAAGCTTGATGCAAAAACTTTAAAAAGATTGCTTACTTCTTTACGAAGAGCAGCAGAAAATAAAGTAACAACATATATGAATACAAAAGAAAAACTTAGTAAATCACTTGGTGAAGGCAACCAAAGTGCTTTAGATTTTTTCCCTGATATTGTTGCGAAAGATCCAAGCGTTCCTATGGGTCGTGATGCGGCTGTCAATGAATTTCTAAAAAATGTAAATAATCCAGACTAGGATTCTAATTATTATGTCTATGGTTGAAAACGAATACACTCAAGAAGAATACATAGCTGGTATACGAAAAGCCCAAGAACAGGGTAATACGGCTATGATGGAAGCTATTGCTAAAGAAGCTGCTTTAGTATACCCTAATTATAGATATGAACCTCCTCCTGGTCCTACTATTACGGAAAAAGTTAAAACAGGTTTAATGGACTACGGTAAAACTGTTTCTCGTAATGTTTCAGAGTTTGATCCTTCTGAGTCCCTTTCAGAGTTTCCTGAAAAAGTAACTAAAAGAACAGAAAGAATATTAGGAGAAGATAAATTTGACTCTCCTATGGGAATAAAAAAGGGGTTAGTAGCTGGTTCTCAAGTTATTAGAACAGGAACAGAATTAGCTTTTGATTCTCTTGGGATAATAATTCCTGATTCAATTAAAAAAGGTGCTGAGACAGTCTGGAACACAATAAAAGATACTGATGCAGCTAAAAAAGCAGCAGAAGCTTTAGAGGTTGGTTATGAGGCTTACTCTGAGTTTGCCGAAGAAAACCCTGAATTTGCAGAAACTTTTGAAAGCACAATAGACGTAATGGCTGTATTAACTCCTGGTTCTAAAAGTCAAATAAATACGTTTACTAAACCTGCTGAAAGAGCAAAAGAAAAATATAATGTACTTGTAAAAACTGAAAAGCGAAAAAAATTAAAAGAATTATTAGGCCCACAAAAAGTTGGAGAAAGAGGTTACGAAGGAGAGTACGAATCTTTAGGAGGAATCCTTGATAAAACAGAGTACGTTCCTACACCGTCAGAACAAAAAATGTTAGATATTTTGACAGATACTCCAAGTATAAATGCGAATGATACTTTTGTAAAAATGTACAACAAAATTCAAGAAGAAGTAAGAATAGAAGATAATAAATTAAAAGTTGGTATAAGACAACAAGGAAACCCTAAGTTTTCAGGTGAAAACTTTAAAATACTTCTTGGATCTAAGTTAAAGAAAGAATTTGAAAAAGGTGCAGAATATAACGGTTTAAGCACAGAATCTCAAAAAATAGCCAACAGGTACTTAAAAAAAGCCATTGAACTAATAAACGACAATAAAGCAGATGCGTTAGGTTTGCTAAAAGCTAGAAGAGAATTTGATAGGTTTGTAAACCAAGGATCAAAAGGCGGTATTTTAGACCCTACGTCAGAACAAGCAAAGAGTGTCGCTGGTCGTTATGTAAGAAACATATTAAACGATAAGTTAAAAAGCATAGCAGGTAAAGAAACAATAGAAACGTCTCTTGACCGTATGCACCAGCTTTTAAACGCTCGTGATATTGTTAGTAAGAGAAGAATAGGAGAAGGGGGCAATAGACTATCAAGAGTATGGGACAAAATAAGTGATGTCTCAAATCTTCCTAGCACTCCTCTTGCTCTTTTTGCTACATTAAGAGTACCTGCTGCTGGGCTTGTTGGACTAGGTGTAGGAGGAACGACAGGGGCTGTAGCAGCAGGAACCACTGTTTTTATTGCTTTAAAAGCTGCTGATAAAAAAGTTCAAGTAAAATATTACGGTAAACTTCTTTCAGGAATAGATAAAGCAATTAAAGCCTACAAAAGTGATAAAAATTTAGTAAGAGAGCTTAAAGCAGACAAAGCTTACTTTGTATACTTACTAGATCAAGCTAGACAAGAAAAACAAGAAGAGGCTGTTGTAGCCCCTTAGTTAACCTTGTTTGTCTAAATAGTCCTTTATAGCTGCCTTAACAGCGTCTTCAGCTAACACAGAACAGTGTATCTTCACTGGTGGCAACGCTAGTTCGTCTGCTATCTCTGTGTTCTTGATTTCCGTAGCTTCCTCCAGAGTCCTGCCCTTAACCCACTCAGTCAGTAGTGAACTAGACGCAATGGCACTACCGCAGCCGTAAGTCTTAAACTTAGCGTCTTCAATAATGCCCTTGGCTCCTACCTTTATCTGTAGTCTCATAACGTCACCGCAAGCTGGCGCTCCTACCATACCTGTGCCTACGCTTTCGTCGTCTGAGTCCATCTTACCGACGTTCCGTGGGTTTTCATAGTGGTCCATTACTTTGTCACTGTAAGCCATGTCGTTACAACTCGCAACTATTGCCAGTACAGGCTAACTGCTGTGAGCCTTCAGTCATGTCTGACTCTTCATTGACGTTCCAGTCTATCTGTTTCGGAAACCCTTTGACTAACTCGTCGTACACTTCTTTGTCAACAGGCTCGTAAGGGGCTTGTTGGTACGTGTGTTCTGAGTAAGGTAAGAAGCTTATGCCACTTATCTTGTCAAAGTTGTTGTACAACCATTGCCCCACTTGTAGGAACTCGTCGTCCCTGTAGTAACACGTCATGCTAGGCTTGTGTTCACACCAGAAGTCCTGGTAAGTCTGCCAGAGACATAGCTGTTCCATAGCTCCCATGTCGTTAGCCACCACAGCCCCTTCAGGAGACTGTATAGGGAACGAAAAGACTTTAGTAGTAGGAGACATCACGTCTTCCTCTACAGGGACTCCTGCGGCTTCTAAGACACCACAGAGGGGATCTCTAGCGTCTGCCCTAACTCTTCTTATGTACTGTTCTGAGTACCTTGGGTGTATCCCTGACGCACTGTCCACTAGTTGACTCACAGTGCCGCTTGGCTTAACAGCAGTAATAGCAGTACTAGCGTTAATTTTAAGACGCTTGGCCCACTTCTTGTTAGTCTGTATAGCTTCTTCTTTAAGTTGTGTAAGCCAGTGTTGCAAGTCTGCACGTCCTGATCTCCCTGAAAGTATTGGGTGGTCCATAATTCCTGTTAATGATACACCAAGCAGAGCTTCTTCTTCGGTGTTGTCTTTCCATACTTTTCTTAAGTACCTGAAGTCAGTCAGGGTAGCCTGTAGCGTACCCAGTACAGCAGCAGTCCTGACCTTAAGACGTAACCCCTGTAACGTGTCGTCTGCCCTGATAACGACTTCAGACAGGTTACAGAACTGGTAAGGTCTGAGTATGATCTCTGAACACGGATTAGTACCAAACTCGTAGTCTGCGTCTCTACGTCCATTCTTAGCTGCCTGTTGTTGACTAGCTACTCTACTGAACACACCTCTTTCTCCTGCCCTAGACTCGTAAAGGCTTTTCCATTCGTCCAGGAAAGAGTCAAAGTCTGGTTTCTCTGTGTAACAAGCAGAGTTATTCGCTAGGCCACGTTGGGGATTATCTACCCACCACTGTCCTGACTTACAGCGTCTTATTCTGTCGTCAGTGAGATTACTGAGACTGATGAGAGCAGACCGTCTGACTCCCCCGACGACGACGATTTGTGCAATCTTACAGCAGAGATCGTGACACTCGATGGAACTAAGTTTTCTTCCAGCAGCGCCAGTAAAAACTTCGACGGTGAACTTGAAGAGATCGACAAGAGGCTCAGGACCACTTGCTCTACCACCGAAGGTTTTAAGGGGTTGCCCTGAAGAACGAACTCCAGATACGTCCCACTTTGGAATCTGACCTGAATACAACATTGCAATAAGTTCCCTAAATGCTTTTGCCCATCCAATCTTAGAGTCAGCGACGAATATAACTGTATCGGTATCATATAATTTTTCTGCAACCTCTGGAAGTTTGTTTATGTACTGACGCTCAACGCTAAACCCTACTCCTGTCCCACACATTAGGACGTACATCATCTCGTCAAATGCTTTAGGGTGGTCTATAGGTAAGTAAGAACAGTTGAACCCAGCTACGTTGTCTTTGTCTAACGCTGCACCAGCAGTCATCAAAGCTCTCATACTAGGCATTACCTGTAAGTCATGTATCTGTTTGTAAATGTCCTGAGCTTCTTTGCTCGTGATGTACTCTTTGTCCTGCCAAAAGTTCAAGTACCTGTTCACTGTTTCAGACCAAGACTCTCTGCGTTGCTCCTCTGGTAAGTAACGCGCGTACCTAGATTTGTGTATGTACTGTTGATAAGCGTCCATTATATTTCAAATTCTCCATGTGTTAGTATTGACATTTTTATACGGTCAAGTAAAAAGTAAAGTTCTTCGTTGTCCATGTTAGTAGACACCACTAATGTATCTTTTGACTTAACGATACAAAAAGCCTTGTCGTACTTGTCTAAGTTTTCTGTGTCTGTAATACATTCAAACACTTTAGCAACTTCTTTTTTGTCTCCGAAATTTCCTTTTATGACGTTCATTACTCCTGTTCCTCTGTCAGTCTTTTCAAGTACCACTGACATTTCTTGAGGTCCTCTACTGGTTTGCCTTTGTATCTGTACCTCCAGATGTATTTAAGGGCGTTACCTTTTAAGTACCCTTTGAACTCTACTGGAGACATGCTTGCTTTGATTGCGTCAATAGCTTCTATGTCTCCGCTGTTGTAGTGTGGGGGTTTGTTTACGTTGTCTTCTGCTAACTTACCGTCAAACACTTCGGACCACGCTTTAGGTTTACCTGCGTTGTAAGCTCTGTCCCAGGCTTCGGGTGTTTCGTCATTCAGTCTCATCTTCGTCCTCCTCTTCATCTGCAACGTCCTCTTCAAAGTCGTCTAGTCTGTTTATAAATTTGTCTTCAAACCTGTCCAGTAACTCTTCTGAGGTAATCTCCAGAGCCTCTAACAAGTCGTCAGAATCATAGGTGTTCAGTACACGTTCTTTAATTTCCTCCATTGTTAGTGACATAACCTATCAACTCCTCCAACGTGTCCACTGAGTACCAACGAATGTTTTCTTTTTCGCACCATTTAGACATGGTTAACTTACCTCCTTTTCTTACTTTCTTTTCTGGATTCATAAGTACAAATACAAGTTCCTGTCCTTCGGGTAAACTATCTCTAACGCTGGTGTATTTCTTAGTGTCTCCCTCTCTGAAGAAGCCTTTACACTCAACAAGTGTACCTGTAGAAGTGTGTACAAAATCAGGACAGTACTTACGATAAACAGTATATGGGACCATGAAAGGTTCATAGGCAAATCCTTTTAGTATTTTGGAAACTGTGTGTTCAAAGTTACTACGAAATTTCAATTTCTTGGACCTTCGGCTCATTTTTTACCTCTGTTAAGTAACGTGGACCTGTGGAGTACAAGAAAGCTCTGAGGTTGGGCCAACAGGTTTTCTTGTAAGCACAGTACGAACAACCCACAGCCAGCTTCATGTTACCGCTTTTGCCTTCAGGTACAGCCTCGTAACAAACCTCTGGTGGGGCCTTTTGTTTAACAACTTTCTTGATGTGTTTAATCTTGTCCTTCATGTCGTAAGAGATAAGATTATTTATAGGAGCTTGAGTGTCCGACTCGTCGTACATAAGGTAAGTCAAATGTCCATTCTGTTTGTCCATTGCTAACCAACCGTACTTAGTCTCACCTTCAGAAGCTGCGTAACCTTTTATCTGTGCTACGTATCCGAAAGGATCGTCATAAGCTACAGAGCCTTCTTTGAACTTCTTGAAACCGTAGGTAGAAGCAGACTTAACGTCAGTCACTACTCCGTCTATCTTACAGTCCATAGAGCCTTTGATGCCTTCTACTTCACAGGATTTCTGTTCGTCGGTTACTTTGTGTCCTGCTACTCTAGCCAAGAACAAAAGCATTTCTTCTATGAGGTGTCCGTACATGAACTTAATGTACGTATGAGGAAGTATGTCCTCTCCTTTCTCAACGTCGTTGTACACGTTCCAGAGAAACCTGTCTTTACGTCCTATGTTGGACATACGAAGCTTTCTACTGTCGTCGTACTTTTCTGTGAACTGCTGACGCATAAGGTCTTTGACGTTCTCACCAAACTGTTCGATACAAGCGTCTATGTCTACGTCTTCAGAGACTTCTTTTGTGTCTACCAGTTTGTATATGTCACTAACTAATGTATGTATGCTTTTCATTTTCTATGGTCCACCCATCTGAGTTTACGAGTGTCAGGTTCAAAGGCAAGGAAGACAACTCCCTTTTCTATTTGTTCCTGAGTCCTTTTGCTTTTCACTGTTTTAATACCTCCCCTTAAATCTGTTCTAGTCGTTTTAACGTCAACTAAAGTTGTTATTCCGTCTTTGTAGGCTATTAAGTCTATTGGGCCTGTACAACCAGCGTTCCTAAAAACCTCGTAGCCGTTGTCCCATAACCAAGTAACTGCATAGTATTCTGCTAAGTCTCCTTTTCTACTTGATGTTTCTGTTGGTTTAAATACTCTGTTGCCGTCTTTTTTTAATTTAACTTCTGACATCAGTGTGTCTCCGCCCATGTTGTACCAATTTTATATTCACCGTCCAGAGGACAACGAAGCCCAAACTCTATTCCTGCCGCCTTCAAGCACTCAACCCCTAGCCAACCAAACTTGTCTGCATGGGCTTCACGTACTTCCGTCTGTACTTCGTCATGTATGTTACCTATGAACTTGTAGTCTAGCTCCCATTCTTTTGCGTACTTGTCCAGGATTACCAAAGCCTTCTTCATAACAATCGCACCTGCCGCCTGTAACAGAGTATTCAGTGCAGCGTGTCCTGATCTGACATGAAGTCTTCTACCGTCAAGGCCCCTGATATAACCTCTTCCAGACGCTCGTACAACTCTTTCTCGTAAAGACTCAAGAGAAGGTGTGTTTCTAAGAAATCTTTCCTTAAGTCCAGCACCGTCTCTTGCACTTCCTCCAACAATAGTACCGATTTTTGCGTCCCCTGCTCCATAGAGAAAAGCGTAAATAAAAGTTTTTGCCTGATCTCTGTTTGCAAGTCCTGCAGCCATTTGATTTCTGGTATGAACGTCTTCTCTAAGTAAGACATTGGTAAACTCCTTGTCGTCCATGTAGTGAGCTAACATACGTAACTCTAGTCCACTAGCGTCAAACCCTACGAGCTTAGTACCACTAGGGACTGTCCAACAAGAGCGACACTCCGTACCGTAAGGTTTACTACTGGCAGGTATCTGAGCCATGTTAGGGTTCTGGTGTGTCATACGTCCTGTGACTGCACCGTTACTGATTACCCTGCCATGAACCCTGCCTGTGTCTTCATTAACGTGGTCAAGCCATGAGTGGACCTGTGCGTATCTTTTTTGTAGCATCAAGTACTCACTCACAGCTTTAGCTTCTGGTAAGTCAATCGTTTCTAAAACGGACTCGTCCACGATTGGGTTACCTTTTTCAGTAGTTTTTCCAAAAACCGCACCAAGCTCTCCCAAGCGTTTCGCAATTTGCTGCCTACTGCCAACATTAAAGGTTTCCACCTTGTCTTTAAGTCTCCTACCCGTCTTCTCAGAGTATCTTTCATGGACGATAGGTGGGAACTTACTTTGTAAATCATCTTCGATAACATTCATTCTCTCCTTAAACGTAGCGCACAACTCATGTGCTAATTGCTGGTCTAAAGTCCAACCGTTTTTCTCCTGTTGGTTAGTTATGAACTGCACTTGGTGTTCCAAGTCTAAAGAAACACTTGAGAAACACTCCATGTCCTTCGTTAACTTCTGGTGTACTGCTTCAGTAAGTTCCACGTCACGTATGCAGTACTTTATCATGTCTGCGCTCAAGCAAGTCCAGTCATTATGATCTCCTTTTGGGAAGCCTAACTCATTACCCCAGTTCCTCAGAGAATGTCCTCCAGACTTACTTGGGTCAGCTAGACGTGATAACACTAGCGTATCAATAATCCTCTCAGACGCAACTGAAAGCCCCCAGAGACGATTTAGCACTGGGAGGTCGTACCCTATTAAGTTGTGTCCAACTACGCTCACAGAGCTTCTGAGGGCTTCTGAGAGGGTTTCTGGGCTAGTGTGTATCTGGTTTACTCCATTTTCCCTTGTCACGACGCACCAGATGCGTGTGGGGTTCAAGCCGTCGGATTCTAGGTCAAGATAAATCAAAAGTCGTCTCCTGTGTGTGGGTTAGCGACTTCGGACAATCTACCAGTACCACGGTCGTACTGTAGCCAACAAGCAGGTCCTGTTTCTCCTGTGTAACGATTCTTAAGGACACGTACTGTCGTAGTGTTCCTTATGTCTTCGTTCTCGTGCTGTTGGTCCCTTTCCATACCTATTACAATGTCGGACAACTGTGCGATAGCCTGTGACCCTCTTAGCTCACCTAAGCTTATCTGCGCTCCGTCCTCATGCGCCCTACCCTGTGACCGCCTCAAGTGAGAAACAAGGAACAGAGCTATCCCTGTTTCCGCTACGAGCGTCCTGAGCTTAGTCATTATCTCGTCGATTGCTTTCCTTTCGTCTCCTGACTCCTGAGAAGAAACGACGATGGACAAGTGGTCCAACACTACGAACTTGCAGTCCAAGGACTTAGCCATGTACCTGACCCTAGCTAACAGGTTGTCGGTTGAGGTAGAACCCCAGTGGTCAAACAAGTAGTACCTACCTGTACCCAGAGTAGACTCCCAGAAAGGCTTAAGCTGTTCTACTGGTGTGTCTTCTTCCAAGTGTAAAGGACGGTTAGCGGCCACTGACATGATGCCTAGTGTCGTTCTTGCTAGGTCTTCTTCTAGCGCAAGGACTCCTATATTGCCTTCGCATCTATTGAGAAGATCAAACTCTAGCTCACGGATAAATTGGGACTTACCCATGCCAGAGCCGCTAGTGATTGTTACGAGTTCATAAGGTCTATGTCCTCTTGTTAAATGGTTCAAGCCTTCCCACGGATAAGATACTGATTTTACGTTCCTTTTTTCTACTAATCGTTCCCAAGTTTCCAAACCAGGAACAATACCGTCGGGCTGATAAACCTTGGCGTTCCACCATGCTTGTGTAAACTCTTTCACTTTGTTAGCCACGAGCATGTCACTAGCGTCCTTCAATGGGAGCTTAATGATCTTCAGCTTACTGGGACTGAATAAGTCTTTCACAGCGTCTACAGCGTCCTGCCCTGCTTTGTCGTTGTCAAAACAAAGTAAGACAGTCTCGTAGCTTTCAAGGAACTCTAGCTGTTCTTTTACTTCCTTAACTGCCCCTGCTGCACCTGCACGTAAAGAAACTACCTGCGCCCTTTTGCCTAGCATCTCGTACACAGCAAGAGCGTCTAACTCTCCTTCCGTTAATGTGATGTAGCGATTAGCTGTACAGGTGTTCTGACCAAAGAACCCTACGTTAGCGGTTGAGCCGTTGCAGTAAAAGTTTTTGGTCTTAACGTCCCTGACTTTAGCAGACGTAACCTCCAAGGTGTCTTGGTTGTAGTAAGGGTAAAAGTGTTTGACTATCTCACCTGAAGGAGAGTACTCCACTGTCACACCGTACTTAGCACAAGTCTCCTTTGAGATCCTACGTTGTGGAATGGCCGCTACTGTACCACCCATGTCTAAAGGCTTGTTGTTACCTGTGTTTCCTGTCGTCGTCGTTGTCGTCATACCTGTTGTACCGTTTATGTGATGGTTACAACCAACGGAGAAGCAATGAACTCCTCCGTCGTCGTAAGTGGCTAGAGCGTCCGAAGAACCACACTTCGGACAACTCTCGTGACCTATGAACTTAGCCATATTGAAAGTCACTGTCTTCTTGCGAAGCTTCAGCCTCTTCGATTACCTTTATTGCTTCAAGGTAAGTTGAAACACCGTGTACAGGATGAGGGTTACCCAAGCGAAACTTAACACGGACTTTAGAGTTAAACGGTATTTCTCCGTCGTACTCGTTTCCGTCCTTGTCAAACCTCTTGATTGAGAACTTGCTCTTGAACTTACGTTGTTTTTTGCCTTGGTAGTCTTTTATCTTGACTCCTTCAGCCATAAGGTCACTAGCGTCCTTCTCAGACATGGTTAATGTTAGGCTAAAGGAACCTGTGTCCTGCCCTTGGTACACGTCGTGTTGCGTGACGTTGGAAAAGTTTACAGTCCCTTCCAAGACTTTTGCTGTTGATGCAGCCATAGGATTCAATCTCCGTTAAAGTTAGTTCGCATTATGCCGAAGCATACTAATATTATACCATAGGTCGTTAGCCTGTGTCCAACTATTTTATTCTCCTTTTTGAGTTTTTGGCATTAAAAGTAGTTCTTCTGGTTCCTCCCAGTCCAACACGTAAACGTCAGAGTTTTCTAACTCACTTGTTATGTAGTCTAGGGCTGATTCTCCTTGACAATAGCCCTCCAGGACTGTGTAAAGTACAATTTTCTCCATCTTTCTGTTAATAGTTACAGCGTCAGTCCTTACTGCTACTGGTGCTTCTTTCTTCTTGGTCATCAGCTTCCTCCTGTTCTTTCATTTGTTTTTGGATTTGCGCCCACTGTTCCTCTATGAGCTTCTCTTGTTTCTCAAGTTTTTCTCTTTGGTCCTGCATTCTCTTCTGGTCAAACCTTAGTCTGTCCCAAACAAAGGGTATCATAGTTTTCCTCCTGGTTTAAAATGGAGGAGAGATTAAGCCCCTCCTCCCCCATCTGACGTATCCAGCATCAAGCTGCCTTCGTTCCGTCAGCGGTAACTCTTACTAAAGTTGTAATCAGTAGTTGTCTTTAGTTTTCTAAGGTTAACCATTTAGTCACCTAAGTTTAACTTTAGTTATTATTATATATAACTACAAAAGTTACTCTATGGTTAACCTTAGTACTACTTATGTTTAGTATACACTAAAAATCATCTATTGTCAAGAGGTCCACTGAAATATTTATTGGTATGTCCAAATTATCGTCCAAAGTAGCCTGAAAGCTGCTACTAAGGCAAACATTACACATATCAAAGTACTCCCCATTGTGGTCCTTTTTTACCGACTCGTGATCTTCAAGGATAACATTACAAGCCCTACATCTCATGTTATAACCTCCTTACTATTGGTCTTTCCATTGTGGAACGTAAGATTCTCCTAAGCTCCTCTTCTCTTACTTCGACACAAGAGCTTCCATTGGGCCTACGTTTGCATACTGTGACTGTTCCTTTGGGTTTCTTATATTCCTTTCGTATGTCTTGTATTTCCTTTGTAGAAAGACTCTCGCAGCTTACAAGTGTACACAAAAGGATTGATAAAGTATAGACTAAAGTTTTTTTCATAGGTTTGTTTCTCCTTCGATTAAGTTGGTTATGATTGTACTACATTCTTCCGCTATTTGTCTAACCTCTTCTTGTGCTGAAACGTCGGTTCTCACTTCGATAAAGTGTAACCAGCTTCTGAGGGTTCCGTTCATGTAAAGACGGCTATTGGTTAAACCTTCTGGCAATAATGCTCTAGCTTGTTCTTTAGCTATACCATTAGATAAAGCTTGTATGTACTCACTTAAGGCTATGTCCTTAACTCTAGCTTGTGCGGATTCCCAGAACCTCATTAAGCCTCTGTCCTCTGTTTTGTTGGAGTTTTGACGATTGCTTAGGTCTTGGGTTCTAGCCTCCTGAAAGCTAAAGCCCAAAGGTTCTGTTGGATCTGCGTACCTCTGGCTAAACTCTTGGAAGCTAAAGGACCTATGCCTAAGTAATTGTCTGGCTATGGCTCTAGTTGTGTTTATCTCAAGACAGATAGAGACCATCTCAAAAGGCGACCAATGTTTGTGCTTTTGTAGGTAGTTCCATAGTTTACCCACTGAGACGTTCTTATTTTGGTTCTGAGGATTACTTATTCTAGCGCAGTACTCTACTAGCTCTTTCATAGATTCGCCTCTAGCGCCTCTTGTATGGCTTATAAGGCTAATTTTGGTTGTCATCTGTTTGTACCTCCTTTTGGTTTTGGTTTCCGTCTTTGTTTAATAACGCTTCAATTTTTGCTAAACATTGATTGCTCTGTTCTAGGTGTTCTACTAAATCGTCTAACGCTGTGAATATTTTTCCTTGGTGTAAAAAGTCCATCTGTTACTCTCCTTATACGTCGTGAATTAAACAATCGCCCCAGTATTGCATCTTACTATCTAAGTCGTCAATACGTAGCACGTCAAAGTCTTTTGCAGATTCCCAAGGCAACCATTTTCCTTTGTCGTCTTGTAACTGTTTTCTAATGGGTTCAATATCGAAGCCTTTTACTTCTCCGCTATTGTGACACCAAAAAGTCGTCTCGTAAAAATCAAATTCCAGCCTGATTGGTAATTCATCGTCAAATGTTAACTCTTCTGTCATTCTTTCCTCTAACACTTATGATCTCCTTTTCTCGTCAATGTAAACACGGATGCACTTGCTTTTTTCTATCGGCTGCCCACGGCTATATCTTTTCCAGTTATTCCCTTCTTTAAGGTACTGACCCCTAGCTCTGAGTTTATAGTCTTTTTTGTTTAAGTACTTCTTCATCAATCTCAAAAGCTCTTGTCCTTCTTCGTTGTTTGGTATTTCACTGAATACGTATCTCATAGTTTCAATCCCTCCATTATATGACAAATAACGTCCACTGTCCAACCATTTCCTAGCATCCTGTATCGTTGGGTGTTTGATACTCCTTCAGTGTATCCTTCTGGTACTGTCTGGAGTCTTTCACATTCTAGCGGTGTCAGCTTACGCCAATGTGTTCTCCCTATGTTTGTTTTAGGTTCGGTGTTACCTCCGCTTTTCGCTGTAAGCGTGGGACTTTTAGCGTTTCGGCTGTAGACTCTTTTAATAAAATCGTGTCCTTTTAGGTCTGCTGTTCCAATTTGTAGACAGCTATCAAAGACTATCTGTCTTCGGTTTTTCTCGAAGTAAGACTTCAGATTCCCTCCTTTGAAGTAGTTAGCGTCTAAACAATGGCTTTTATCTCTGTCGGTTACACTGTCGTCTTCTAGGATGTCCTTAAGTAATACCTGCTTGTCTTCGGGCTGTTTACCGCTAAAAGGTATGTTAGTCCAAAATAATCTCTTGCGGTTCTGTGCAGACACTAGCCGACTATTTATTTCTATAGGTTCGACTCCTAGTATTTCGGTAATTATGTCTTCCGATTCTTTTTTCATCTTGACATTCTCAAGCAAAAAATACTTAGGCTTAAGACTGTCCTTTAGTCGCACAAAGTCAAAGAAAAGTTTTGAACGTGGATCATCAAAATTTAACTGTTTACCTGCAAATGAGAACCCTTGGCATGGCGAACCTCCGATAAGTAAGTCTATCTTGTGTCCGTTGATTGTTGGCTTGCTAGGTATGTCTGTTATGGAACCTAGTTGTACAGTGTTAGGAAAGTTTTTTTGTGTTGTCTGTATGGCGTACTTATCGACTTCAGAGGCAAAATATTTATTAACTGGTATCCCTAAGCGGTCTAATGCTATCTGACCGCAGGACATACCATCAAAACAACTTAATACGTTTAGCTTGTTCATTTTTTACTCCCCTTTTTTCTTAATTCAAAAGTTACTGTTTCGTCTCCGTTTTTTATGCCTGTTAAAATTCTCTGTACAACGTCAGTTAATTGACTATTAGACTGTGCTAATTTTTGAGTCATAATGAGAGTCCTCATTTTTTCTGTCGCATCATCTGAGATTAACACCTCTATTTTTTTCATGTGTTTACTCTCCTTAAGATATCCATTCTTCAATTTGATCTAAATATTCGTTAACTAGCTCTTGTCCAATTATAGAAGTGTACATATTAACCACTTTTTCAGGTTCGGATAAATCCGTGTAAACTTCCCCAAAGTTGTCTTGTTCGTAGTCCTTTATAAATCCGATCACGTTAAAAGCTTCGTCTCCTAGCCATTTGACAGCCTTATAACGTCCGATGATGTAATAGTCAGAGTTAAAAACATCGATTTCTAAACGGTCTCTTGCGTCGTTTATGTCGTCGTATTGGGTTCTGTTGTCGGCTAAATAGTCGTCTAGGTGTTCCTTTATTTCGTCTCTTTTGTAGTCCATTGTTCGTCTCCTGTTGTTGTTGTGATAACCTTACTATACTTTTTTTTATTATGTCAACAACTTTTTTACATTTATTTTAACTTTTTTTCTTGTGTCTATATAGGCTGCCACATTGGCCCACACACTTGCAAAACTCGTGTCAACTTTGGGAGCTACCTATGCAAAAACCATGCCAACTTTGCGCCTCCAGGTCTCATGCAAAACTCGTGCCAACTTTAGGCGGTCACCTTATGCAAGACTCGTGCCAACTT
>Ga0163179_10001128_pt1 | contig 18993 bp, 14 predicted proteins | sample AtlANTMetagenome_FD_109643 | JGI IMG/M metagenome (GOLD analysis project Ga0163179, IMG submission 109643) | Marine eukaryotic phytoplankton communities from the Atlantic Ocean - Atlantic ANT 2 Metagenome | ecosystem: Environmental > Aquatic > Marine > Oceanic | place: North Atlantic Ocean... | reverse complement strand
CGCGGATAGGCCGGTTTACCTCGACGAGTAGCTTCTCGGTGTTGTCTTCGGCGCCTTCATATCTGATGGGTCGGGTGGTTGATTCTTCTTCTTCGGCCGCGGGAGGCGCGATCTGTTCGGGTTGTAGACTCTTGCCCTTACTGTTCTTTTGGAAGCTACGGTGCAGACGACCCAGTTCATCGGCCGTGCGGCGTTGAGTGGTCTCTTCCTCTTCACCACCGCCCATCAGTGAGGGTTCTAGAACCATTTGCTGGTACTGGCCGCTGATTGCGAGAGCCACCGTCTCTTGAATCGCACGCAGGTCACGCTCGACTACGGCCATACTCGGTGGCCTGTCGGCAGGCTCCTTGGCCAGCATGCGTAGCAACAGTCGGTCGAGGGCAGTGGGGACCCCATCGAGGCGCCTGGAGAGGGGCTGAGGTTGCTCAGTGCAGTGTAGCCAGAGGTATTCCTGGGGTCGCCGAGCGCGGAACGGTGGAGAACCACTCAGCAACTCGTACAAGAGAATGCCCATGCCGTACTGATCGGCTCGGTGGTCAACCTGACCGCCAGTGATCTGCTCAGGGGACATGTAGGAGTACGAGCCGACTACATGGCCCTCCTGGGTGAAAGAGCTCTGTTCCTGAAGCCACTTGGCGACGCCAAAGTCCACCAGCTTGACCACCCCGTTACTGGTCACCAGGACGTTTCCAGGCTTGAGGTCGCGATGTACCAGGCCAACGCCGTGAATAGCACCCACAGCCGAGGCCAGTTGTACAGCTACCGATAGGGTGCGCTGCAGTATGTCGGGATCAATGGGGACTGGCGCTCGCCCAACCTTGTCGGGTTGCGCCGGCGGCAGGGGGTCATCGCCGTCCAGCTGCAGCACATGGCGTGCGGCGGTCACACCCTCGATCTGTTCCATTGAGAAGTAAGCGAGGCCTTCCTCATCGCCGGCTTCGAGGACACGCACGACGTTGGGGTGATTTACCCGTCGTGCGGACTCAAATTCTCTGGCAAAACGCTGCACCCAGGTCGGTCTCATTCGAGCCAGGATCTTGACGGCGCACTCGCTGCCATCGCGTTCGTCGCGCGCTTGATAGACCGCAGCCATTCCGCCTTGTCCCAGCAGCTTGAGGATCTTGTAGGGGCCGACCTTCCCAAGGGTCGGGCCCAGGGAGAGTTCTTCGTCTACACCTGGGTCTGTAGAACCGGGGTCCACGCTCACCGTACTTGCCTTCTTTTCCTGGATAACGCCACAGTCCGGTCGTGAACTGTGGGGGGGCAATTGTACTCATCTCGCGCGCAAGCGGGATCCTTGTTGTTCACATCGTCGCGCAGTGCGCTTCTAGCTCGACCATGTAGTCCGCTATGCCATCGATATATGAGTTCAAGAAAACAGAGGATTCCGTGTTGAGAGAGTCTGAGTCTAGGTGGGTCCACATGGCGTAGAAGTGAAGAGTTCCGCCGTTTCGTGGCACGAGAAACTCGAACTGATAGCTCTGTCGAAACCTGCCCAGAGTGTCTGGATCGACGACAGCCTCTTCATTCATCCAGACACGAACGACCCGTCCTTGTACCGACGAGTCGCCCGGTGCGGCATCAGGGGGTTGCGCGTTGAAGCTGCGCATCCCTGAAGTCATGGTGAAGGTGTACGAGACGGGCGTGAGAAAGACCTGTTGTTCTTTGACTACGGATGCCTCCCACTGAGCTTCTGGGCAACTCTCTTCAAGGTAGCAGTCCATATTCTCTCTATTGGATCGGGAGTAGCTGGTGTAGTTGGTGGGGAACAGGCTCATCTGATTGTCATCGAGATACAGGTGAGCGATCTCAGAGGAAGTGCAGTCGACGTCCCTGGCAAATAGCACTCCTACGGCGGCCGGCCCATCGGTGAACTCTGGCTGCGGTTCCAGTACGGCTAACTCCTCGGCTCCCAGCCGAGCGACCTGGGCTTCAATAGGTGCCAGTGGGTCTTCGCGTTCGTCGTACCAGCGCTCCAGCGCCAGGGCTGCATCGGCCAGTGAGCTCGCGCTGCTTGAGTCTTCGCTTCCATAGTGTCGGTACGAGAACAAGAGGATGTCGTCGATGTCAGCAGGTGCTCGCTCGGGAGGCGAGCATGCCAATCCCAGGGCGCACAATGCAGCAGTGAAGAGTGATCGATGGATGCCATGTAGCCTCATGTCTCTAGCATAGCGGTTCCGAACCCAAGGTATGCCGGGCCGGGCTTGAGATATGGGTTGTTGCTGTCTGCAGGTAGCTTTGAGTTCTCTATGGCTTGCGTGCGGGGGTAGGATGCGCCGATGGCACGATCTGACCTTCGCCCAGCAGTTCTGAGCATCGCCGGGAGCGATCCCAGCGGTGGAGCTGGACTGCAGTCGGATTTGCGGACCTTTGCACTGCATGGCTTGTTTGGTTGCGCTGTGGTGACCGCCTTGACGGTGCAGGGTAGTGACCGGGTGAGGCGCACTCAGGCGGTCGATGCTTCACTTGTTGAAGAGCAATTGGAAGCCGTTCTTGCTGAGGGTTCTGTGGCAGCCATCAAGACCGGCATGCTGGCCAATGCGGAGGTCGTAGCGGCAGTGGCGCGCAGCCTGTCGGGAAGTGGGTCGCGGATCCCTTTGGTTGTGGATCCGGTCATGGTATCCAGCAGCGGGTCTGAACTTCTTGATTCAGAGGGGGTGGTGGTTATGCGAGAGCAGTTGCTCCCTCTCGCGACCGTAGTGACACCCAACCTGGACGAAGCTGGGGTGCTGCTGGGTGGCGGGCCCATCGACGCGCGAGACGCAGAGCCTGCCGCGCGCGAGCTTGCCGCAGTGCTCGGGTGCTGCGTGGTGGTCAAGGGTGGTCATGGACTCGGTGAGTACGCGGTGGATCACGTGGGCCTTGCTGCTGGCCCCAGCCATCCGGTGCGCAGCATGCGGCTTGAGGCCCCCTGGGTTGATACTGCTGCCAGCCACGGGACAGGATGCTTGTTTTCTGCCGCTTTGTGCTCAGCCCTTGGGCGTGGCGACGATCTGCCTGTAGCACTTCACCATGCACGTCGTTGCATGGACCGGGGTCTGGAGCAAGGTCGTGTTGGACGCCACGGAGGAGGCTCTGTCTGGCTTGATCGAGTGCCAGGAGACGCTTCTGGGAAATACTGAGCCGGTGTGACCGCGCTGGCGACCTGGCGATTACTTTCGCGCTCGCCCTTTCGCTCCCTTACGCGCTCGCCGCGCGGGCTTCTTGGCTGCTTTTTTTTCTTCGGGAGGAGCTGCGGTCGCTTCACTTCCGATCGAGCGAAATACCGATCGTCCTGGCCACTGAGCAGCAGCGCCGAGATCTTCCTCGATACGAAGTAGTTGGTTGTACTTGCAGATCCTATCGGTACGAGACAGCGAGCCGGTCTTGATCTGACCTGCTCCGACAGCTACTGCCAGATCGGCGATGGTCGTGTCTTCGGTTTCACCCGAACGATGGCTGACCACGCAGGTGTAGCCGGCGTCTTGTGCCATGGCGATGGTGTCCAGTGTCTCGGTGAGTGTGCCGATCTGGTTCACCTTGATCAGGATTGAGTTCGCGGATCCGCTCTTAATGCCTCGTGCCAGCCGCTCAGCATTGGTAACGAAAAGGTCGTCGCCCACCAATTGCACCTTGCCTCCCAGCTTTCGATTGAGGCGTCGCCAGCCCTGCCAGTCGTTTTCGTCCAGGCCATCCTCGATGGAGATGATGGGGTACTTTTCGACCAGTTCTCCATACCAGGCGATCATCTCATCGGCGCTCAGGCCGAGCCGCCCTTCGCCTTCCAACTGATACTTTTTATCGCTGTAGAAAGAGGCAGCGGCTACATCCAGAGCAAGGAACACGTCTCCACCTGCCACGTAGCCGGCGCTGGCGATAGCTTCCATGATCACATCCAGAGCGGCCTCGTTGGAATCAAGCATCGGCGCGAAGCCACCTTCATCGCCTACAGAGGTCGCCAGGCCACGGCTCTTGAGGACGGACTTCAGCGAGTGAAAGATCTCGGCGCCGATGCGCAGTGCTTCCGAAAAACTCTCAGCACCCACCGGAATCACCATGAACTCCTGAATGTCGACATTGTTGTCGGCGTGGGCACCGCCGTTGAGAATATTCATCATCGGCACGGGCAGACGCCGGGCGGTGACTCCACCGAGGTAGCGGTACAGCGGCACGTCGAGTAATTGAGCGGCAGCACGCGCTGCTGCCATCGACACCCCCAGCAGGGCGTTAGCGCCAAGCCGGTTCTTGTTTGCTGTTCCATCAAGTTCGATCATGGCTCGGTCGAGTCCGACCTGATCCAGCGCGTCGCGGCCGATGGCGAGATCGCGCAGTTCACCGCGCACGTTTTCTACTGCCTTTAGAGTACCTTTGCCGAGGTAGCGGTTTTTGTCTCCATCCCGCAGTTCACAAGCCTCGTGCTCGCCAGTGGAGGCGCCGCTCGGCACAGCAGCTCGGCCCATCACGCCCGATGCGAGGAGCACATCGACCTCAACAGTGGGGTTTCCTCGTGAATCCAGTATCTCTCGGGCGCGTACATCAACTATGCGGGACATGGGGGGCTCCAGCGGCGAACCAGGGGGCTTTGTTTGAGTTGGCTCAGGATAAGGGGAACTACGCTTTGTGTCTCGACCCTACTTGCAAGTCATTCCGGTCATGCCTTGCTAGGAACCAGCTATGCGAGCGCTACCGCTACAAGGGTGGTGGGTGTTCTGCTAGGCTCCAGCCTTCGCGTTTTCTGGCACTTTCCGCAAGACATCGGAAAGCAGCTTGTTCGCGTCATAGAATTGAAGGATACCGCCCCAGAATGTCTCTCCGCGTCATCACGGCTTTTGTCGCCCTGCTTGTGTTCGTTCCGCAACTACCGGGTTCGGTGTGCGCTTCGACCGAAACTGTTGATGACAAGCCTGGCGTCGCGGTTCGCTTCGAGACGTCGGACGGCATTTTCCTGGATGCTCGGTTGTTCGAGCCTGCAGAGCGTGCAGAAGTTCAGGGAGCGATTGTCTTTGTCCATGAGCCCTTTCGTTCCAAGAGGGACTGGGCCTATATGGCTGAGCGGCTTGCGCGAAAAGGCTTCTATTCGTTGACCTTTGATCTTCGAGGTCACGGTACATCGCTACTTCGTGGCGATGAGGAACTTGATCGAGAGATCTTTATGGAAGCCGACTGGGCGGACACCCGCCTTGATCTGTTGGCTGCCGTCGCCTTCCTCAAGGAGCACAGCAAGCTGCCTGCTGAAAAGTTGCATGTTGCCGGCGCTGATCTGGGTGGTTCGCTTGCGCTACAGCATGCGGTCAAAGACGAAACCGTAGCGAGCGTGGCGATGCTCTCGCCGGGTTTAGGCTACGACGGGCTTAACGTGTTGGGCCTGGGTAAGGAACTGGAGCGACCCTTGCTCCTTGTCTTCTCTACAGAGGATGGCTACTCGCGGAAGTCGGCGCAGGTTATCGCTGAAGAGGCTGCTGGTCCGGTTCATGTCGAGATGTACTACGGGGTGGGGCATGGGGCGAAAATGCTCACTCGAGAGCCGACCCTTGAGACGCTGCTGATCAGCTGGTTCCTTGGCACAATCATAACCTCAGAGGGCCGCCGCCTTGAGGACGCTGGTAAGCCAAACATCGTCGAGAAGACCATCGATAAAGCTCTGGATACGGACGCAGAGAAGAGGCGTCTGGAGGAACAGCGCAAAGAAGCGGCATCCTCAGGTGAAGAAGCCGTCGGCGAGCAAGAAGAACGCAAGCGCTGGAAGAATAGCGACTGAGTCGTTTTTGCAGCGAGCTGGCTGCGTGCCGGTTGATTAACTGCTCTTGTCGTGAGATGGGCTGATCTCAGGCGGCGCCTCTATCGCCCCGCCATCCTTTTCCCAACGTTGCTCGCCGCTGCGCCGGTAGACCGTCATCCCAGAATCCCTGAGCTTGTCTAGCTCCCTCTCTGTGACCTCTCCACCCATACGTCGGAGCGCTTCTTGCCTTAGCGCTTCCGCCTTGAGAGCAGGGGATGTGTCCGAGTCTTGGCCAGGAAGGACGCCAGCGGTCCTGCTGGCAGAGAGCTTGAGATTAGGAGCGCTGATTTTCGGCTCTACCCGGCCGCTACCAAAGCTTCCTCCTCCTTTTCGCCTGCAGTCCAGACCACAGCGCTCGCGCGCTTTGCCGATGGCATGAAGCACCTCAAGCTGCTCGCCGCAGTCCTGGCATTCGTAGGTGTAGAGAGGCATGGGGTGGCAGACTAACCCGCGGGCGAGTGTACAGCGAGGGGGTCGAGTAACTCTTCGAGCTCATTAATGCTGACGGCCTGTGCGATATCGCCGCCGCCGAGGACCGCATCAGCGAGCGCCTTTTTTCGTTCTTGCAGGACGATGATGCGCTCTTCAACGGTTCCCTCGGAGACCAGTTTCCAAGAGAAGACCGGCCGAGTCTGGCCGATGCGGTGTGCGCGGTCAGTTGCCTGTTGCTCGACTGCCGGATTCCACCAGGGGTCGAGGTGAAACACGTGGTCGGCGGCGGTCAGGTTGAGGCCGGTTCCTCCTGCTTTGAGGGAGATCAAGAAAATACCTGTGCCCTCGTCGTTCTGAAACTGGTCGACCACGGCAGCCCGGTTTTTTGTGGAGCCATCCAGACGCACGAAGGGGAGTTCAGCTGCTTCGAGGCGGGGCTCGACCAGGTCGAGTAATGAGGTCCACTGACTGAACACCAGTGCTTTGTGGCCGGACTCGATGAGGCGGGGAAGCAGCTCCATGAGGCGGTCCAGCTTGCCTGAAGCCGCCTCCGCGCTGCCCCCAGGAAGCATCCCAGGGTGGCAGGCTACCTGTCGCAGCCTTGTGAGGGCTGCGAGTACCTGCATCCGCCGATTACCAGGCTTGGTGCCGGTGGTAGTTGATTCTGGCTGCTCCAGGCCCACCATGGCAGCGTGGCGCACTGCCTTGTATCCCGAGCGTTGTTCATCGCTGAGCGGGCAGTGGATCACCGTCTCGCTGCGAGCAGGCAGGTCGCTGGCGACATCCTGTTTGAGGCGTCGCAACACGAAGGGGCGAATGCGGGTCCTTATGGCATGGATCGCGTGCTGGTTTCCTTGCGCAGCCGGGCCTGCGAGGCGCTCTTCGAAGGCTTTACGTGACCCGAAGAGCCCCGGGTTGAGAAATTCCATCAAGGACCAGATCTCAGTGAGGCGATTCTCGATAGGGGTTCCTGTCAGTGCAATGCGGTGGTGCGCGCGGAGACGCCGGACGGCTCGGCTCGTCATACTTTGAGCGTTCTTGATCGCCTGAGCCTCGTCAACGACCACCGTGCGGAACGAAACGTCGGTGAGCACTTCGATGTCCCGACGTACGATGGCGTACGAAGTGATGAGCAGGTCCAACTTGCCTGCACGTAGCTGTTCGAGGCGCTTGGTTCGCTTCTGGCCATGAAAAACGGCGACACGTAGTTCCGGTGTGAATCGCTTGGCCTCAGCTTCCCAGTTACGAAGCACAGAGGTGGGTGCGACGACCAGCGCCGGCCCTGCGGGTCGATCGGCGACAAGGGCCGCGAGGGTCTGGACCGTCTTGCCCAGCCCCATGTCGTCAGCGAGTACAGCGCCCATGGCATGCTCGCTGAGGAAGCGAAGCCAGGACCAGCCGCGTAGTTGGTAGGGGCGCAAGGCGGCAAGCAGTCCAGAGGGCGGATCAAGCTGAGGAATGTTGCCTTCATCGCGTAGCTTGTTGGCGAGCTGTTCGAGCCCCGGGGGTAGTCGTTCTTGAACACTCTCGAAGAGGTCAGCGGCCAGAGGTGCCAGGTGGGTGCTGTTGTTCTCACTTTCATCGCCCACCAACATAGAGACGAGATGGGCATGTTCCCCAAGCCAGTCTTTGGGCAGAGAAGCGAAGCCCTGATCTCCTAAGGACACGAGTGTCTCTCCGCGGTTCCAGGCGTCGATAACCTCTCGAGGTCTTGCGTTGTGCTCTCCGCCGACGAAGGAAAGACTCAAGCTGCCTTCTTCCCAATGCACTTTGGGGCGTAGGGGCGTTGTGCTGACCCGGTAGTGTTGTGCGTGCTCTTTACCGTGTATTCGTCCTGAGAAAGCAGGAAGCCTGTCCCGTACAAAGCGTGCGGCGTCGGCGGGCTCCAGACGTAGCCTCTGGCCTGCGCGCATCGCCAACTCCTCTCGTAGTTGGTTGTGCAGACGAAGCTCACCGGTTCGATCTCTGGGCGGCAGAGCGCGCACCCCGCCGAGAGGCAGCAACTCGTCTCCTCGCACCTCTGCTACGGCTGGATTGCCGTAGACGATACGGGCAGAAACCTCGAGAAGCCCTGCACGGGGCTGGAACTCGACGATTGACTCCAGGCCGCCTTCCTGGGTGTCCGGCACGCCATCGCGCCGGATCACTTGAACGGCTCGCTCCAGCGCCGGGATCCACTCGGCGGTCAACCGGGGGAGTTCATGGGCGTGGAATAGCAGCGGCTCACGTAGTTGATGGAGCTGCAGTTCACTCAGTCGGCCCGTCCCCAGGGGTCGCAGTGTGCCATCAGCCAGTACGAGATCAGGCTCTCCTTCAAACTCTTCTTCTACGGATTCTGGACTGAGTAACCTGAGACGAAAGCTGGGGCCGACGCGGTCTATGACAGCGATCCGGTCCAAGGGAACCTTCGAGACTTGCACCAGCTGATCTTCAAGGGTCACCTCGACGGCCGCCAGCAACGCAGAAAGTAAAGCTCGGTAGTGGCGGGATGCGATGCGCTTTCCTGAGGCGTCACCTTGGATTCGCTGTAAGCGGCGTAACTCTTCACTTATCAGGATGTCCGAGGGCAGGGGACCAGAGCATGCTTCCAGGTCTTCGCCACGGCGAACGGCAAGGCGCAGATCTAGCCACCGCCCCTGTCGATAGAGTTGCATCACGAGGTGGGGTGGTGCTTGGGCCTCTCGTAGCTTGCTCAGCCCCGACCGCATGCCGCACAGGGCGGCTACGACATGGGCGCAGGCGCTGGCGTTGGAATCGCAGTCACATTCCCACTCGACATCTGCTGGCCATAAGTACACTTCATTTGCTTGACCACGGCCGATGGCGACGGCGAAGAGGTACTCGCCAGTGGAGGTGTCGGTGGAAATCAGCGACACTTTCTCCGCCTCGGCGGCGCGCTCTCCAACTCGCCATGCGGCAGCAGGTGCGGCTTTGCGTAGGGCGCTGCTTAACTCGCGCAGTTCTTCTTGCACGGGGCGAAGCTTCGCATATCTGCTTGCAATTCGTCGCCGAACACAGCACCTTCTGTCCGTCTGGAACGGTAGTCCAGGTAGTCGCTGGTCGTCTCATTGAGGCGGCGAGAGGAAAGTCCGAGCTCCATAGGGCGCAGCGCCGGGTAACTCCCGGTCGGCGTAAGTCGAAGGAAAGTGCCACAGAAAGAAGTCAGCTGAGGCGTGGCATTGGCCATGTCTCGCACCTTGCGCCCGATCGAACGTGTCGGCGGCGGGGGTGCGGCGGGCGGCAACGCACGCAGGTGAAGGTGAAAGGGTGCGGTAAGAGCGCACCGGCGGTCCGGGTAACCGGATCGGCCAGGTAAACCCCGTTGGGAGCAAGGCCATATAGGGATGCGTAGTGGGGTTGCCCGCCTCTTTCGTATCCGGGTAGGTCGCTCGAGTCCGTCGGTGACGGCGGGCCTAGATGAATGACTGCTCATGGGATTGTGGTGACACAACCCGGGACAGAACTCGGCTTACGGACTACCCAGCTCCAGGCACCTTTGGCGGGGGGAGCTTGCTCCCCTCGCCACCTTGTGGCGCCCGCGAGCTATGGCGCGACCGTGTGTGCGAGCGTCCCCTCTCGTGGCAGCCAGACGCTCACTGTCGTGCCTTCGTGGAGGATGCTGTCTATGTCGATGCGGCCGCCGTGTCGTTGTACGATTCGACCCACAATGGCCAGACCGAGGCCGCTGCCTCCCGTGGCACGGGTGCGCGAGGAGTCTACTCGGTAGAACCGCTCTGAGACGTTCTCGAGATCTTCTGCAGGGATACCGATTCCAGTGTCGATGATAGAGAGCGTCACTGCTTCATCAGTGGCGCGGATGCGAATAGTGATGGACCCCTCTTTTGTGTATCGCAGGGAGTTTTCGAGGAGGTTCATACCCACCTGCTCCAGACGCATCCGGTCACCAATAACCTCGCCTCCAGGCTCGATGTCGGTGAGGATCTCGAGGCCTTCTTTTTCAGCTCGCGGAATAACTCGTCGGGCGAGCTCCACCGCAACCAGCGATAGATCAACAAGTTCTCGTTCCATGACCAGACGTCCAGCTTCGAGCTTGGTCAGGGTCTCGAGGTCGCGTGCGAGATGGGCGAGTCGTCCGGCTTCCTCGTGGGCTACTTGTAAGAAGGTATGGCGGGTCGTGGCATCCATGCTGCCATCCTCATCGCCGATCATGAGGCTCTCGAGATAGGCGAGCACGTTGGTCAGGGGGGTGTTGAAGTCGTGAGCGAAGTCAGCGACCATCCGCCGGCGCGTTATGTCAGTCTGCTCCAGGTCGTGCAGGGTGCGCTCTAGCAGGTCTACAGTTCGGTTAAAGGTCAACGCTACTCGTCCGAGTTCGTCCATCTCGCCGATGGGGATCCGAGCTTGCATATCACCGTGCGCGACGCGCCCGACTACTTCTTCTGCTTGTCGCAGACGTTGAGTGATCGATCGGGTCCCTAGGTATGCGGTTAATACGGAGAGAAGGAAGACGGGCAGAGCCCACGACCAGGTTGCTTCCCGGATAAGTCGGATGGTCTCTGCGGTGGGAGGTTGCGCTGCCACAAGAATGAATCCTTGGACTGGTGCCTCTGTAGCTTTGGATAGAGTGGCTTGGATGGGGCTCACTGCAACAAAACCCAGGCCATCTTCCTTGCGCTGGCGTTCGCCTGCTAGAGCTCGCTCGCGGGTGCGACCAGCAAGACGCTCAGGTGGCGCCCCGGGATCTCCTGTCTTACTTGCTATACGTTCGCCGTCTCGGTTGTAGACGGCGATGCTGAGGCGAGCAAAGGGCTCATATCGGTCGGACAGGTAGGACTGGATCTGTTCGGCTGTTTCGTTCCGCTCAAATCGACTGCCGAGCGAATCTTCCAGTGCTGAGAGGGATGCGTCTGCCTGCTCCTGAAAGGACTCAGCAAGTACATTTGCACCCAGCCGATAGGCCATTAATTGAGTCAGGGCACCGTAGGTCGCCAGTACGGCAAGCATTGTGACCATAAGTCGTCGAAACATGGAACGACGTGTCGGCGGTGGGCCCGCGACCCGAAGGGCGTAGTGGTTGCGAATGTGGTTGGCAGCCTCTACATCGCTTGTGCTGGTCTCACTCCAAGCGTGGACAGCTTTGCGAAAGCGGATGGTGGTCTTGTCGCCGCTGTTTGGCGCTCCCAGAGAAGGCGAACTGCCAGGGCTGGTCTGTTCGGTCTGGCGGCTCTTCTCAGTGATTCGGCCTGGCTTGTTCTCAGGCATCCGGGTCGTCGCGGTATCGATAACCCACGCGGAAGACCGTCTGGATGATGTCCCGAGGGCCACCTGCCTCGGCTACTTTGCGTCGAACTCGGGCGATGTGCGAGTCGATAGTCCGGGCATATCCAGCGTGGTCGTACCCCCACACGTGATCTAGGAGCTCTTCGCGGTTAAAGACCCGACCAGGCCTTCTGGCCATGAAATAAATCAGATCAAACTCAGTAGGGGTCAACTCAATGAGCTCCTCGTGAACATGCACTTCACGGCGGCCGGGATTGATAGCGAGAGGAGGGCGTAGGAGGGCGGCAGGTGTAGCGATCTCGTCGCCAGCGCCATCAACAGCGGGTAGCGCTTCCCCGGTGGCCGAGGCATCGACGGATTCGCCCAACTCAGACGCTGTCCAGGCCTGTCTTCTCGCCAGCAGAGAGCGCACTCTTGCGACCAGTTCTTTCACGCCAAAAGGCTTGCGGACATAGTCGTCAGCACCGACAGTCAGGCCCATCACGGCATCTACTTCTTCGACGCGCGCAGTCAACATAAGAATAGCGGGCTGTTTGCCGCCACCACTGCGAATTGCCTGGCAGACATCGAAACCCGAGCGGCCCGGTAGCATCACATCAAGAACCACAAGGTCTGGCTGTACTTCGCCGTAGAGCTCTACACCCCGGTCTCCATCGGCGGCGTGATGAACCTCCATGGATTCGCGTTCTAAGTGGAAACGGACAACTGATGCGATCCGTTGGTCATCTTCAACGATTAGTACGACGGCAGCCATGGGGACATCCTATCTGATTTATTGCATCTCGCGGACTGACTCCGAAATGAAGATGTTGTGGAGATGTTGCGGGATTTTCCCGATTTCCCGACACCAACACGAAAAGAACACAGCAGGCGTCACAACTTGGCAACAACTGAATTGGAGACTAGAGGTCGGAAAGAAAGCAACTCTCATCACCACAGCACTGACAGACCACTCATAACCAAACTAAAAACAAGAACTGCTTCAATTAGGAGATAACGACATGATCGCAAGCAACCTCAGCCTCATTCAAGATTCCGCCCGCAGCGCAATTGCGCGTCTTCACGCTGACGAGAAGGGCCAGGGCATGACCGAGTACGTCATCATCCTGGTAGCAATTGCTGTCGTATGTATCGCTATCGCGGTGCAGTTCGGTGGCAAGATCAAGGCATTGTTCGAGACCGCCGATGGCGAAATCGATACCGTCGACTCGAACCTGTAGCATGTAGCCCCTTGTGGGCTGACAAAGGGGCGATCTGTTTTCAGGTCGCCCCTTTTTCTTTCTTGCACGGCACCCTCTTGGCGATGCACTGTGTGCCATCTCTACTTAGGTGAGCGATGAAGTACGACCATGACAAAGGGGGCTCGACCGACGGCCGCACTGATTCGGCACGTACTTTGAGTCTCGACTCCTACTCATTCAACTTTACGGTGACCACCGGCGAGCAGGTGAGAGCCTACGGTGGGCCACCAGCCTATGTGCTTCGTTTGCGCGCCATGGAGGATGCGCAAGAAAGCTATTACGTGGAGCTGAGTGAACGATACGATGCGCTCTGGCTGGCTGCGGCAGCTGGCAACATCGACGAGCAGGGTCGCGAGTTGAGGCAGTCGCTGCTCGATGACCAGGGGCGTGATCGCATCGGCGAACGCCAGCACGCGCGGGCCCTGCTTCGGGCGCGTCGAGACCGGCAGTTAGACCGCTGTGAAGCCTTTAACAAAGCGTGGATGCGCTACCTTAAACATGACAGCGGTGGTGCTGCACTGGGCGCTCGTATGGTTGTGTTCAACGAGGTGTTCCCGGTTGAAGCAAATCTCCCCGTGGATCCCCAGACGGGTGAATACATGTGGATGGGAAAGAAGTGGCAGCCGTTGGAACCGCCGACTCGTAAGCAACTGCTTGAGCGTTTCCCGCTTCGTCAACCTGTGTAAGATGCGGCCCATGCCTTCTGTGCGTAGTCTCGTACCCGTCTCGGTTTTGCTGCTGGCCTTGTGTCTTCCGGGCCTGGCTCAGGCGGGTGGGATCTCTATATATAACGGCACCGGCTTTCACTTTGGTGCTCCGCTGAGCGAAGAAGGGGGCGAGGGCCGTTGGCTGAACGAGGGCGGTGGCTTTGGTGTGATCCTGGGACCAGCTGACTCGCGGCTCCTTGGGCGCATGCGATTCGCGTACAACGCGATCATTGATCTCGCTGGCGGTACTCGTCATGTGGCTTTGTTCTCGGCCGGTGTCCAAATTGAAATGTTGCCCGATGTCAGCAAGCGCTTTGGTCTGTATCTCGCCACCGACATGGGTATTACTCCTTTGTTTACCGATATGCGCCTGTATCTGTTTGCGGACGTAGGGCCTGGTGTGCGCTTTGACGTAACAGAGAAGTTCTCGCTGTTCGCTGAGGTCTGCGCTCTGCTGCGTTACGAGAACAGTTTCTATGCCGGGCCGCAGTTCTATCTCGGCGCGCGCTTCTCATTCGACTGAACCGCGACTCTCTGACTTGTCCCTTAGGAGCACGCCATGCGTGATAGTGCCTATCAAGATGTGAACCACGTCCTGCCGGAGCTCGATCACGACTACGGTGAGCGAGTCCATATTCTGGCTGATGTCTTAGCCCTCTCACTGTTGTCCAGGATAGGCCACCCATCGACCCGCCAGCCTGACATTAATCGACTGCTTGAGCGTTGCTACGGGATTCTCTATAGCGGCCTCGTTAATCAGATGTTCCCTCGTGAAAACGCAGAGGTAGTCACTCGTATGGCTGAGAGCGTCGAGGGCGCTGCCTATCGAGGGCAGATCATCGACCCCTCTGCTCGTGTCGTGCTGGTCGGTGTCGCGCGGGCAGGTACTCTCCCCGCGTATCAGGGCTTCGATCTCTTAAATGACCTCTGCTACAGCCCAGGTGTTCGCGTTGATCATGTCTATATGCAGCGGCGTACCGATGAGAAGGGACGGGTTGTTGGAGTCGACCTTGGCGGCAGCAAGTTCGGTGGCGATGTGGATAAAGCCATTGTGTTGTTACCCGACCCTATGGGGGCGACGGGTTCTTCGATCTCGGATGCCATAGGTCTGGTCAAGGAACTACCTGGAACTCCGCAGGACATTGTGTGCTTGCACCTGATTATTACGCCTGAGTTCATCGCTAAAGTGACCGCAGATCATCCCGATGTTCATATCTATGCGCTGCGGCTGGATCGTGGGCTGAGTAGCCCAGAGGCCCTGGCGGCAAAGCCTGGCTCTGTAGAAGGTGAGTGCGGCATCAATGAGGTGCAGTACATTGTCCCGGGGGCCGGAGGCCTCGGGGAGATCATCAACAATAGCTACGCCTGAACGCCGTCTTCGACTAAGGCCGAGCCCTGCTAGTCCTTCAGCTCCAAGCTGATAGGTGCGTGATCTGAGCCCTCTTGCTGAGGAAAGATGTCCGCTGCCACGATTCGCTCCGTCATGGCCTGATCGACGAAGAAGTAGTCGATGCGCCAGCCCACATTTCGTGCGCGTGAGTTGGCCCGCCAAGACCACCACGAATACTTGTCTTTGGCGTCGGGATACAGATGCCGGTATGTGTCTACCCAGCCTTCTGAGACGTAGCGGTCTACCCAAGCACGTTCTTCCGGCAGGAATCCTGAGGTCTTGCGGTTCTCTTTTGGACGCGCCAGATCTACTTCATGGTGTGCTGTGTTGTAGTCGCCGCACACCACCACCTGGCGTCCATTGCGTCGCTGCACGTTCATCCGATCGAGCATTGCATCGTAGAAGGCGAGCTTGTAATCGACCCGTTCGGGCCCCTTGCCGCCGTTCGGGAAGTAGTTGCCCCAAACGCAGAGGTCGCCGTAGCGAGCCATTATGGCTCGCCCTTCTCGGTCAAACTGTTCGATCCCGAGGCCGCAGGCGATCTCGTCGGGCTGCTCGCGCCAGTACACCGCGACACCCGAGTATCCTTTGCGCTCTCCTGAGTGGAACTCCACTCCCCAGCCTGGAATATTGATCAGCTCATCAGGCAACTGGTCTTTATTTGCTTTGGTTTCCTGGATGAATACCAGGTCGGCTCCACACTGGTTCAGGTAGTCGACAAAGCCTTTACGCCCTGCAGCGCGTAGACCATTTACATTCCACGAGATGATCTTCATGGGCGCAGGAAATAGCATGCGCTGCGGCAGCCGTCGATGCCCTCTTGGACTGACTCCAGATCGCTCTTGCTGGCTCGCGTTGCGGGGGCAGCACCTGTGAACGCATCAGTAGGGTAGGCGGGGTAAGTCTCGGCAACTATCAAAAGGTGCTTTGAAGTGCTCCAGTAAGGGCGCTACTGCGCTTAGAGGCCACTGAGTATCTCGATCCGAAAGGGCAGAGTCGGGATCGGGGTGTACCTCAAGGTACAGGCCATCGAAGCCAGCGGCGGCTGCAGCTCTCGCTAAAATGGGCGTCCAGCGTCGCTTGCCGCCAGAGCGGTCTCCATGAATTCCAGGTTGCTGGGCACTGTGTGATGCGTCGAATAGGCACGGGCAGTCTGTGTTTCGGAGCTCGCTCAGGCCTCGGAAGTCTACGATCAGATCTCCGTGCCCGAAGGTCGTGCCACGTTCGGTGAGTAGAATTTCGGACGATCCTTTACTGCGCAGTTTCTCGACGGCGGGGCCCACTTGCCAGGGAGCCATAAATTGCCCTTTCTTTAGATTAACGGGCTTGCCTGTCGCTGCTGCAGCCAGCAGAAGGTCTGTCTGGCGACAGAGAAAAGCGGGGATCTGCAGCACATCGACAACGTCCGCCGCAAGGGCAGCCTGAGTCGGTTCGTGAATATCGCAGAGGGTTCGAATATCCAGTGAAGCCCGCAAGTCGCCAAGCAACTCAAGGCCAGCCTCGATGCCGGGGCCGCGCCATGCTGAGATAGAACTGCGGTTTGCCTTATCAAACGAGGCTTTGAAGACGAAGGTAAAGCCAGCAGCCTCTGCTACATCGCGTAGCACCTGCGCCGTTTCAAAGAGCTGATTACGGCTCTCGATGACGCAAGGTCCAGCGAATAGCATGGGACGATCAGGCTGCTCGATCCCGTCTGGGCTCGATGTGTGAGGCTTGGGCTGGATAGTCGCTGATGACATCGCTACATACTACGCCGGGTGCAAGACGGGAGTGAATCCTGTTAGGCTACTCAGCGCAGGGCTTTGAATTTTCGCTGTTACATGGGCCATTTGAGTATGGGCTCGTAAGGCCGATGGCAGCTAAGCGAGGGTAATGATGGCTGGTAGCGGACGCCTCGGCGAACTCCTTCTTCGTGAACAACTCATCACGCCGCTTGAATTGCAGCAGGCGATTGAACAGCAGCGCAATGCTGGGGGACGTCTTGGTTATCAACTCACCAAGATGGGCTTTATCGAGGAGAACGAACTTACTGCTTTTCTCAGTAAACAGTATGGCGTTCCTTCTATTGACCTGGGCGAGTTCGACATCGAACTCGACATCATCAAGCTGATTCCCAAAGAGGTGGTCCTCAAGCACCAGATTATTCCAGTGAACCGAACTGGCGCGACGCTGATCGTCGCCATGGCCGACCCCTCCAACATATTTGCTATTGACGATATTAAGTTCCTTACGGGCTACAACGTCGAGGTGGTGGTTGCTTCTGAGCAGGCAATCGAGGGGGCCGTTGAGAAGTACTACACGTCTAACGTCACGTTCGATGACGTAATGCTCGACTTCGATGACGAAGAGGTTGATGTCATCGACGCCGACGAGGACATGAACGAGCTCGATCTCGAGAAGTCCGCAGGTGACGCGCCGGTCATCAAGTTGGTGAATCTGATTCTTCTCGATGCGATTCGTAAGGGTGCTTCAGATATTCACGTTGAGCCCTTTGAGAAGCAGCTTCGTGTTCGCTACCGGATCGACGGCATGTTGTACGAAGTCATGAAACCGCCGGTAAAACTCAAGCACGCGATCACCTCGCGTCTCAAGATCATGAGCATGCTGGATATCGCTGAGCGGCGCCTGCCTCAAGATGGGCGTATCAAGCTCAAGATGGGCAAGAACAAAGAGATGGACTTTCGCGTCTCTGTGTTGCCTACCATCTGGGGTGAGAAGGTCGTCCTGAGGCTTTTGGACAAGTCCAACCTGCAACTCGACATGACCAAGCTTGGCTTCGAGGAGAAGGTGCTCGAGAAGTTCAAGAAGGCTGTTCACATGCCGTTCGGCATGATCTTGATTACCGGACCTACTGGTTCCGGTAAGACGACGACGCTGTACTCATCGCTCTCTGAACTGAATCGGTCTGACGTAAACATCAGTACCGCTGAGGACCCCGTTGAGTACAACCTGTTTGGTATCAATCAGGTGCAGATGCACGATGACATCGGCTTGAACTTCAGTTCTTCGCTACGTTCCTTCTTGCGTCAGGATCCAGACATTATTCTGGTGGGCGAGATTCGCGACTTCGAGACCGCTGAGATTGCCATCAAGGCTGCGCTGACCGGGCATATGGTGCTCTCTACTCTGCACACCAATGACGCTCCTTCTTCGGTGAGTCGTCTTCTTAATATGGGTATTGAGCCCTTCCTTATCTCCGCTTCGGTGGTCTGTATTGGTGCGCAGCGTCTGGTGCGTAAGAACTGCAGCGAGTGTCGTGAGCAGGTTGAGGTGCCCACGCAGAGCCTCCTTGACCTCGGCTTCCATCCCGATGTGGTTGATGACGTCGTCGTTATGCGAGGTAGCGGCTGTCGGCTCTGTAATGGCTCGGGCTACAAGGGCCGTATAGCTATCTACGAGATCATGTTCATGACGGATGAACTCCGTGAGTTCATCCTCAATGGCGCATCGACTCTCGAACTCAAGAGAGAAGCTATTCGCGAAGGCATGAAGAGCCTGCGGATGTCGGCTTTAAGTAAGCTTGAGGAGGGGATGACGTCTTTGGATGAGGTCGTTCGAATGACCGCCGAAGACTAATTAACCCTGCAGCGAAAGGGGGCCAAAGGCCCTCTTTACCGTGCCGGCTTAGACGTTCTCGCGCTTACGCAGCAGCCTTCTTAGACAGTCGGCCTCTCACCTCGGTGGCCTCACCCAGCTGCAGGCGGAAGCGTCCCGGGACTCTGTAGCGTCCTCCTGGACGCAGGTCTTTGCCGTTGAGGCGGGTGCGGTTCGAGGCTGTGGGAGAGACCTCAAGCCACCACTCTTTGCCCTCCATAGCGGGCCTGATGACTACGTGGTAGCGGTGCACTGTGTCGTCTTGCTGAATGACAACGCGATTGTCGGTTGCGCGACCGACGCTGAAGCTCTTGCGGAACATCTTTGTCTTTCGAGCGACCGGCTTGCCGTCTTGCAGGACGCCGATCTCAAAGGGGGTCAGAGCTTCGTAGGTGGAGCCATCATCGACGACACCCATGGATACGGTCATGCCTGTCTTGGCTGCGGCAGCCCCAGCTTGTTGCTGCTCGTTTGTACTGCTCATGGTTGCGCCAGCATCCTGGGCTGCAGGGGAGTCCGTTGGGACGGGCTTGCTCTCTTTTGCCTTGGCCTTTTTCTTTGGCGTGGCCTGAACACGTGTGTCCTCGCCGCCTTCCTCACTGTCAGAGCTTGAGCCGGGCCCGAGTTGTG
>Ga0163179_10001127_pt1 | contig 18993 bp, 16 predicted proteins | sample AtlANTMetagenome_FD_109643 | JGI IMG/M metagenome (GOLD analysis project Ga0163179, IMG submission 109643) | Marine eukaryotic phytoplankton communities from the Atlantic Ocean - Atlantic ANT 2 Metagenome | ecosystem: Environmental > Aquatic > Marine > Oceanic | place: North Atlantic Ocean... | reverse complement strand
TGAGCAGCTCGGCGTAGCGTCGCTGCGCTTCTACGGAGCCCCAGCGGCCGCAGTAGAAGGTCTTGCCGTCGATGGTGACCCTGGCTTGGCCGCTGGAGTGCTTGCCGAGCTTGGGGGTCCGGCGACGTGGCGTGGACTGGTGCGAAGCCATGGAGACCGAATGGACCTCATGGCACGGTTGGTAAGCGCAGTGCTTAGCGTTCTTGCCCGCTTTCGGGGCGCTCTTCTGCTTCATCTCCGTCCTCCGAATCTGACAGTCGACTGTCAAAAACGAGCTCTCCGCTCTTTGAGGACGCTCACGGGCACCGGTGCAAGACCAACGCCTAGAAGCAGTTGAGATGGTCGGGCCGAGAGGATTCGAACCTCCGACCTACTGGTCCCAAACCAGTCGCGCTACCAAGCTGCGCTACGGCCCGACGGCGGGGACTCTACCGCGGGAAGGCTGACGAAGGAAGGCGCAGCTAGCACAGTTCGCATAGCATGGTCTTCATGACGCAACGTAAAGCGCGCACGAGCCCTCAGCGATCTAGGCGTCGCGGGGCTTGGCTGTCCGTCTTCGCGGCGCTCAGCGCCTGCGCGGCGCCTGGCACCTACGTCCCGCCTTTGGACGGCGCGCCAGCCGCGGTCCTGATCGGGCAAAGCTCGCCGTTGTGGTCCAACCCGTCACCCTTTGGCGTCATCGGCAAGACCCGATTTCGGCGGGTCGACGATGACGCCCTGGCGCGCTCGGCGTGGTCGGGATACCCCAGCGAAGTCCGCCTCGCACCCGGCCAACACTACGTAGAGGTCGAGGGGGAGGTCCGCATGGACGGCCGCAGCCTCGGACACGGCCGCGAGGCCTTCGTCGCAGACTTCGAGGCTGGCAAGGTCTACTGCGCCACCGTCCGACTCAATCAGCGGCTCGGCGCCGTGGTGTTTGACCTCGAAGAGCTGCCCGAGCAGCCTGAGGCCGCGGCCCCTGGTCACAATCCCGATCCTGGCGCGTCGTCTTTACGCTAAATCGCGCCGTTGCTATGGGCGCATCAGGCGCGCTTTTGACGGCGCAGCTCCCGCCGGTGCAGCCTGCAGCGCGCTGGCTTGCTACACTTTATCGGCGCCGCCCCCACGGCCCGATCCGTCTCGCTACCACCATGCCTCGTGAACCTGTCCATCGACGCGCACGGCGTCCTTACGCCTGGGCCGCTCGATCGGCCTTAAGCCTCCTGGCTGCGCTGTCGCTGATCTCCACGTCCGCCGCGCAGCAGGTCCGACAGGCGCCGCCCGCGCTGCTGTCCCAGTTTGACGTGAGCGTCGGCACCCTGCAGACGATCGGGCTGCCGCCGACGCAGCACGACCGCGTCGTCGCTTCCGTCGAGCTCGCGGGCGCGCGCTACACGATGGACCTGACGCTGCATGACGTGCGCGGCCCAGGCTTCCAGCTCTTCGAACGCACGAGCCTCGGCTTGGTCCCGCTGCCGCGCCCTGCGTGCGTCACCTATCGCGGCGCGCTCCGCGAGGTGCCTAACTCACGCGTCGCCGCGACCGTCATCGACGGCTCGATGGAGGCGATGATCTACCTGCCGCCTACCGCGGCGGGGCAGCCCGACACGACCTGGGTGATCCAGCACCTCCGGCGCGTGCAGCCAGCGGCGGGCCCGTCGCTGCACGTGGTCTATCGCGAGACCGACTCGCTGGTCTTGCCTTACCAGTGCGGCACCGTCAGCTCAGGCGCGACGAGCCCGCCGGCACCGGCCGGCGCAGACTTCACCGCGGTCTGCGAGATCGCGATCGAAGCGGACCGACAGTTCTGGCAGTGGAACAACAGCAACGTCACCCAGACGCAGAACGACGTCACCTCGGTGATGAACCAGGTCGACTTCATCTACGACCGCGACGTCGACGTCACCTTCACGGTGGTCACGATCATCGTCACGACCAACACGGTCTACACGACCAACGACTCGACCACGCTGCTGAGCCAGTTCTCCAACTACTGGAACACCAACAACGGCGCGATCCACCGTGACGTGGCGCACCTGTTCACGGGGCGCAACCTCACCGGCTCGACGATCGGCGTCGCCTACCTCGGCGTGATCTGCAGCCCAGGGAACAGCTACGGGCTGTCGCAGTCAGACTTCAGCAACAACTTCAACCGTCGCGTCGGCCTCACCTGCCACGAGCTCGGCCACAACTTCTCGGCCGGTCACTGCAACGGTAACAACCCGTGCTACATCATGTGCGCGAGCATCAACGGCTGTAACAACAGCGTGACGCAGTTCGGCACGAGCGCGGCCGCGCAGATCGACGGCTACGCGCACAACTCGATCTGCATGCCGCCGCCGGCGACGGTGCCCGTGTTGACGTCGTCGAGCCCGTCGACCGCGACCGTCTTCTCGCCTGGCGGACTGACGCTGCAAGGGACCGGCCTGCTGACGACCGATCGCTACACGGTCGCAGGGCAGACCTTCACCAGCGGCTACTCGGTGCTCAGCGACACGCAGGTGTCGGTGATGCTCCCGCAGGGCAGCGCGCTCGGCGCGGCCAGCGTCACCGTCGGCAACTCGCTCGGCACCAGCAACCCGATGACGTTCGCCTACACGTTGACGCAGCCGCCGAAGCTGCGCGCCTCCGCCTTGGTGCCGCCGACCGGCGGCGTGGCGTCGTTCGACTTCGCCGGCCTGCCCGGCAACCAATGGTTCTTGGTGCTCGGGCTCTCGCCGATCACCGCGCCCCTGCAAGGCCTAGACGTCTTGTCCAATCCGCTGCTGTTCACGTTCGGTAGCCACCCAGCGCCGCTCGGCATCAGCAACCTGCAGGTGCCCGTGCCTGGCGGTATCGGACCCCTGCAGCTCTTCCTGCAGATCGTCGAAGGTGACCCCGCAGGCGTCGCGGTCGGCGCCTCGAATCTGACCATGACGATCTTGCAGTAGGCGCGCGCAGAGACGTCGTGCACTCGGTAGCAAGGGCGGGTGCGCGCAGCGCGCGCTGGATTGGACCCGGCCGCGGCTTCGGACGTCAGTCCGAGCGTTTGATGTGCCGATAATCAAAGGGCGCGGTCGCGTGCTCAGGGCGCGGCCCAGGCTGAGGCGGCGCTTACACTGTGTCGGTCTCTGCGTCCGTCCAGCCAGCGCCTTTGGTTTGACCTTCGATGGTGTCCTCTTCGCCTCCTCCAACTGTCGTAGAGCCCGTTTCCGGGCGCCCTACGAAGGTCGCGGTGATCGGCGCCGGCTTCATCGCCGACGTGCACCTGCAGGTGTTGCAGAGCGTCTCAGACGTAGAGGTGGTCGCGCTCTGTGACGTCTCGGCGGCCCACGCCGAACGACTCGCGCAGAAGTTCGGCGTCGAGCGAACATACACCTCGATCGACGACATGGCGGCGTCGTGCGAGATCGACGCCGTGCACCTGCTCGTCCCGCCCGGACTCCACAAGGCGCTCGCCGCGCAATGCCTCGCTCTCGGTTGGCACACGCTGGTCGAGAAGCCGTTGGTCGTGAGGTCCGCGGAGGTCGAAGAGCTCGACAGGTTGGCCGCTAAGCGCGGGCTGGTGCTGGCGGTCAATCACAACTACGTCTGGCACCCTGCGATCAAGGCGTTGGAGGGCTACCTCCAGGCCGGCCGGCTCGGCCGCTTGGAGCACGTGACGCTCCAGCACCACGTGCCGCTGCGTCAGCTGCAAACCGGCGACGTCGGGCACTTCATGTTCCAAACCCAGGCGAACATCATCTGGGAGCAGGGGGTCCACCTGTTCTCGATGATCTACTCGCTCCTCGGCTCCTGCCAGGAGGTGGCGGTGCTGACCGGCGATCGTCGGAAGCTGTCTAACGGCGTAGAGTTCGTCGAAGAGTGGGTCGTGCGCCTCGAGTGCGTGCGTGGCTCCGCGACCGTGCGGATGGCGTTCGGCAAGCCTTGGCTAGAGACGACGGTGCAGGCGATCGGCACCGACGGCGCGGCGCTGCTCGACCTCGCCCGCGGCAGTTGCTGGGTGCGGCGTAAGACCCGGTGGCTCGACTTCCTCGACGGCGCCCGCAACCTGGCCTCGGGCGCGAAGCAGCTGACCGTTCGCTCGTTCGCGGCGTTGTTCGGCTACGTGTTCGCGCTGTTCAAGATCCGGTTCTCTGACGACCCGTTCTTGCGGGGGATGAGGGGCACGCTGACAGCGTTTCACCAGGCGGTCCGCGGTGAGGTGCTCCCCGCGGTGATGACCGCGCGCGGCGCTAAGGACGTGCTGCAGGTTTGCGAGCAGGTCGCTGAGGCGTCGGGCGTGAGCATGGAGCCGCCGCCCGCGCCGACGGACCTGCCAGCGCCGGGTGCGGCGCGTCCGGGCGAGGTCGTCGTGCTCGGCGGCACCGGGTTGATCGGGCGTCGCTGCGTGCGCCGTCTGCGCCAAGCCAAGCGGCCGGTGACGATGCTGGTGCGCAAGCCAAGCCTGTTGCCGCCCGAACTCCGGGACGGCTCGGTGCGGGTGTTCGTCGGTGACGCTGCAGATTCAAAAGCGCTCGCGCGCGCGTTCCAAGGCGCCGAGCGCGTGCTGCACCTAGCCACCGCGGCGGGCACCGACCCGGCGCGGATCGAGCACGTGATGGCAGACTCGGTGCGGGTCGCAGGGGAGATGGCCCGCGCGGCTGGCGTCGCGCGGTTCGTCTACGCGAGCAGCACCGCGGCCTTGTGGCTGGGGGACGCGGGTGAGGTCGACGGCAGCGTCGGCGCGGATACGCGACCGCACCTTCGGGCCGCTTACGCGCGCGGAAAGATCGCGGCTGAGGGCGCGCTCAAAGGCGTCGCGGCGAAGGGGCTCGAGGTCACCGTGCTCCGGCCCGGGATCGTCGTCGCGCACGACGGCCTCCTGGAGCACTCGGGCGTCGGACTGTGGGTACGCGATAATCACTGTGTCGGGTGGGGGCGCGGCAAGCACCCGCTCCCGTTCGTGCTGGCGACCGACTGCGCGCAGGCCTTCGTCGCGGCGCTCGACGCGCCCGACGCCGGCGGCAAGTCTTACAACCTCGCCGGCGACGTGCGCTTGTCAGCGCGTGAGTACGTCGAAGCGCTGGCGGTGCGCACCGGCCGCGATTATCACTTCCACCCGACTCCTATTTGGTGGATGTGGACCCAAGAGCTGCTTAAGTACGCCGTCAAGGTGATCGCGCGCAAAGAACGCGAATGGCTCGCTCACCGCGACTTCGCGTCGCGGTCGTTTACGACGGCGTTGGATTGCTCTGACGCCAAGCGCGACCTCGGGTTCACGCCTGAGCACGACCCCGCGCACTTCTTAAACCGCATCTTCGTGGAGCAACGGTGAGCGCGCCGCTCCGCTTCGTGCACGTCTTCTCGACCTTTAGTCGAGGAGGGTCGCAGGTCCGCGCGACGCAGCTGATGCGTCATATGGGGCGGGGTGTCGAGCACGTCGTGCAGGCGATGGACGGCAACATCGAGGCCCGCTCGTTGATCGGCCCTGGCGTTCAGGTGGAGTTCGAGCCGGCGCCCGCTACGGGCGGGTTCTTAAAGACCCGTAAGGCGCAGGTGAGCTGGCTGCGAGGTCAGCGGCCGGATCTGGTGTTGACCTACAATTGGGGCGCGATCGAGACCGTCGCCGCCGCCAAGCGGGCCGGTTTACCGCAGGTGCACCACGAGGACGGCTTCGGCGTCGAAGAGGTGAGCAAGCGGTTCCGGCGACGCAATTGGGCGCGGCGGTGGCTCCTGCGAGGGGTGCCGCTCATCGTGCCGTCGCGCGGCTTGCAGCGGATCGCGATGGATGAGTGGGGCGTGGTCGCCGAGCGGCTGGACAACGGCGTCGACCTGCAGCGCTTCACGCCCGCTGCTGAGGAGCCGCTCGCGTTAGTGGTGGGGACCGTCGGCGGCATGCGCCCGGAGAAGGATTACTCCACCTTGCTACAGGCCTTTGCCAAGATGAAGCGCGCGGTGAAGCTTTGCATCTTGGGGGGCGGCCCGCTTGAGCGCGAGCTGCGCGCCGAGTGCGCGCGGCTGGGCCTCGATCAACGCGTGACGTTCCCCGGCTTCAGCGACGACACGCCGGCGCACTACCGCAAGTTCAACGTGTTCGTGATGTCGTCACGCACCGAGCAGATGCCCATCGCGGTGGTCGAGGCGATGGCCAGCGGCCTACCGGTGGTCTCCACAAACGTCGGCGACATCGGCGTCATGATCGCTGAGCCCAACCGGTCCCTGCTGGTCGCTCCTGGCGACTCGGGGGCGTTGGCTGCTGCGCTGGATCGGATCTGCGCCGATCGTCAGCTACGACGGCAGCTTGGCGCGGCCAACCGGGCAGAGGCCGTGGCGCGCTATGCCGGCGATCGGTGCTTGGAGGCGTTTGCCTCGGTCTATCGCCGAGCCTGCCGTTAAGCCGTAAGTCGTTTGCTTGAATAGCGGTTCCGGTTGGCTCACTCGGCGCCCCCTCGCTATCCTGCTTGCGCCATCATGTCGCTGAATGACCTCGAAATCGCGCGTTCTATCCCGCTACGTCCCCTGTCCGAGGTCGCTCGGGTCATGGGGTTGACCGACGAAGACCTGGAGCCCTACGGCCACAGCAAGGCCAAGGTCAAGCTAGGCTGCCTCAAGGAGCCTGCGCAGAAGCAGGGCAAGTACATCGTCGTGACCGCGATCACGCCCACGCCGCTGGGCGAAGGCAAGACGGTGCACACCGTGGGCATCAGCCAGGCGCTTAACCGCATCGGCAAGGGCACGTGCTGCGTGATCCGGCAGCCGTCGATGGGGCCGGTGTTCGGGATCAAGGGCGGCGCCGCCGGCGGTGGCTACAGCCAAGTCGTGCCGCCAGAGGAGATGAACCTGCACCTGACCGGCGACTTCCACGCCGTCACGTCGGCCCACAACCTCTGCGCAGCGTTCCTGGACGCGCACCTGTTCCACGGCAACGAGAAGGACATCGACGTAGACCAGATCACCTGGCGCCGCGTGTTGGACATGAACGACCGCGCGCTGCGGGAGATCGAGGTCGCGCGCGGCGGCGAGAAGAACGGGACGCCGCGCGTCACCGGCTTCGACATCACATCGGCCTCAGAGATCATGGCCGTGTTGGGCCTCGCCACAGATATCCATGACCTGCGCAAGCGCCTGGGTGAAATGGTGGTCGGCTACAACACCGGCGGGGAGCCGGTGACCGCTGAGGACATCAAGGCCGCAGGCGCGATGACCGCGATCCTGAAGGACGCGCTCAAGCCAACCTTGATGCAGACGCTCGAGGGGACGCCAGCCTTAGTGCACACCGGGCCGTTCGCCAACATCGCGCACGGCAACAGCTCGATCGTCGCAGACTACGTGGCGCTGCGCTCTGCCGACTACGTCGTGACCGAGGCCGGCTTTGGCGCAGACATGGGCGCGGAGAAGTTCTTCGATATCAAGTGCCGCGCTTCGGGGCTCAAGCCAGACGCGGCGCTGCTGGTGGCGACCGTGCGCGCTCTGAAGACCCACAGCGGCCAGTTCGAGATCAAGCCCGGCAAGCCGCTACCAGAAGGTCTCTCGCAAGAGAACCTCGACGCGCTCGAGCAGGGCATCGGTAACCTCGAGAAGCAGATCGAGAACGTGCGTCAGTTCGGCGTCCCGGTCGTCGTCGCGATCAATAAGTTCCCGACGGACAGCGACGCTGAGATCGCGTTCGTTAAGGAGCGCGCGCTCGCCGCTGGCGCTGCCGACGCGCACGTGTCGACGCTGTTCGCCGACGGGGGCAAAGGTGGCGAGGACCTTGCGCACGCGCTGGTCAAGGCCTGCGAAGCGCCGAGCACGTTCCAGCTGCTCTACAAGGATGAAGACACCCTGAAGCAGAAGATCGAGGTGATCGCGACCAAGATCTACGGCGCGGACGGCGTTGACTACGAGCCAGAAGCCGAGAAGCAGCTGGCGAAGTTCGAGGCCTCAGGCTTCGGCAAGCTGCCCATCTGCATGGCGAAGACGCAGTATTCGCTGAGCCACGACCCCAAGCTCAAGGGGCGCCCGACCGGCTTCCGCTTCCAGGTGCGCGACGCGCGCGTCGCGGTCGGGGCGGGCTTCGTCTACCCGCTCGCTGGCGCGATCATGACGATGCCTGGGCTCGGCAAGGCGCCCGCGGGCCATCAAATGGACATCGACGAGAACGGCGACGTCGTCGGCATGATGTGATGAAGCTTGCGCGGGCGGTCGCTGCGACGCGCGGCGTCTCACGCGTCGGCGCGCGCCCGGAGCTCGCTCAGGGTGACCACGTCGAGCCCGCGGGATCGCAGGCCCGCTAGGGTCAGGCGCATGGCCTCGAGGTTCCATTCGCGGCAGCCGCGCTCGGGCATGTGGATCAACGCGATCGATCCGTCCGAGCAGGCGTTTAGCACGGTGCGCGCGATCCACCGCGGATCAGGGATTGCGGTGTCATGCGCGAACGCGTCGCACACCACGTGCTGCATGTCGCGCGCTTCGACCTCGGCCTGCATGTCCTTGCTGAGGCGGCCGAACGGGGCCCGATACCATGGCGGCGGCGCGCTCCGATATCGGCGCAGGACCGCCTCGGTCTGGTCGAGGTCTGCCGCGAAGTCATCGCGCGAGTACGACGTGTAGGGGTGGTCACGCATGCTGTGGTTGGCGAGCTCGTGGCCGTCTCTGAGCAGCCGCATGACGGCCTCGGGCCGGGTGTGCTCGCAGTGGGTGCCCGCCACAAAGAACGTCGCCCTGGCGGCGTGCTCGAAGAACAGCGCTCGGACCTCGTCGAGCATGCAGCCAGACGGGTTGTCGAGGCCGCAGAAGCCGTCGTCGATGGTGAACGCCACCGCGCCGCGCGCGGCCATATGAGAGATGGTCGAGCGCGGATAGAGCCATCGCGTCCACCGTCGGAGCCCCGGCGCGGTCAAGAGCCGCCACCCGAGCTTTCTCGCCCAGAGCGAGTGCCAGCGCAGGTCCGACGGTTCGCGCGGGTCGTGGTCTCTGCCGAGTCGTTGCGTTGCCATGCCTCGGTGCGCGCGACGCGCGCGCGTCGCCGCTAGAGCGCCGCCCTGATCCGCGCCGCGACCTTGGCAGGCGTAAAGCCAATGTGCGCGGCGGCCTCATCGCCGGGCGCGCTGAGCCCGAACCCGTCGTGGCCGATGCAGCGGTCCAGCCGCCCCGTGAGCTGGCACCACCACTCGGGGCGACCCATCTCCAGCGCGAAGCGGGGGGCGTCGCCGAGCACCGCGTCGGTGTAGGCGTCCCCTTGTTGCAGGAACAGCTCGAGGCACGGGATCGACACGACCCGGGTCGTCACGCCGTCGGCGGTCAGCGCGTCGGCGGCCGCGATCGCGAGCGAGACCTCAGCGCCAGTCGCGCAGATGGTCGCGTCGGCGTCGGCGCGCTCTGCGACGACGTAGCCGCCGCGCAGCGCCTCGGACCGGTCCCAACCTGCGGCGTGGGGCAGCGGCGAGAGCCCTTGGCGCGTCAGGGCCAGCGCCACTGGCCCGCCTTCGCGCGTCAGCGCGTAGGTCCAGGCAGCCGCGGTCTCTGGGCCGTCCGCCGGGCGGAACACGTGCAGGTTGGGGATCGCGCGCAGCGTCGCGAGGTGCTCGACTGGCTGGTGGGTGGGGCCGTCTTCGCCGACCATCAGGCTGTCGTGGGTGAAGACGAACGTCGCCGAGATCTTCATCAGCGCGGCGAGGCGGATCGGCGTGCGCATGTAGTCGGCGAACACCAAGAACGTGCTGCCAGCGGGGTGGAAGCCGCCGTGCAGGGCGATGCCGTTCATGACCGCGCCCATGCTGTGTTCGCGGATGCCGTAGTGCATCGTGCGGCCGGCGCGGTCGTCGCGCGTGAAGGACCCGGCGGCGTGGATCGCGGTCTTGCAAGAAGGGTCCAAGTCCGCGCTGCCTGACACCAGGCCCGGCATCAGCGCGGCGGCTCTCTGGATCACCTTGCCGCTGGTCGCCCGCGTCGCGGCCTTGTCGTCGCCAGCGGCCTCGAGCAGCTGCTCGAACAAGTCCTCGGGCGCTTTACCCGACCGCATCGCGTCCCACGTCGACGCGACGTCGGGATATCGCTGCCGCCACGCGTTGAAGTCTTGGTGCCACTGCTTGCGGGCGGCCTCGTTCTCCGCTTTCCGCAGCCGGAAGATCTCGCGGGCCTTGTCGTCGACGAAGAACTCTTGCGCGGGGAGCCCCAGCGCCTCCTTGGTCAGCGCGATCTCGTCTGCGCCGAGCGGCGCGCCGTGCACGCCGTGGGTGTCGGCCTTGTTTGGGCTGCCTTTGCCGATGGTGGTCTTGCAGCAGATCAACGTCGGTTGCCCGTCGGTCGTCGTCGCCGCGGTCAGCGCGCGGCGGACGTCGCTCGTGTCGTGGCCGTCGCAGCTCAGCACGCGCCACCCCTGCGCTTCGAAGCGCCGCTGGATGTCTTCGCCGGTCGCGAGGTCTGTGTGGCCTTCGATCGTGATGTGGTTGTCGTCGAACAGGCAGATCAAGTTGTCCAGGGCGAGGTGGCCGGCGAGCGCCGCGGCCTCATAGCTGAGTCCCTCCATCAGGTCGCCGTCGCCGACCGTCACGAACACGCGGGAGCAGAGCAGGTCGGTCCCGGCGCGCGCGGCGGCCATCTGCGCGGCGACGGCCATGCCGACGGCGTTCGCGAAGCCCTGGCCGAGCGGGCCGGTCGTCGTCTCGACGCCGGCGACCTCGCCGACCTCTGGGTGGCCAGGCGTCTTGCTGTGCAGCTGCCGGAACTGCCCGAGGTCCTCGAGCGAGAGCGGATAGTCGGCGAGGTGCAGCAGGGAGTAGAGCAGCATCGAGCCGTGGCCGCCGGAGAGGACGAAGCGGTCCCGCCCTTGCCACTCGGGCTCCTCAGGGGTCCAGCGCAAGAACTCGGTCCACAGCACCGCGGCGACGTCTGCCATGCCCATCGGCATCCCCGGGTGTCCGGAGTTGGCCTTCTGCACGGCGTCCATGGTCAGGCATCGGATCGTGTTGGCGACGGAGGTGAGGTCTTGCATAGTCGCGGTCATCCGCGCTTGACCATACCGAGCGCGGACGCAGGTGCCCACGGTGGACTGCGATGAGCCTCATCGGGCAGCCGCGGGCGCGTTGGAGGATACCGCAAATCTCGCGCCTCAAGCCTTCGCGGAGAGCGTCTACGGCGTCGCGGGGCGGGCTGCCGCGCCGCGGCCGCGGCTCAGTGGCCCTCTTTGACGTTGTTGACGTTCCAGGCCGGGACGATGACCTCGACGGTGCCGCCCTCGGGGAGCCGCTCGAGCTTGGCTTGGCAGGCGAGGCGTGAGTCCAGGCCCACATCTCGCGCCTCGTCGAGCTGGTCTTGCTCGTCTTCGCTGGCCTCGGGGAAGCAGTCAAAGCCCTGCTTGATCTTGATGTGGCAGGTCGAGCAGGCGCAGACGCCGCCGCAGGCGTGGTCGAGGTCTACGCCCTGGTTGAGCGAGGCGTTCAGGACCGTCTGGCCGACTTCGAGCGTGAGCTCTTTGGTCTCGCCGTCTTCGTGCACGATCAGTCGGGCTTGGCTCATCGCTGTTGTTCTTCTTTCAGGGCCTTGGTGACCGACGCGCTGATGACGTCGTCGGCGATGGTCGCGGTGACCTTGGTGAGGTCGTCGCAGCCGGCTTTGATTGCGTCTGGCTCCGCGTCTTGGTCGACGAGCTTCTGCAAGGCCTTCATCGCCTTGTGGACCGCGAAGGTTTGGTCGGGCGGCAGTTCGGCCATCTGCAGCGCTTGCTTGGTCCCGCGGAGCATCGCGACCGCCTTGGCGCTCGCCTCGATGGCCTCGCGCGCCTCGTAGTCGTCCTGCGCGTTCTCGATCGAGTCGAGCATCATCCGTCGGACCTCTTCGCGAGTGAGCCCAAAGGTCGGCACGATCTGGATCGAGGCCTCGACGCCGGTGCGTTGCTCGAGGGCGGTGACCCGCAGCACGCCGTCCGCGTCAACCAGGAAGGTGACCATGACGCGGGGCAGGCCCGCGGGCATTGGGGGGATGCCGCTCAGCTTGAAGCGTCCTAGCAGACGGCAATCATCGGCTAGCTCGCGCTCGCCTTGGTAGATCGCCAGCTCCACCGCGGTCTGGTCGTCGACGCCGGTAGAGAAGTCTTCGGAGACGCTGGTCGGGATGGTGCTGTTGCGCAGGATCAGCTTCTGCACCGCGCCGCCGAGCGTCTCGAGGCCGAGCGAGAGCGGGATGACGTCGAGTAGCAGCAGCGACTTGTCGTTGCCGGCGAGCACGTCGGCCTGGATCGCGGCGCCGAGCGCGACCGCGAGGTCGGGGTCGACGTCGGTGTGCGGCGCCTTTCCCATCAGCGCCTCGAGGCGCGCGCGGACCGCCGGCACGCGCGTGCTGCCGCCGACGAGCACGACGTCGTCGATCGCTCCCGGCGCGAGCCCGGCGTCTTTGATCGCGCTGGAGACGCAGTCGAGGGTGCGTTGGACCAAAGGGGCGATCGCTGCTTCGAACTCGGCGCGCGTGACGGTCAGCTTGACGTCGCCGCGGTCGCCGAGGTCGAGCTCGAGGGTCGCCTCGTCTTGTTGGCTCAGTCGGATCTTTAGGCCCTCAGCGGCGCTGCGCACGGCCTGCAGCACGAACGGGTCCTCAGCGCCTCGCTTGCTGGGCAAGCTCTTCAGGATGCGCTCGACCAACAGTTGGTCGAAGTCGTCGCCGCCTAGGTGGGTGTCGCCGGCGGTCGCCAGCACGCGGAAGACGCCGTCTTGGATGCTCAGGACGGAGACGTCAAAGGTCCCGCCGCCCAGGTCGTAGACCAGCACGGCGCCGTCGTTTTTGCCGCCGAGGCCGTACGCCAGCGCGGCCGCGGTCGGCTCGTTGATGATTCGCAGGCAGGACAGGCCGGCGAGCGCAGCGGCGTCCTTGGTGGCTTGCCGTTGGGCGTCGTCGAACCACGCGGGCACCGTCACGACCGCCTCGGTGACGGTTTGGCCGAGCGCTTGCTCCGCGGTCTCTTTGAGCCGCCCGAGCACGATCGCCGAGATCGCTTCTGGGGACAGCTCGCGGTCGTCGACGCGGACGCGCGGCAGGCCGCGCTCTCCAGCGACGACGGGGTAGGGGAGCTCTGAGATGTCCTCGGCGCACTCGGCCGCCGAGCGCCCGATCAGCCGCTTCACCGAGAACACCGTGCGCGCCGGGTGCTCGAGCCGCTTGGCCTTCGCCGCCGCGCCGACCAAGGTCTGGCCGTCGGGGTGAAAGCAGACCATCGACGGGGTGAGCGGGTCCGCGCCTTGGTCGCGCAGGACGTGCGGGTCCTTGCCCGCGCGCACCGCGGCGAGGCTGTTGGTCGTGCCGAGGTCGATGCCGATCACGAGGCGCTGCTCTTCCTTCGCCGCGTCGCTCATCCTTTGGCCTCCAGGTCTCGCAAGGCCTTCAGGTAGTAGTGGGACTCGTGGACGCGCCGAGCAGCGGCGTCGAGGTCCTCGGCCTCCACGTCGCGCTTGAGGGCATCGAGCCCGGCGTCGGCCGCGCTGCGAAGGCGCTCGCGCAGCGCCGCGACCTGCTCGCCCTCCGCGAACGCCACCTCTTCGGCGAGCTCGAGCGCCTCAGCGAGGAACATCGGGTCGAGCTTCTTGTTGGCCTCGAGCACGCCGTGTCGCTCCGCTTCTAGCAGCGCGCGCGCGCGTCTCCACGGGTCTCGGAGCACCTTCCAGGCGTCGTTGACCTCGGCGGCGCGCTGCAGCACCGCGGTCGCGTCTGCCTCGTTCTCTGCGCGGTGGTGGTCTGGGTGGCACTCGCGCGAGAGCTTCAGGTAGCGGCGCTCGAGGTCCGCGGCGTCGAGGTCCAAGGTCCTGGCGATGCCGAAGACCGCGAACGCGTCGGTAGCGGGGACGTGGGGCACTTGGGGGAGGGGAGAGAGTGGGGAGGCTACGCGCTGAAGGAGGTGCCGCAGCCGCACGTGCCGGACGCTTGTGGGTTCTTGAACACGAAGCCGCGGTCGAGCAGGCCGTCGTTGAAGTCCAGCTCCGTGCCGCCCATGAAGAACTCGCTCTTCTTGTCGACGACGATCTTCACGCCGTGCTGTTCGAAGGTGAGGTCGAACTCCGTAGGCCCGGCCTGGTCGAAGTCGAGCACGTAGGTGAACCCTGAGCAGCCGCCGCCCTTGGCGCCGATACGCACCCAGGTGGAGTCGATGGGGAACTCCTGCTCCTTGATGACCCGTTGGATCTCTTTGGCGGCGCGCTCGGTCAGCTCTACGCCGCGGCTGGGCTGAGACTTCTCGCCCGCCTCTGCCGTGGCGGTCTTCTTGTCGTCGCCTTCGCTCACGTCTGCTGCTCCTCGGCCGGGAGCTTGCCGTTCTTGCGCTTCCAGTCGTCGATCGCCGCCTTGATCGCGTCCTCGGCGAGCACCGAGCAGTGGATCTTGACCGGCGGCAGCGCCAGCTCTTCGACGATCTGGGTGTTCTTAATCTGTGCCGCGTCGTTGACGGTCGTGCCCTTCAGCCACTCGGTCGCGAGCGATGACGAGGCGATCGCCGAGCCGCAGCCGTATGTCTTGAACTTGGCATCGACGATGTTGCCGCCGTCGTCGACCTTGATCTGCAACTTCATGACGTCGCCGCACTCTGGCGCGCCGACGACGCCGGTGCCGACGTCTTCGGATTCTTTGTCGAGTGAGCCGACGTTCCGTGGGTTCTGGTAGTGGTCTAGGACCTTGTCGCTGTACGCCATGATTAGGATCGGTTGGGGTGATTGTGTTCTAAGTGGATGAGCGGCGCAGCGGCTAGTGATGCGTCCATTTGACCTTGCTGATGTCGATGCCCTCTTGGACCATCTCCCACAGCGGGCTCATCTCGCGGAGCCTCAGGGCCTCTTTGACGACGCGGTCTGCCGCGAAGTCGACCTCTGCCTCGGTCGTGAAGCGCCCCATCGAGAAGCGGATCGAGCTGTGCGCGAGCTCGTCGCCGAGGCCGAGGCTCTTGAGCACGTAGCTGGGCTCGAGGCTCGCCGAGGTGCACGCGGAGCCCGAGGAGACCGCGATCTCCTTGATGCCCATTAAGAGGGACTCGCCCTCGACGTAGGGGAACGAGATGTTGGTCAGGTGCGGGAGGCGGTTGTCAGGGTCACCGTTGATTACAGCGTCTGGCATCGCGGCTAGCACGCGGCTCTGGAGGCGGTCTCGAAGCGCGATCAGGTAGGGGACCTCTGTGTCCATCTCCTCGCGGCAGATCTTGGCGGCCTCGCCCATGCCGACGATGCCGGTCACGTTCAGCGTGCCCGAGCGCATGCCGCGCTCGTGGCCGCCGCCGTCCATCTGCGAGGTCAGGCGGACTCGCGGGCTCTTGCGCCGCACGTAGAGGGTGCCGACGCCCTTCGGCCCGTACATCTTGTGGGCGCTGAGCGACAGCAGGTCGATGTGCTGCTCCTCGACGTCTAGCGGGAGCTTGCCTGCCGCTTGGGTGGCGTCGGTGTGGAACAGCGTGCCCTTGGCTTTGCAGAGCGCGCCGATCTCCTTGAGCGGGTGAGCGGTCCCCATCTCGTTGTTGGCTGCCATCAGCGAGACCAGGATGGTCTTGTCGGTGATCGCATCTTCGAGCTGCTTGAGGTCGACGTGGCCTTGGCCGTCGACCTCTAGCCAGGTGACCTCGTAGCCTTGGGTCTCCAAGTACTTCATCGGGTCGAGCACGGCCTTGTGCTCGGTCACCGCCGTGATCATGTGGTTGCCCTTCTGCTTGTACATCTGGGCGACGCCTTTGATCGCGAGGTTGTTGGCCTCCGTAGAGCCGCTGGTCCAGAGCACCTCTTTGGGGTGCGCGCCGATCAGCTGCGCGACCTGTGAGCGCGCCTCTTCTACCGCGGCTTCGGCGGTCCAGCCGAACGAGTGGCTGCGGCTGGCAGCGTTGCCGAAGGTCTCAGTGAAGAAGGGGACCATGCGCTCGACGACCCGCGGGTCGCAGGGCGTCGTGGCGCTGTAGTCGAGATAGATCGGGTTGTTCATCAGGTTTGGGTGCCGGAGCGCTCGGTTGCTCTTGCGGTTGGGGCTGCGCTGACAGGGGTCATCGCACATAGTTCGTCGAGGCGGATCTCGTCGAACAGCTGGACCATTCGTTCGTGCACGACGCGCATCGGATGCTTGCAAGGGCACGAGGAGATCAGGGCGCAATCCCCACTGGCTTTGGACGGGGTTGGAACCTCGGTCAGGGTCGCCGCGGCGGCATCGCTCGCCGGAGCGAGGTCGGTGGAGCAGCAGTCCGCCAGCGCGAACTTGCCTTCGACCGCCTCCAGGATTTGACCTAGGGTGATGTCGGCGGGTTGCCGCGCCAGGCGGTAGCCGCCGCGCAGGCCGCGCGTGGATCGCAGTAGGTCGTGACGAGCGCAGTCTTTGAGCAGGTTCGCCACGACGCTCTTGTTCAGCCCGGACTGCTTGGCGATGTCCTGGGCGCTTAAGACGAGGTTCTCCGGGCTTGCACCTGGATACGCGCCCTGGCGGGCGATCGCGCCCAGCAGGAATACGGCGTAGTCAGCTTTTTTGGAGATGCGCAGCACAAGAATTGGGGAGAAGAAAGTAGCCCCATAATAGGGCTCATTCAACGCGTCGGCTGGAAATCACCCCGGCAGAAGGCACATTTGATGGTTCGTAGACGCCTCCGCCACCACGCGAGCTAATGACCGAGTCCTCACTGACCGCAACCCTCCTTGCTAACGGGCCATACGCACGCGCCGACGCGCCGTTCGAGCTGGTCGACGTCAACGGTCCCGATGCGGGGCCGTTCTTGCACCGGCTCTGCTCCCAGGACGTCTTGGGGCTCGCCGAGGGCGAGGTGGCGCCGGCGGCCTTCCTCAACGCCAAGGGCAAGGTGCAGCTCACCGTGTTGGTGTGGCCGACTGATGAGGGGTTTCGGCTGGAGACGCAGCGCGTGCAGGCTGACGCGTTGGTGGAGTCGTTGCAGCGCTATCACTTCAGCGAGCAGCTGACGATCACGCGAGTTGAGGCCGCTGGGTGCCACGAGCTCGTCGCCGCTGCGACGGACCCGCTTCGGCGGGCAGACACGACCAGCAGCGGGTGTCGGGTCGCGTTCGCGCGGCGCGGGGTCCAGTTCGTGCGCAGCTACGGCGACGCATCGACTGCCGAGGCTGCTCCGCTGCCTGACGACCTCGCCGAGGCGCTGCGTATGGCCGCGGGCTTGGTGCGGATCGGGGTCGAGACGGAGCGGACCACGGTCGCGCTGGAGGCTGACCTCGACGACCACTGCTCCGCCAAGAAGGGCTGCTACACGGGGCAAGAGGTCATCGCGCGCCTGCGGACCTACGGCGGCGTCAACCGTAAGCTGTGCTTGTTGCGGATGGACGCCGGCGATGCGATCGACGCGCCGACGACGCTGCTCGAGCTAGAGGACGAGATCCCTGTCGGCCGCGTCTTGCACGCGATCTCGGTCAGCGGACACGACGGGCGCGTCGGTCTCGGCTACCTGCCGCGTGACTTCCAGGCGCTCGGCACTGAGTTGAAGCTAGAAGACGGCGGCGCGGTCGAGGTGGTCGGTTTCGCAGACGCGTAGCGCGGCAGGGCTGACAGTGCGCGCGGGCTTCCTCGACCTTGCTCGCGCTGACGCGGCGGTCACTTGTCCTGGCGGCGGCCGGTGGATGCTTCTTGGGCGGCGCCGACGATCTTGACGGCTGCAGCCTTGAGGATGCCGTCGCTGAACTCCTTTCCTCGGAGCGCGCGGAGCCGTTGGATCAAGACCTCGTCCGTCGGCGTCGGCTCCTTGTCGAGCACGGTCACTAAGTAGCAGCCGCTGCCGTCTTGGATGGGCATGGAGACCTGGGCGACGCCGAGCGCGAAGGCGGTTTTGCGGATGACCTCAGGCAGCTGTTGGGAGGCCGCGGTGTGCCAGCCGACGTCCCCGCCTTGGCGCTTGCTGCCGCTGTGCTCGCTCTCGATGCTCGCGGTCGCGGCGAAGCCGTCCTCGGCGATGCGCTCACGCACCTTGAGCAGCTGCTCCTTTGCCTGCTCAAACGAACGCGTGATGATCGCGTTGGGGACGTCGCGTGCGCGAACGTAGATCATGCCGACGCGCCGCCGCGGACCGACGAGGTCGAGCACCGACGCGCGCTGGTCTGCGAGCTCCTGCCGCAGCTGCTCGTCCGAGTAGTTCGCGAGCACCAGCTTGTCGAGCAGGATCTGCGACCGGAAGGTGCGCAGCTCGCGCAGCGAGCGGATCGTGAGCCCCTCGGCCTTCAGGAGCTCCTCGAAGGCCACCTGGGAGAACCGCGGGTCCTTTTTGGCTTGCTGGCGGCGCGCGTCGACGGCGCGGTCGAGGTCGTCGGCGCGGATCTTGAGCGAGAGTCGGTCGGCCATCTCCTCGATCGACTGTAGGTAGACGACCTGTCGGATGAAGCGGTCACGCTCGAAGTCCTCGCTGGTGCGCAGCAGCAACAAGCCGAGGTCAATCAGCGGCACCTGTTGTCCATCGACCCGGACCGCGGCGCCGACCGGGAGCTTCTCCGGATCGGTCTCGATCTCGTGACGCTTGCGCGCCTCGCCGATCCATAGCTTGAGCATGTCGCCGCTGACCTTCTCGTTCGCTGGCAAGCCAAGCTCGTGTCGAACCAAGCGCTCTTGTGAGACCTGGACCTTGAGGTCTTCGAGCCACTGCTCCTCGTCGGTGTTACGCACGGCGGCGACACCAGCAGGGTCGACGCCAGCGGCGCGGAGCTGCTGCTGGAGTTGCTCCCAGAAGGCCGCTGCGTCAGCGCGGCTCGGCGTCAGGCCGTGCCGCTTGGCTTCGGCGCGCGTGACGAGCGTGTCGACGATCATCTCGCAGGCTTCGCGCCCGCGGTCTCGTCGGCGCAGGTGATAGGCCATCTCAAGCGCGGCGTCGGCGCGCGTGACCGTCAGTTGCTGTCCGTCGCGCTGGTAGCTCGCTAGGACCTCGTCTGGAGCCTGCGGCGCGGCTGGGGCCGGCGCGGCGAGGAGTAGGGCACAGAGGGGGAGCGGGAGGTGCATACCGCTCTAGACGATAACAGATGGCCGGCGCTTCCTGCTCGCGTCGATCAGCCGAAGCGCCCCTCGATGTAGTCCGAGGTCTCTTGCTGCTGCGGCGAGACGAACATCTGCTCAGTGGCGCTGTGCTCG
>Ga0163179_10001126_pt1 | contig 19000 bp, 23 predicted proteins | sample AtlANTMetagenome_FD_109643 | JGI IMG/M metagenome (GOLD analysis project Ga0163179, IMG submission 109643) | Marine eukaryotic phytoplankton communities from the Atlantic Ocean - Atlantic ANT 2 Metagenome | ecosystem: Environmental > Aquatic > Marine > Oceanic | place: North Atlantic Ocean... | reverse complement strand
TTGTCCGGTATACTCACCACCAGCTAAAGCGGTAGCACCTTGAGATATTAAATTCTGTGCGCCTTCTGTTACAGCTTCTGAACCAACAGATTTAGTGATACGTTTAGTTGTTGATTTAAGAATTGACTCAGCGGCTTCATTAAAACCTTCCTTACGAAGTTTATTTGTAAGCTGTTCAACAGTCATTTTGGCTAAGTCATCTTTATTAATAACTTTACCAGCACCAAATCTATCTAAAATACCAATTAGTGTGCCACTACCGATAGCTAGTAATGAATTATAATCGCCAGTCTTCTCTTCCATCTCTAAGGCAGTTTCACCAGTACCCTGAGTGATTGTGGCGGCAAGCGTAGCAATACCAGCAACAACTGCGGCTGGCGCACTTATAAAGGATGCACCAGCAGTGGCTATTGCTCCACCAATACCAGCGGCAGAACTGGCTGAATTTTCGATTGACTTTTCACGCACCCAATCAAGAGCAGAGAATAAACCATCCTCATTATAAGTTTCTCGTAAACTTTTAGTGTAGAAAGGCTCGTATCGCCCTGCTTGCATGTCTTGAACTTGAGCTTCTGCGTTTTCTCTGCCAAATTCCTCAATAGCTTCTACACCACTTGCACGACCAAAAACTTCTATGCCTTTTGAGAACATTCGTTGAGCTTGGTCTACTGAATAGTCAAATGCGCCGTCAGGTTTATCAATCTTACCTGCGTCAACAAGTTTATCGACAAGAAACTTTCTTTTCTGCCAATCGTTTTCTAAACCATTCCACTGGTCTTCGTTTTCTATATCAAAGCCGTATGTCTTGCCATAGTAGTCAAGGTCTACCTTCAACATTACTTTATTACTATTCTTTGAGTATTATCTTGATTATCTGGTGCGTCTGATTGTTCTCCAACTTGCTTGTTGTAGTAGTCGTTAGTAAAGTTTGAGAAACCCATTGACTTTTCAAATGCCGTTGAAGCCCTCCAAGCTTCCATCAAGTTGATTGCTCGTTGCTCACCCTTGATAAGAATAGCCATAGCGGCTTCAAAGGATTTTTTTGTCATTGTCTCAGGGTTACCTAGTGTGTCCCTAAGAAGCCTTCGTTCGTTTTCAGTAATCTGCCCTTGACCTTTCATACGCTCTGCCGCAGCAACCATCTGGTCAGATAAGTCTCGCTTGTATGCAGTAATGTTATCGGGGTCGAAACGTCCTATCTGCTTACCAGTGAATAATGCTGTTCCACGTCCAAGTTTACTAAAGAAATCTACACCTGCGGCATCTCTACCTTGTTCAAGTAATCTTTTATATCCAGCAATTCTTTCAGGTGCGTTAATTGCTCTATTTTGAGCCTTTACGAAATAGTCCCCCTCTTCTCTGCTAATAGTTTTAAATGGGCTATCTTCAGCTCTCATAGCGTTTGTAGGAAGTGTATCAAGAACTGTACCTGCGTTAGAACCTGTTATCACATGATACCTGTATCGACCTAGGTTGGGGTCGAAGACCTCACGATATGCGTTTCTATTGTTGTCGTAGTAAAGGTTTCCAGATTGTTTCTTAGCAGTTGTATTACGACCTTGCAGTAAAGCTTCGCGGTCTCTTGTTTCGTCCATTATGTCGCCATAAGTTTTAGCACCAGCTGACAAAGCTGACGACAGACCTTGCGGGGAAGCTCCAACCATTGCACCGCCAGTACGCATAAGTATTTCACCACGAGATGGGGTCTGACTGAACGCTGGAGAACCTCGGCGGTTACCAGTCATTGATAAAGCACCTAAGCCTATTCCGGGGTTACTGAGCGCACCTGTGTTGTTAGCTTGTTGTCTCGGGTCGATGCCTAGCTGTTGCATCATCATTGCTTGTACTATTGGATTATTAACTTCCATTCTACTAACCTCCTAGACTAATAGGCTGTACTGTAAAGCCAGTGTTACCAAGATTACTGCCATAGCTAGATGGGATTTGGTAATAATTGGAGCTGACACCACCGCCGCCACCGCCGCCGAATATTCCGGGGAACATACCGGGTAACTGTTGACCAAAACCAAAGCCCTGCATCGCGCCACCTATAGCTCCAGCTAACGGCGAAGCTGTAACGCCTGTTGGGTTTTGTGGTGATTGTGTTTGAGCGTTGTTAAGAATGCCTTGGTTGTATCTGACATATTGATCAAGAGGGAAGTCACGAGCTTCATTGAACCCTGCCATGTCAGCGTTGATGAAACCTTGGGCATCTTGCTGATAACCTAGACCTGCTTTGTTCATATACTCTGCGAGTATGCCTGAGTTTTTAAGAGCATTCTGAAAGGCAGTACTTTGTGAATTCGCAATGTTATAAGCATTTGTTAAATCGGTATTTGATTGGTTAAGACTTCGCGTCAACAAGTTGTCTTGTATACGAGCTGTGGTGTCAGCCGTGCGGTCATCAAATGCACGTCGAGCTAAAGCATCAGCGACACCTGCGCGACTTGAGTTTACGTTGCCTGTTTGGGTGGCAGCAGTGTTGATGCCCGGCAAAGTGCTTTCAGTCAAAGTCCGTCGGCTATCGCGTGTCGCACTATCAACGAGTGGCTGATAGATGTCTGGGTTGGTAGCATACGCCATAGCGTCATCAAATGTTTGACCGGAAACCGCTTGATTGTAGAGGTCATTATAGTCTTGTGTGAAGCCGGACGTGTCGCCCATCATCTGTCCCGGTATACCCCTGAAGTCTGAACCGAAGCCATAGATGTAGTTGAGTGCATCCATGCTGTAAGGATCTAATCCTGCATAGCGTTGACCTTGGTAAGTACCTGTCTCGAGGGCTGTGTTGAGTGCGTCCTGACCGCCTCCGTAAGTTGCCTCGAGATAAGGCTTGGCGAGTTCAAATCCAGCCATCTGAGCTTCAAGTTGCGCCCTCTGCGCTTTTCGTTGGTCTTTTGCGCCTTTATAGCCAAGCGCACCACTGACTAACGTAGAGCCAATGGCGGCTGTTACCGGGTCAATTCCCATATTAGTGTACTCCGATTGAGTTGTGTTTGAAGAGAATGTAAACGTCAGAGCTGTCAGGCTCTTGCACCAATATCTGAGGTTTGAAATCAAACATCTTCAGAAACTTTTTATGCTTTTCATCGTCTACTTCGCAGTTAGCGTACATCGGCGTATCCATCTGACTGGATAGCTCTTTGAACGTCTGCTTTAGCTCTCGTTTAAGTGATTTAGTCCACGTCGAAGTGACATCACAGTGAATGAACACCATGTGAAAACCATCTTCATTAATGTGGGGCTGTAATTCAATATTGTAGTCGTCAGTATCGACGACAGGAATTCTATCGAACCGCATGGCTAGACCTGCGCCCATGCGTTGCCAGTGTAAACGACTAAACCAGTATAGCCGTTACCAAGTGCATCCCAAGGACTTATGGCATAGCGCACCATGCCCCTGAGTGGGTTATCCGGCGGCTTGTCGGCAACCTGAATGATTGCATCGTTAGCAGACCGAAGAGAATTCTCAATACGCTGTAGTTCTTCTTGGATGTAACGGCGTACACCCTCTTCGTATACGGGAAACTGCGCTCGGTTGTAGGGGGTGGCTCTAGTATCTGTTTTATTGTTAATAGCCATCAGCGTTTTCCTGTTGCAGTGACTTCTAAGTCAAACCCTGAAAGCTCGAAGTCTTTCTGATCACTGATTGTAACTCGGTATGACAAATAACGACCTGCTGCACGACTATCAATTTTGTAGTCAGACGACATATCAAAACTTGTGGAAGTTGAGTAGGCAGGGCTGTCACTAGGTATGTCTGATGCACCAAACTCAAAAGTAAGAGTAGTGTCGTTTGAATTCTTAGTGTCAGCTTGTGGGTACAGTCGGTTGATGACCTTGTAACCACGAATGCCTCTTTGGGTCTCGTCGAGATCAATACCTACTCGCTCAAATATTGCACGTTTAGTCGCCTCAGTATCCAGCTGGAAACCTATAGAGCCAGCATCACTAAGGTCGAGACCATAAATTTTATCGCTGGTTAATCCGTCAGCGGTATTATCCTGACCGACCATAACGACGTGACGATTAAAACTATCTTCTTGGTCGTAGTATGAACCACCCACCAGCTCATAAGTTAAGCTTGTTGCCGTTGCATAGGTGGCAACAGTGTCTAGGTTAATTATTGTAGCCGATGACACATTAGGTAAATCCATAAACGACCATGTGTTCTTTCTGTAGTTGAACACTGCCGCCCGATTACATCTTTCGGCATTCGGGAATGCTACCAGCTCGTCGCCGGACTTGTAGCAGAACATAATCTCGTTGAGAGTTGGGTTGTGTTGGACGAAGCACAAATTCTTAGATGCTTGGTTCATCCCGGTGAAGATAAAATTCTTTACACGCTCGTCACAAATTGACTGCTTGGACACGCCGTCGTGGGCATAGATATCGAAGTTATCGAAGACGTAGTGCTTGCCCTCGACCTCAACTATACAATTCTGAGAGATAGCCCCAGCATCTGTAAACAGCTTTCTAAAATTGAATAGGAACGTGCCGCCTACGAAATCCATGAGCCAGACTTGAGTACTGGTGTAAATGATAAAGTTACTACCCAGCGTTAACCCATCGACAATTGCAGTGTCCTGCTCGACGAGGTCAACGAAGCCAGCCAGCTTTGTAGTGTCAGCAGCATCCCAGCTGTCAGGTATGGAGTTAGCCAAAGCGATATTACTGAAGCGTACCCGGTTAGGGAATGATGAGCTGCCTTCGGTCATATTCAGCGCAATCAACTGGTCACCAAATGCTCGTAAAGACACGCATCTATGATTACTTGTCCAATTAGTCAGGTCGGCGAAGTTTGTACCGGATGGCGCACGAAACACAGGCACTCTATCCGGTCTATTAATATATGTGACATCAGCAAGGGTCGTCCCGGTGTAGGGTCTTGGGTCATCAGATGCTGATATCGAACCCGAGCGGTCTGTTAAAGTACCATTACTATACTCTTTGATGACGTAGTCATTACTGATGACCAGGGCGGTATCGAACCCGGTTGAGGGAACGATGCCGAAAGCAAAGCGAGGGTTGTAGCCGAGTGAAGGTAGAACTGTTCTAAAAATTGGTGAACGACGTACCTTGCCTTCATCAAATCGGACGTTAACAGCTTTTGAATATGCGCTGAGGGGTAAGTTGTATGGACTAACATCTGTGACCACTCCGGCATCTCCAAGATTGCGGATTGGTATGATAGCCATAGGTTAGTTTCCTTAGATTAATTGAGGGAGTGCATGAGAAGTATAGTCAGAACTAAAGCTAAACCTATTACTGCGAATGAGTGATCCATGTTAATCCTCTAAAGTTATCTTGACTGGCTGTTCATTAGCCAAGGCTTTGCTGGTTTCGTCTATTTTATTCCTGAAGCTCTCCACAGCTGCTCCGGTCTGACGAGATTGTTGGGCGTTCTCCACGAGCAGGATTGGTAGCCACGCCATAGCACAGCCATATTCGTCTATCTCTGAGCCGTTATGAGTGCCTCGGAGCTTAACGAACCAACCACACTTGGTTTGCCGACACGGATTGAATTCTCCATCTGCGTTTTTATCCAGTGGACAGTTGCTCTCGATTTCAATCTGCATGTCTAGCTCTTGGTACAGACAATAACGTCAACGTACTTGACATCAAAATTGTGGGTATCCGAGAATGAGTGAGTGTGTGAGGGAATATCTAGAGATGGTATTGAGTGAGTGTGACCTCCACCACCACCCGTGGAAGTAGTCGTTACAGTGTAGTTACCGAGGTTGACTGAATTCTCCCGAAGTGGTCGCTGTGAACCGGGGGCGAAGTTGTTGTCTTCCTTCGTGAACGACTCGGTGATGTCGTGGCTGTGTGATGGTATTTGACTAACAGACAGTGTTGTCGAGCCTGTGGTGCTTGCCGACGTGCTGAGTGTTCCAGACCCCCCGGACGTACCCGAGATTGTGAAGGCTGTATTGAATGAGTTACTAAAACCATTAGAGCCGCCGCTGCTGACCGACCCAGACACGACCCGAATAGCCGCATTGTCGTCGGTGGTATCTTTGACCCAACCGAGGGGGGCTGATGACTGCTTAAAAAGCATCTTAGTCCCTGCCGGAGCAGGAACTGTGTCAGCTAATGCGTTAATTTGAGCTTGGGTAAGAGTAACAGCTCCAGTAATATTCGGGAATGTTGCCTTGATAGCCGCCTTGATTAACCGAAGATGGTCGTCAGCCTGTGCTAAGGCATCTGTCGCCGCTGGGTTGCTTGAATTCAACCCATCGATAAACGATGCTGTTTCTAATGCCATATTGAATAGTCCTAATTATGTAAATGTCGATACATTGGTCGGCTTACCGCCTACTCCCTGTCGTTTTGAGCGTTTCCTGCGTACCGCCGAAGCCTTCTCAGCCTTTGTCATACGACTAGCCTTAGCCTTGGGTACACATTTGGGGTAGGCGCGACCTGTTTTGCCCTTAGATGCCGATTTACGACCACAGGATTGGTATTTACCCTTCTTCTTGGGTGCGCCAATGTCTACCCAGTCCTCTTTAAACCACTTATTTAGGCTCATGAGGGCTTCTTCCCTGAATATTTACCGCCCCTCTTCTTATACTCACGAACAATCCATGCGGAACTGTAGGCACTGGGTGTGACCTTGAACTTCTTTTTGGCTTCACTTTTGACACGAGAGTAGAGCTTAGGGTTCGTGGGCTTAGGGGATGTCTTTTTTGTCATGGGAGACCTCTCATTAACGATGTCGAACAACAACAACAACAAGCCAACAAAGCCTCGTTTTTGAAATCGATTGTTATTTAGACCCACCGGGGGTCTGTTTTTGGTCTATGGATGTTAACGTGTTGTATTTATTAGGGTCGAAGGTAATCGGATACATTATCCGTGAACATTTTAACGAGCTGCTGGGGTCTTCTGATTTTTATTGGCTCGAGGGCTTCTATTTTAAATAAAAAATACCACCTAAGCACCACCCAAGCCCACCACAGCCCGCCACAGTTCATCCTCGGCTGTCCTTGGCTATGCAAGGCAGTTGACGACAGATACACTGTGGAGGCTTCTATAGCTGTCCCCGGTATACTGGGTCACATAAGGATGTGTCACGTCATAACTAATTGATTAATCTAGAGTGATATCCTTAGTATTCCCCCTAAGGGTGGACATAAATCATGTGTCGTTGATTTATTGCGTATTAGTACTTGACGTATTACGTCTAGTGTATTATATTATATGTATAGTTAGAGAGAAGGAGAGAGATAACTATGTTCAATATTCAACATTATTTTAAAAGCTGTGTAGAAGATATTATCGATGAAATCCCAGAAGATTGGGAGAACACGAGCTACTACAACGATTTATTACCAAGTTACAAATGTAATAATTTTATGATTTGGATTACTCATCACAAACCAGCAAAACGTGATTATGAAACACGAAATTATTCACGTTTCACCATTGAGCCTCTTAACGAGCATGATGAACCAATTAGTTGGGATGGAAGTTTAAGTGTCAGTCTAGAAGATTTAGATGATGTAATTAAACTTGTGAGCAAGCCCCACAATCATAAAGAAGAAGACAACACAACAAATTAGTCGAAACACCCGAGAGGGTGTCCAGTGTGAGTGACCTCGCATTGCTGACGAGACAGGTCAGAATTTAATGAGAAGGAGAGAGATTATGATTGGTAAAGAATTTATATTTAATGGTGACTGGCAAACACCAGCAGGTCGCTTTAGGGTCATCAAACAGTGTAATGATACAAAACACTGTGACGCTGTGATGATTGAGGCAGATACCTTAAATGACAGTTGGGGAATGGATTTGACGTTTGAAGGGTTTTATCCATCAATCGTTGAGAAGGGGGCGGCGTAAGCCGCCTCTAAGAGGAGACCAATATGGGAATTATTACACGTATGACTGAAGAAGAGTTTGTTGAAGATTTGTATCTTAGCATTCTCTCAAACTTATCAAGAATTACTCTGTGTGAGACAAGCGACGGCAAATTTGATGAAGATTTAGCTGTTAAGCTTGCTAAGAAAGCATTCAAGAAGGCTTTGAATGAAGCAATAGCAGATGCTTATAACGCAGATGAATACAGAGAAATGGTTAAAAAGAATTATGTACAGGCGTAAGCCGCCTTTAAGAGGAGATTATTATGAAAGTCGAAGAAATGAAAGAATGTGGAATGTTTGAATTCCTCGATAATCTGCGTGACAGTGGTAAAATCAATATGTTTGGTTCACCCTCAGTGATCGCTGAAGTTTTCGGTCTGGATAAAAAAGGGTCACGAGAAGTTGTTACTGCTTGGATGGAGAGCTTTAAAGGAAACAAATCACGAGAAGGGAGTAAATAAATGGGTCTGAAGCCAGTAAATTTCGCTAAGGTCATCGCAGCGTCCGGTCTGTCTAAAAAGCAGATTGCTGACATCAAAGGCGTCAAGCCTGAGACCTTGTCTCGTCACATCTCGGGTGCAATACGCATGACGTTTGACGACGCATTTGAGTATGCTGAGATACTCAAGTGTCCACCGCAGGACATCTTCTTCCCGTCGCAACCTATGCCTATCATCGGCACTGTTAAGATGATTGACGAACCAAAAGAGGAAGCCTTCAGAACATCTTTCTATCGTGAACTATGGACAGGCGAGCCAAGGTTTGCTTACACAGCATCTTACGAAAAGGCTAAAGATTATGGTGTATTCATTCATGAGGGTAACGAGAAATATGAAGGTACACTAGGCTACATGGCTAAGTCTGTTGACCTTGTGGACATACGTCCGATTAAAAAAGAATATGTCCACGAAGAAGCTCATCAAGCTTTTAGTTACTGTAAGGTGTCGGATGACTACAAAAGAGAAGCTTGTAATCGAGAGAAAACTAACATCGTCTTGACGTTACCATTCAAACAACCGAATGGATTATTCACCCTCTTCAACCCGGGAATGAACTTTGAGGTGCGTGATGTTCCGCTGGATTGGGCGACACCTATTCTCGCCACGGCTATGAAGCCATCGTATATATTCGAGAGTGTTGACATATAACGTCAATTTTTGTTGACGTATAAACTGTGAATTCTTGACATGGTTCTTGATTTGTTCACTTTTAAAATGTGTCACAAGTGTATATGTTTAGTAAGTGAGGGCGTGACCTGCGATAGTCCTAGTACTCTACTTTTGTGGAGACTGGATGGGTTCACACCCTCACTTTCCTTTTATACGCCGCAAGAACCCCCTTTACCTGTCACATCACAAATGTCGTGTGCGGTTTCTAGAAACTCTTCACCTTGACGATTATGCGCTGAGTTATAATCCACCGGAGTTAGTGGTTGACCTCCCCTGCTACCATCTGCGTAACAAGTGAAGCCTCTCAACCTATGAGCGTATTTAACCAAAAGATGTGCAAAGTCGTCAACAGTGTCGGGGTTATTAAGTTGTGAATTCCACTCAGGTAAATTAATTGTCGAACTAATCGATTGGTCAACATAATCCTGAACATCAGCCTGAAACTTAATACGACGCTCTGGGTCGCTGGCTAAGTCAAGTGCGCTTTCAATCTTGTCCGGCGACGTACCATATAAATCAATAAGCTCTTGAGCTGCGCTGTCTACGACATACTGGTAATGCCACTCAGTACCATTCTTTAAGTATCTTCGTTTGTAGGCGACTGCGAAGATTGGCTCGACACCTGTGGATGTGCCAGCCAAGATACCAATCGATCCAGTTGGAGCAATAGCCCGAACAGCCACAGGAACAGAAATACCAAGAGCATTAGCATAACGCCCGGAAGTAAAATCACTACAAGACTTATAGACCTGAAGCCATCTGTGAAGCTCCGGTGTAACCTCGTAACGCTCACCTCTTTTGATAAGCCACTCGTGAATACCCATAAGACCGAGACCAAGTCGTCTATTCTTCTCTCGAACATCATAGACCTTTTGGTAAGGAAGCTTTGCAGAGAGTGTGCCGCATATAAGAAACTTAGTTGCCAATTCCGTAACATCTTTAAACTCCTCAAGTGTTTCAATGCGACCCATGTTTAAGCTGCCGAGATTACAAACGTCGCTGTCATCTTCGGATGTAACTTCAGTACATGCGTTACGCAGTGTCTCGTTTTCTTTGTCGAAGAAGTTGAAGCTGAAGCCCGGCTCAGATGTTCTTAAAGCTTGCTCTACGTTACGACGGAATACGTCTCCAAAGTCTCCAGTCTTCCAGTAATTTAACAACCACTCAGTATCATAGTTGACCGATATGTTTGTCATGTCGAGCGGCGCAGGAAAGTTAAAGTCATCCTGTTTGATGTCCCACAAGCTTTGACCTGTGCTGCCTACTGGCATGTTCTGCCAATCCTTAGCGGTGAGGAAGTCGTCAATGTCTCCATGCTTCCAGTTCAATGAAGCGTAGATTGCACTACGACGACTACCACCTTGCATGACCCGACGACCAATCTCGTTGATCATGTTCATCTTGGTCACAGACCCTGAAGCCTGACCACCAGTACGGCTGATTGTTGCGCCAGCTGGTCTGTAAACAGAATAGTCAGCACCGATACCACCACCTGTCATAAGACAGTTCTCAGCCTTCCAGCTGAGGTTAGCCCAATCTTCACGAGTGTCCTCTTCAGCTTTCAACAGATAACAGTTGTTATAATATTTGTTAGGGCGTCCAGCATAGTAAAGATAACGACCACCCGGAATAAACTTCATGTCGCTAATGTATTTTGTCAGCTGGTCGATTTCATCCTTGGGGAGATACTGGTTACAAACATCGAGAACAAGTGTCTCAGCTAAGTCTGCCCAAGTCTCACATCCGTCGTGTCTGTATTTGTAGTTAAAGATATCTTCAGAGAATTGATTGCGAAATGTCATTTGGTAGTTTGCCTTTTAGTTGATTGATACGCATCTCGGCGTAACGGATTACTTTCTTTAAATCCTCAATCTCGCTATCGACAATTTGTTCGGGCGTGGCATCCTCTGGGACTTTGAACCCAGCCCTCATAACATACTTAACAATGTTACCTCTCCAGAACTCAGTCTCGTTCTGCATGATAAAATTAACAGGCTCTCTAACCCAACGCTCGTAATGGCTTGGTTTGATTACATTAGAATTAGTTTTAACTTCTTCTTTTGCTTTGCTCATCTTCGACCTATCCTGTTTAATAAACTCAAGTATTTCTTTGTCACGTCTACCCATTGTCTGGTGTCCATAGCTTGACGGATTTGTTTTGTGCATCCCAATCAGACCAGCGGAGTATCCGAGCCAGTCTTGCGTTGAGGAGTGCGTCTTCTTTTGACAAGCCATGTTTCAGGTAAGCCTGTTCTACTAATGACCATGCTGGTCGTGCGCCGAGAATTGCCTCGGCTTTCTTTGCGCCTACTCCGGGTATTCCAGAGTAGCCGTCTACCGCATCCCCGGAGAGGGTTTGCAGGTAAAAGTTTTTATCTGCTTGCTCGACAGTTACATCAGTAAGCAGGTCTTGTGATGGACGATAGACTTTCGCTGGTATAGTCAACATGTCTTTGTCGTCACTAATAATGATTGTGTTTTCGTTACCCGGCATGGTCGAGATAATCCCAAGACCATCGTCTGCCTCAAGCACTGGATGCTTGTAGTAACTAAAATTATTCATTAACCAGCCCGTAAACGACACAAAGCCCTCGGGCTTACGTTTTGATTTACGATTGGACTTGTAGGTATCACTGATTTGTTTTCTGAAGTTATAGCTTCCAGTCAGACAGACGATAATCTTCTTAGCGTCAAACTTATCAGCCCACTTAATAAAGTTTTTACTGACAATATCTTTTGCCGCCATAAGGTTGGTCGTAGTAGTCCACTGATCCTCAGCCCACTCAGTCTCATCTAAGCAAGCAGCAGCGGCTTTATATAAATATAAATCGCCGTCAATCAACAGGGTTGGTTCTGTCAAGCTCTGCATTGAGTATTCCATGTAAGTTCTCCTTTAACTCGACACCTTCTTCGGTAATTTGCCAGCTGGTCGAATAGTTTGTACTGAAGCCATTTTCATCCAGCTGAGTAGTAAGAAAACCTTCACTTGCACACAGTGCGACTGTGAAAGCATTCTCTCGACTGATGCGCCCGGTTACAGTGAATGGTTTTTTGTATGCGCTAGACAGCACATCTAGCAGAGCGAACAAATGCTCCATTTGAATCGCGTAAGCATCGGGGTACTCAGTGCGTAGTTGCCCAAGTATCTCCAACATGGTACTCAGCCTCGACTGGCATATTAAACTTGTAGAATTGCCCTGTTTCTTTCGCCATTCTTCTAGTGATATCACCGACATCGTCTTCAAACCCCTTTTTAGTTGCTATCTGCAATTCGTCATGTATCCAGCCGCAGATATAGGCTTCGTCAGCGTTGAGCTGACTATCAACCAGTTGCATCCATTTTTTACAGAGGACTGCTCCACAAGATTGAAGTAATAAATTTAATGATGAGTGAGGGCTTCTAACCCTAAGCTTTCTGCCGTCAAGACCTTGTAGGTGTCCGTGGCTTTCGCTGACAGCTATAGTTTTCTCACGAAGCTTTTTGTAAGCAGGTTGAGCGTTCTCAAAGTTGTCTCTTAGCCTTTTGCCTAACGCATAGTTACCACCAGAGACCTGACCTAGTAATTCGTTACCAGCCCCATAAAGAAGCGCATAGATAAACGTCTTGGCTTGGTCACGAGTTTCTAACCCGGCAGACTTTTGGTTGGCTGTGTGAACATCACCCTCAAGAATTTGACGACCATACTCACCGCCATCTTCCATATAGTGTGCCAAGCATCTAAGCTCTAAGCCGCTCAGGTCAGCTCCAACTAAACTGTAGCCATTAGGAACTGTAAACAGCTCTCTGCATTCTTCGCCCCACGGCGCACGAGTTGCCGGGACTTGAGCGAGGTTAGGTCTTTGGTGCGACGCTCGCCCACTCAGCGTACCATTGTGATTTAATCGATGACGTATTCTGCCATCCTTATCAACAAGACGCATCCAACCCTGCCGACCCTCATTGAGCTGACCTAGTCTTTTCTGTAACAGAAAGAACTTCGCAAGCTTTTTAGCTTCAGGGTACTCGAGTGCGTTGAGAGTTTTCTCGTCAATCTTTGCACGTCCACCATCAGTAAGCTGAGAAGGTTTCCAGTCGTACTTTCGCTTAAGACAATGTTCAATATGCTGTCGGCTGTTCGGGTTAAAGTGAACGACATCAACTTTTGTAAACAGCTCACCTTTTTTATAACCTTTGGTTTTGTTATCACGCTTTGGAACGAAGGGCGTTTCTACTTGCCAAGGCTCGAACAACTGTGAGAATTCAACCTCAAGTTTATCTCGCTCATCAACAAGCTTTGAGTAAAGCTTTACAGCCTTCTCGCTGTTAAAGACCCAACCATTGTTGCCAATACGCTCACATATTAAAGCTGCCTGATGTTCAAGGTCTATGGCATCCTGACTAAAGTTTTCAGGATCGAGGTGTTTGTATAAATCATAACTGACTTCAACATCCTGCACACAATAAGTCTGCATTTCAGGTGACCACATCTGCCAGTCACCACCATCAAAGTCGCCCTTGTCATTACCGAGACGAACACCCCAAGCTTTAAGTGAGTGGCTACCCACCAGCTTGGACGGAAACAACGCCCGGTGTTCATAGTCTTCTGCCCTAATGTCAGAATGAATTAAACGAGACAAGACTAACGTATCAGTCAGCTTAGGCTTAGACATGTCTACATCAGGAAACACTTTCTTGATTGCCGGAATATCAAAACAAAGAATGTTGTGACCAATCAGCTCGTCAGCTTCGGATAGCATCCTTATGCCATGACCAACATCAATTGGCTCAAAGCTGTAAACCTTTTCAGTATCTATATCCTTGACTGCAAGACAGTGAATTTTGGTTAGGTTAGGAAGCAGACCATCAGTTTCTAAATCAAATACGAGACGCATCATCAATCTCCTTAATAACTCGACCTATTTGTTCTGCAATTTGAGGAACTATTGCGTTACCTAATCCTTTAATTCTGTCCACCCTTTTGGGTATCCCATTAGCCACTCGACCCACGTCGGGTTCAGTTGACCAGAGGCGGGGCTGGTTCTCACCGCTTCTTCTAGGTTTGACCTGTATGTCTCCGACCCCATATACCTGTTTTTCGGTGCGCCGTGAGCTGCTGACACTCGCGGTGTAGGCCACATCCGAACATCCGTCCGTAGGCTCTTGCCCTGTCCGCCCCCCGTTGAACCCACTGCGTCCGCCGCAGCCGGAGTTGCCCACATTGTTGGTTCGTTCACTTGGTCTCGAAGATTGCTTGACCTTTTTCTTAGACCCTTTTTGGCTTCCTTCGATACTTTGGATATCCCGGCTGGTAAGCTGTCCATCGTGTTCGGAGTTGCCCAAAGCGGCGGCGCATACTTCACTTGACTGGTTAGCGACCCCACTGTCGTCCCCTTGGGATACTTCTCCATCCGTTTCTTCATATTCTCTGGATGTTCGTCTGTCTGAATTGCGGTTGGCGTGAGCCACAATCCAGACCCTGTCTCGTCTATGCGGGGCATCGATACCTGCAGCTGGAATAACAAACGGCCTTGCGGCGTAGTCTTCGGCTTCCAAGTCAGATAGCACCTTGTCGAGACCCAAGGAGATGTGACCACTAACATTCTCGAAAACGCACCAAGTGGGTCTTTTGCATGTAACAATTTGCATAATGTACGGCCAGAGGTGGCGGTCATCTTCTGCGCCTTTGCGCTTCCCGGCGGTTGAGAAAGGCTGACAGGGATATCCGGCTGTGAGGATTTCGCAATCGGGAACAAGTCTAGCTGGGTCATTAGCTAAATCCTTTACATTTTCTAAAATTGGAACATCACGCCAGTGTTGGCGCAGTATTTTCTGACACCATTTATCAATCTCACAAAACAGTATGGGTTTTGATAAACCTGCCATTTCAAAGCCAAGCGCAAAGCCGCCTATGCCTGAACACAAATCTACATGACGCATTAGTCTACATCCGTGTAGGTAACGCCGAGAACATTTGCGTAAGTATCTTCATAACAAGACCAACCGACTTTATAGTCAGAAATGTAATTAGCTAAATCACCTTCAGCCATGTCATTGTAGTCGTGCATTGGTATTTTTAAGGTAACAAGTTGAGGTTTATTACAAATCACCATGTCCACGACTGCATACTTTCTGTCGTTGCGCTCATCGTTATATTCACTCATTTATCTCTCCATTTAAAAGTTACTAATTTCTTGAAGACGTCCCTTGTCTCGGTCGTATTGCAAGGTGCAAGCAAGGCCGACCTCGCCTGTAAATCTGTTTTTAAGGACACGCAGTTGCCGCATGTCCTCTCCGCTGTCTTTATTGATTTCGAGGGATAGGCAGATGTCGCTGAGTTGCGCCACTGAATGTGAGCCGCGCAACTGGTTAAGCCTGACTTGCGCTCCGTCCTCATGACCCCGGTCACCATCTGGGCGGCGCAAGTGAGAGACGACAATCATGCCAATGTCTAATTCTTGAACGATTGTTCTTAGAGTTGTCATCGCCATATCAATGAGTTTGCGCTCATCGTTGGTAGCCAAGCCTGACACTAGAATTGATATGTGATCTAGGATGACCCACTCAACCTCGAGAGCTTGAACCATGTAACGTATGCGGTTGGTAACAACCTCAACGTCAGTACTACCAAAGTGGTCGTACAGTTGAAGGCTGTCATCATCGAACATGTTTTTGAAAGCTGACGATATGTCGGCGTCGTCAACTTCTGTCCTATCGACAGTAATGTTTTTGTTTAACTGGATACCTATTAGCCCGAGTAGTGTTCTCTTCACACTCTCCTCGAGCATTATCAGGCCGACACGTTTATTGTCAGAGAGTAGCTTGTGAGCAATCTCTCGAACGAGGGTAGTCTTGCCCATCCCTGACCCGGCGGTAACTGTGACCAGCTCAGAACGTCTAAGACCTTTTGTAATATCATTGAGTGAAGGATACGGATATTTAGTGTCACTCACCTCATTTTCTTGAAGCACGATATCTAAACAATCTGATGCACTCTTGATACCATCAGGTCTGTATGGCTTGGCTTGGTAGATCGCCTCAATTAATTCTTTGGTTCTACCAGCCAGAAGCATATCGTTTGCATCCTTTAGGGGGAGATGTGCAATACGACACTTGCCAGCTGGTAGAACCTCAGCACAATCCTCAGCTGCCTTTCGCCCGGGTTCGTCTTGGTCAAACATCAAGACAACGTCATCGAACTTGTCGATGTATTCCCAGTGCGTTTGGAGAGCCTTCCGAGCTGAAGATGCACCATTCGGTAAACTGACGACAGGCCACTTATTGTCCTGAACCTGTGAGACGGACATCGCATCAATCTCACCTTCCGTGATAATCAGGCGACGACCACTAGACCAACTATGTGACCCGAATAATTCTGCTGACTTACTTTCACCTCGAATAGAGAAGTCTTTCTCCGGTGACCTAATTTTCTGAGCAACAATTGCGCCCGAGCTGTTACGAAGATTGGCAATCTCGTGAAGCTTGTTGTTGATAGACGTTACGCCGTAACCAAACTTACGACAGGTGGTCTCTGTTATTCTGCGGTGGGGTAGTGCTTGAGCTTCGCTTGGTAATAGGGCTTGTCTAAACTCTTTCTTCTTTGTCTGTATCGGTAACTGGACAGCTGTTGGCCTAGCTTGTTCCGTTGTTTGGCAGACATAACAATGGGTGTGTCCGTCATCGTAAACTCCTAATCCGTCCGAGCTTCCGCAGTTTTCACAGGAAGCTTTATATAATTCTGATGATGTGTGGTCTGACATATTGCTCTCCAAAAATGAGTAACCCCCACCAGCCGAGAGAGTGAGGGAGAAGGCTGGTAGGGGTCTCTCCTTAGCCTTTGCGGATGTCGCTAAGGCAAACAAAGCCAATCCTCAGGGATACGCTTGTCGGCGTAAGTAAACCCATGCTTGTCGCAATAGGCGGCATACGTCGTAGGCGAACCCTTATAGAGTTTTGTCTTTGCGTTTTGGAATACGAAACGGATGTCTAGGTCTGGATGCTGTTCTTTAATAAGCAGATGCTTGTGCCTATCTTCGACTAGCCAACGACCTTTGACTTCGACATAAAAAAAGCCGCCGGGTTTTGGCAGCTTAAAGTCGGGGCAGTATTGCGAATGTCGTGAGGGTATAACATAAGCAATCTTGTCTGTTTCGTATTCTACCGACAGTCCACCATCAGTGATCTGCTCGGCAATCTTGTGTTCAAAGTTTGACCTGAATTTATGCGGAGACTTGGTACTTATCGAAGTCCGATGCCGCTGGTTCTGATTGTTGTTCTTCCTTGGCACTATTAAAACCTTCTACTGCTTCAAACCCAGATGGAATGGACGCAAGCTCGATGATTTGTACTGCGCCTAAATATGCACTGACGTATTTCTTACCATTCACCTCAGTACATTTAAGTTTGAGCTTTAGCTTGGCCTTAGTGCCGCCATAAATTTCTGGAGCTTCCTCGTGAATAAGGAGCTGTGCCGAGGCATCGACAATTACTGGTACATATTTAGAATTGGCTTTTATCTCAACTTCAGCCACGTCAGCGTTAACAACAAACGGGAACTGCACGTCTTCGACAGTTCTTAACTCGTCCTTGGCTAAGTTGTGACACTGCTCAATAAACTCTTTGGCATCAGCCATAGAAAGCTTAAATATTGTTTTGTACTTGCCATACTTCGGGTCTTCACGATTTATGTGAGGGTAAATTAGCTCACCAATCGGGGTAACGTATTTGATTTCCATCTTGGTATTTCTCCTGTTTAAGTAATGAGTGGATGTTGATGTCCAAATCTTTAAGGCGTTCAGACAATTCCTTAGGCATGGGTAAGCCACGCTGCATACACAACAAAGCTTCCCCGATTGCTTTCTCACGAGGGTGCATAATGATTTGACCTTTTATTGGTTACGAGAAGCAGTACTCGCTGTTCAAGACGACGTTAATGTCGAGGTCACCCTTAGCCGGGACTTCTGGTAATTTATCAACCGCACTAAGAGGTATCTGCTGTTTAACTTCTTCAAGTATCGATGAGTATAAACACCACTCTTCATACATGGTGACGAAGCTATATCGGATGGCATCATAAATGAGCCAAGTATCTCCCGGCACAGTGGCGAAGCTGTCATGAATTAAGAAGAAATCCTTAACCCCCTTCATCGCCGCATGTCGCACAGTCATCAAAAGATGACAGCTGTCAGCCGAGTGAATAATGTTAGGTGACACAGCAGACCTGCTTTTACGTTTGTTAATTTTAACAGCCTTGTCTGACCTGATTGATACCTGAGATCGTTTGTACACTTTTGCTTCACGGTCATGTAGGTATAGCTTAATCTTCTTCAAATCCCAGTCGTTGTATCTTTGAACGACAGGAAAGCCGATAGGAGTAGTCCAACGCATGGCTATCTCATTATGGGCGCAAGTTGATGCCAGCTCCTTAAAGAACTTCATGCCATCTGAAGCTGACTTGATAACTTCGTTGACGGCTATCCAGTTTTGCTTGGCTAAATACTGACTTGCCTTGTAACCCTCGTCGTCACCAAATGGGTGTCTATCAAGCTCATTATTGATAACCATGTTTTGGAGTGGACGCATCAGGTCTTCCATAATCTGATTGGCGAACCCATACTGTTCTGATGAATAACCGAAAGTCATCACGTTACGTTTCACAGTCTTACGACCAACACCATAATCACGCCAAAGCCTTGCCTCGGGTTCATCACAATCTTTAATCAGTTCATTCACACGATCAGCTACAGCCTGATAGATGTCTCTTGGGGCTTCGCCGGGAATGAGATTAACGAGTACACCATCTTCTGTTGAACGAGATGCGGCAGCATAATGCTGTATGCCGGAGTTAGTTCCGTCAAGACCAACTGGTAGACCGCTGATGTAATTCTCATGGTTGTCCATCTGACATGCGAGGTAGTATTCACGACAAGCCGCCAAGAACTGAAACGGACAATCGGCTTTGCTCCAGATGTCGTAGCTTTCCTTGAAGC